>Ga0194126_10002915_pt1 | contig 27445 bp, 22 predicted proteins | sample TA2KigC150mmetaG_FD_148641 | JGI IMG/M metagenome (GOLD analysis project Ga0194126, IMG submission 148641) | Freshwater microbial communities from Lake Tanganyika, Tanzania - TA2015035 Kigoma Deep Cast 150m | ecosystem: Environmental > Aquatic > Freshwater > Lake | place: Tanzania: Lake... | reverse complement strand
ATACTGTAAAGCTTCAAAGGGAGGCTGTGCTTGCTGTCAATGATGACGGCATTTTTGCAGGAGGGGATCTTGTGCTTGGCCCTGCTACTTTAACTGAAGCAATCGGCCATGGAAAACTTGCAGCAGGTATAATTGCAAGGATGCTTGAGGGTGAAAAAATTGAGGATATTGAAAAGGACATAGAAGAAAAAAATAATAGTGAAATAAAATTAAAACCTGAAGAGGTGTTTACTGAAAAACAATTAAAATCTTTTGAAAAGAATAAAAGAGCAGTGCCGGAAAAACTGGGTGTTGGCCCCAGAATAAAAAACTTTAAAGAAATAGTGAAACCTTTCGATGAGCGGCAGGCCAGGATGGAAGCGCAAAGGTGCCTTAACTGCGGAATATGTTCGGAATGCCATGAATGCATTAAAGTCTGTGAAGCTAATTGCATTGATTACAGCCAGAAAGAAAAGATCATTACCCTTGAAGCCGGGGCAATTATTGTTGCAACAGGTTTTGATGAATATAACCCTGACAGTTATGGAGAATATGGAGGCGGAGAGCTTGAAGATGTAATAACCGGGCTGAAATACGAAAGGCTGATGTGTGCATCCGGCCCCACCAGCGGCCATATACTGAGGCCATCTGATAATAAAGAACCTAAAAAGATAGTTTTTCTATCCTGCGTGGGCTCAAGGGATATCACAAAGGGCATGCCATATTGTTCCGGTGCCTGCTGCATGTACCTGGCAAAACAGGCCATACTTACAAAGGAACATATACCTGATTCAGAGTCATATATATTTTATACGGATGTGAGATCCCCGGGCAAGGATTATGATGAGTTTATAGCACTTGCAAAAAAATATGGAACCCAGTATATAAGGGGAAAAGTATCCAAAATTTATAAAAAAGGCGATAAGTTAATAATAAGGGGCTCAGACACTATTCTTGGTGAAGCAATTGAAATGGAGGCCGACCTTGTGGTCCTGGCATCTGCAATTATTCCGGCAGATGGTTCTAAAAAGCTTGCAGAAGTTTTAAATATCACCACGGGGCCTTTTGGTTTCTATACAGAAAGCCACCCAAAACTGCGGCCTGTTGAAACAAATACATCAGGTATATTTTTAGCAGGCGCCTGCCAGTCCCCAAAAGATATACCGGCAAGCGTGGCGCAGGGAAGCGCTGCTGCAGCAAAAGTGCTCGCACTGTTTTCAAAGGATAAGCTTGCAAGCGATCCAATTGTTGCAAAGGTTGACGAACTAAGATGCGTAGGATGCAATAAATGCCTCATGGTATGTCCCTTCAATGCCATAGAAGAAGCAGATATTAGAGGCAATAAAATGGTTAAAGTGATTGAGTCAGTTTGCAAAGGCTGCGGACTTTGTGAGGCTACCTGTCCCATTGATGCAATAAAGCTTAGTTTCTATACTGATGAAATGATATTGCAGGAAATGGATTCCATAATGTATTAGCAAGGATTTGCAATCCTGGATATTAATTATAAGTAAAAATTCAAGTCTTTATAATTTGCCTTAATCTGGCAGGCAAAAAGGCTGAAGATAAAATTTTTAGCAGATTCAATAAACAGGTTAGAAATTATTAAAATATGAATAATAATGAAAATAATACGCTTGAAGCAAGTAATGGCTTTAGCCCTGGCGGTGATCCTGGTAAAAACGGGGGAGTAAAAATTGTTGCTTTTCTGTGCAACTGGTGTTCGTATGCAGGTGCGGACGCGGCAGGGACTTCAAGGCTGAGGCAGCCTGAGAACATAAGGATAATAAGATTGCCCTGCAGCGGAAGGGTTAACCCTTTATTTATAATAAAAGCATTTAACCAGGGCGCAGACGGAGTTCTTGTATCGGGCTGCCACCCGAATGACTGCCATTACAGTGAAGGGAACTTTTATGCCCGCAGAAGGCTTGAGTTTTTAAAAGAATTTTTGCCCTTTATCGGTATAGATAAGAGAAGGTTTTCATATCAGTGGGTTTCTGCTTCTGAAGCGCAAAAATGGCAGAATGTCGTAATAAATTTTGTAAAAAGAATAGAAGATGTGCATGCAAAATGACTGTTGAAGATAAATTAAAAGAAAAGATTAATGAAATAATTGATGATCTTGATTTACTTGTGGGATATTCTGCAAGCGAATTGCCGCTTAAAGTAAACCCTGTTTTTATCAAAAACAGGGAAGATGTGAAAAACCTGGTTTTTAATAAATTATGCATTAATAACCTTGCAACCTATATCTACAATCTTTCAAAAAAAATCAAAGGAACTGCAGGGATAGTTCTTAAGCCATGTGATGCAAGTTCAGTAATACAATTATTGTCAGAGGGATTGCTTGACAGGGAAAAAACAAGGATGATTGTTGCCGGATGCAGTGGAGTGTTTGATTATAAAAAAATACAAAAACATTTAGGGGGGCAAAAAATAATTTCCCTTGAACTTGAAAATGGCAATCTTGAAGTAGGCACAATTAATAAAAAGAATACATTAAAAGCTGCAGATTTTTATGCAGATAAATGTTACTGGTGCCAAATCTATAATAAACCGCCTCTTTATGATGATTTTATTGAAAACGACCAGGAGCCCGGCATCCAGCCTGCAGATAAATATGCTGATTTGGAAATAATTGAAAGTAAAAGCATTGAAGAGATAATGAATTACTGGGACGGGCAATTTTCGCGATGTATCAGGTGCTATGCCTGCAGGAACGTATGTCCTCTTGAAATATGCCAGGACAGATGTATTACAAATCTTGACGAACCTTACTGGCAATCACAAAGGATAAATACCCAGGAGGGCAAGTTTTTCCAGATGATAAGGGTAATGCACCTGGCGGGAAGATGCACTGAATGCGGCGAATGTGAAAGAGCATGTCCAAAAAATATACCCCTGGCAAAACTGATGAAAAAGTCCGCGCAGATTGTTGAAAGGCTGTTTGATTATAAAGCGGGCCAGGAAATAGATAAAAAACCCCCGTTTCTTACTTTTAAAGATGTAGAGCAAAATATAAAAGAGGAAAACCTGTCATGAAAGTTCTTGAGTTTATAGATAAAAAAAATATAGACACCTGGCTTGATAATGTGAGCGGCAAATACGAAGTATTTTTGCCTGTTAGGGATATGGAAAATGCAGTTATTGAATTTTTAAATTATAAAGATTTTAAAAGAACCGGCTCGCAACAGGAGGCCAGCGGTAAAAAAAGATTTGAGGCAGAATATAAAGAAAAAACCACTATGAGCCCAAAGCATTTATTTTTCCCCGCAACTGAAAAGCTATTTGATTTTGAATATATAAAAGACATTAAAAATCCTCAAAAAACCGGCTTAGAACTAACCACTGCCGAAAAGGAGGACTGCTACCCGGGTAAAGTTTTGTTTGGTTTAAAGCCATGCGATGCAGATGGTATTGCAAGGCTTGATAAAGTTTTTAATGAAGGATATAAAGAAGATAATTACTACCATAATAAAAGAAAAGGCAGCATACTGGTATCGATTGGCTGCAAAGAAATTTTTCCTGACTGTTTCTGTACTCTTGTAGGGGGCAATCCCTTTAATTTTGAAAATGCAGATATTGGAATGATAGAGGTAAGCCACGGCTATGCAATAGTAAAAATAAGCGAAAATGCAGAAGATCTTATAAATTTCAGCAGGCAATATTTAAGCAAGGATTTTAAAGCTGCAGCAATTGAAGAAGAAATTGAAAATCTTGTAAATTCTTCTTCTAAAAAAATTATTCAGTACTGGGATAAAACTTCCCCGGACGATATGGCAGCGGTAATGGATAAGTCAATAAATACTGGCGTGTGGGATGTAATAACATCAAAATGCATAAGCTGCGGAGCCTGCACATATGTATGCCCCACATGTTTTTGTTTTAATTTAAGGGATGAGCAAAAAAACCTTAAGGGCCAGCGTTACAGGTGCTGGGATTACTGCATGAACAACTCATATACCCTTGAAGCGAGCGGCCACAATCCCAGGGCTGATAAAAGCCAGAGATACAAAAATAAAGTCAATTGCAAATATAATTACAATATTAAAAGAAACAAAAAAATATACTGTGTCGGATGCGGCAGATGTATTGAAATATGCCCGGTCTCCATGGACATCAGGGAAGCTGTTAAGATGGTTATAACGGATAATAAAGAGTAAGAAGTAATAAAAAAAGTTTGTTAAAATCCTGCATGCTTTGCAGGAAATAATAGAATTTAGAAAAATAATTCACAATATATCACTACTTGAACAAAATAATGGAACAGGAAAAAATAAACTTGGAAAATAATAATCCGTATCTTCCGGATATAGCTACAGTTAAGAAAATAATAAATGAAACCCCGGCTATTATTTCTTTGCAGATAGTAATAGACGACGATAAAAAATGGAAAAATTTTAAATTTGAACCCGGCCAGGTCGGGCAATTATCAGTATTTGGTTTTGGGGAGTCGACTTTTGTTATCAACTCTGCCCCTTCAAATAGAGAATATCTCCAGTTTTCCATTATGAAAGCAGGGGTAAATACAACTGCGCTGCATAATTTAACTGAAGGGGAAAAAATCGGGTTAAGAGCGCCACTGGGAAACTGGTTTCCATACAAAAGCATGGAGGGTAAAAAAATTATATTTATTGGCGGAGGGATAGGACTTGCCCCGCTGAGGCCTCTAATAATATATATGCTTGAGAATAAGCATAAATATGATAAATTGACATTGCTTGCTGCAGCTAAAACCCCGGATGATTTTTGTTTTAAGGATGATATTAAAGCATGGGAAAATTCCAGAGATATAGAAGTGGTTTCAACTATAGACACTGCATGCGCTTTGTGGGAAAAGGAAACTGGCCTTTGCCCGAATGTTCTTGAAAGCATGCAACCTTGCCCAGAAAACACAATTGCTATTACTTGCGGTCCGCCAATAATGATTAAATATACCCTTGAAGTATTATTAAAGCTGGGATTTCCTGAAGATATGATTTATACGACTCTTGAAAGAAGGATGAAATGCGGTATTGGAAAATGCGGCAGATGTAATATTGGTGAAAAATTTGTTTGTGTTGACGGCCCTGTATTTTCATTAAAAGAGCTAAACCGCATACCGGAACCTTTCATTTAAAAAATAAAGTTCTTAGAATTGCAGCGGGCCCGTTTTTTAAAGGCATATGCATGAATACTCTATAACAACTTCAATAATAAATATACTGGATAAAATCATAAAAGAGAAAAGCCTCACCAGGGTTGAAAGAGTTGATTTTGAGATAAACAGGTTTTCCAGCATTGAGCCCCAGTCCATTAAATTTTACTTTGACTTCCTGACAAGAGAGCATAAGGTTTTAAAAAATGCAAAATTAAAGTTTTTAAAACCTGGCATAAAAATAAAGTGCAGCAGCTGCGGAAATGCATATAAAGTCAAATCACTGCCTGCAGTGTGCCCTGCCTGCTTAAGTTTTAATTCTATTAATGCCGATATTGATGATATTAAGATAAAAACAATTCTGGCTGATTGATATTTTAAAAATTTTTTCTATATGTTATAATTTTACAGGTTTTAGAAAGCAAAAGATAATAAATCTTTAAATAGTGGGCTTGACCCACTATTTTTATTATTAAATTATCTTTTAATCAATTTTTTTAGGTGATTCAATTGAATAGAAAGTTAATAGAAGCATTAAGAGAGCTTGAGAAAGAAAAGGGCATTAAAATGAATGCCATTATAGATGCTTTAAAAGTTGCACTGAACGCATCTTATAAAAAGTTTTATGATGATGAAGATAACATAAGAATAGATATAAATGAAAAAAACGGTGAAATAAAAGTATTTAAGGTTATTGCCGAGGAGCAAAACCCTGAGGGGCTCGCAACTGAGGTTGAGGTTACTCCGGGGGATTTTGGAAGAGTAACTGCCCAGACAGCAAAACAGGTTATAAAGCAGAGAATTATGGAAGCTTCACGGGAGATAATGTATGATGAGTTTAAAGACCGTATAGGAGATATGGTAACTGGCATAGTTCAGCAGAACGATTCACGATGGACTCTTGTTGATTTAGGCAGGGTCGAAGCGCTTCTTCCGCATCACGAGCAGGTGCCCGGCGAGAGGTATAAACATGGCGAAAGAGTAAAATGTTTTATATCTGAAGTAAGGAAAACAACAAGAGGTCCGCAGGTTATAGTTTCAAGGACACACACAGGACTTGTTAAAAAGCTTTTTGAACTGGAAGTGCCTGAAATAAGTGAAAAAATAGTTGAAATCAAAAACATTGCAAGGGAAGCAGGATACAGGACAAAAATTGCAGTTATTTCAAATGACAAAAATGTTGATCCGGTAGGCGCATGTGTCGGGCCAAAAGGCAGCAGGGTAAAAATGATAGTTGATGAGCTTGAGGGAGAAAAAATAGATATTGTGGATTACAGCGAAGATCCTGTTGTTTTTATAAAAAATGCCCTCAGCCCTGCAAAAGTGCTTAAAGTTTTAACAGATGAAGAAATTAAGTTTGCGGTTATTGTCGTTCCAAACGACCAGCTCTCTCTTGCTATCGGCAGAGAGGGGCAAAATGCCCGCCTTGCTGCAAAACTTACAGGCTGGAAAATAGATATAAAAAGTGAAAACCAGTTTGAGGCAGAGCTTGAAGAAGCAAGGAAAGAAAGACAGGAAAAAAAGCAAAATTAAAAAGGGTTTATCAAAAATATGAGTGCATTCAAAATTTTTGAAGTTGCAAATGAATTAAATACAACCTCAGACATACTGATGGCGATTTGCAAAAAAATTGGCATTAAGGTTAAGAGTAATGGTTCTTCAATTGACGAAGAACAAAAAAATATGGTTATTGCCGAGTTTAAAAGCCGTTCAGAAAAGGCTGAGAAAAAAGCCCCTGCAAAAAAAACTGATGTAGCTGTAAAAGCAAAGCCTGCAAAAAAAACTGCTGCAAAAAAGAGCAGTTCATCCAAAATAAAGTGGATAAAAATAAGTGAGAGCCCGGGCGCAGCAGGTGAAGTTAAAGAGGATACAGAAGAACAGGAATCAGCAATTGATGAGCAGGCTGCAGTGAGTGAAGTTAAGGAAACTGTAAAAACTGCTAAAACTGTTAAAACTCCTGCAAAAAAAACTGCCGGGGCTGCAAAATCTGCAGAATCAAAACCAGCAGGCAAAAAGCCTGAAGACTTAACTGATTTAAAAATTAAAAAGAAGGACAGTTCTGTTATAAAAAAAGAAGTGCTTCCAGGAAAAACAACAGCTGGAGCAGATGAAGATAAAGTTAAACCAAAAACCGCCCTTACAAAAGAAGATAAGGCTGCTGCGGAAAAGAATCTTGAAGCAGAAAAAGCATCAACTCCCGTAAAGACTGAAATGGCTGGCGGCAAAAAACCTCCGGAACATAAAGAGGATGTAAAAGCCCCAAAAAGCAAAAAAGTCAAAAAACGTCCGGCACAGAATGCAGTTTATGACGGGACCGACATGCAGGAAAGTGCTGAAGAAGAAGATTTTGTAGATATTGAGGAAGAAAAATTCATTAAAAAAACACTTCTTAAGGAAAAAGGTGCAGACACATTCAAAGTGCGCCAGCCCTGGAATGAAGAGAAAAAGATAAATATTAAAAAAGTTCTTGACAGGGAACTGGATAAAGAAGAAAAAGAAGGCAGGTTCAGGGCAAAACTCAAACCTGCTGCTAAAAAATATACTGCTCCTGAAAGAGTTTCAGAAAAAACTGGTGAAAAAGATACCTCAAAACAGCAGGAAAAATCCGGTGCAAAAGCTATAAAACGGCCGGAGATTAAAAAAATCATAGAGATACCTGAAGGTATTACAATAAAACAACTTTCAGAAAAAATAGGGATATCTTCTGAGGAGATAATCCAGTCATTATTTAATTTAGGTGAAGTTTTTAATATAAACCAGTTGCTTGACAAAGATATAATTGAAATACTTTCAAATGAATTTAGTTTCAAGTACTCAATTATAGATTTTGATGACAGCATTGATGAGATGGCCCAGGATTCTGATAAAGACTTAAAGCCAAGGCCGCCAATAGTCACAGTAATGGGGCATGTTGATCACGGAAAGACAACACTTCTTGATGCGATAAGGAAATCTGATGTTGCTTCTGGTGAAGCCGGGGGGATAACCCAGAGCATTGGGGCCTATCAGGCAGAGTACAATGGCAAAAAAATTACATTTATAGATACGCCCGGGCATGAGGCTTTTACCTCCATGAGGGCAAGAGGAGCAAGGGTCACTGATATTGCAATAATAGTCATTGCTGCAGATGATGGCATAATGCCCCAGACAGCTGAAGCCATAAACCATGCAAAGGATGCAGGTGTTACGATTATAGTGGCTGTAAACAAGATTGATTTGCCTGAAGCAAATCCTGATAAAGTCAAGCAGGGCCTGACTGAATACGAACTTGTGCCCGAGGAGTGGGGCGGCGACACTATTTTTGTTAACATATCGGCTAAAAACAGGCAGAATATAGATGAGCTCCTGGAGATGATACTTCTTGTTGCAGAAATGAATGATATAAGGGGCAATCCTTCTATTGAGGGCAGCGGAATTATTATAGAATCAAAACTTGATAAAAACCTTGGCGCCATAGGCACTGTGCTTATAAGAAGGGGCAGGATAAAAACAGGGGATTGTTTTGTCACAGGAAATTCTTTCGGCAGGATAAGAACTATTAAAAATGACAAAGGCGAGACTGTAAACAGCGCAGAAATTTCACAGCCTGTTGAAATATCAGGATTTAGCATTGTTCCGCAGGCAGGGGATAAGTTTTTTATTGTTAAAAGTGAAAAGGTTGCAAAAGAAATCATCAGTAAAAGGCAGTACCAGAAGCAGGCGCTTAGGGCACTTGAGACCAAAAAGCACATCACCCTTGAGGACCTGTCTGGTCTTTCAAAGGAAAACGAAATAAAAAAGCTTAAGATTGTTTTAAAATCTGAGTCTTACGGTTCACTTGACGCTGTTGAGAAAGCGCTGAAAGATGCAGAGGAAAATAATATAAAAATCGAATTTATACACAAAGCGGTAGGCGCAGTTTCTGACAGTGATATACTTCTTGCATCAGCATCTGATGCAATTGTTATCGGTTTTGGAGTGGTGGCAACATCCAAAGCCAAAATGCTTGCAAAAGATGAAAACATTGAAATCAGGACTTATAATATAATCTATAAACTTATAGATGACATCAAGCTTGCATCAAAGGGCCTGCTCGAGCCTGTATTTGAAGAGAAAATAAAGGGCAATGCCGAAGTAAGGGAAGTCTTTAAAATATCAAAAGTCGGTATAGTTGCCGGAAGCTATATACTTGACGGTGAAGTTGAACGCGGCAATTCTGCAAGGCTTATAAGGGATGGAAAAATAGTATTTGACGGCAAAGTGGAATCACTTCACAGGTTTAAGGATGATGTTAAAAAAGTAAATGCAGGCTATGAATGCGGCATAAGAATTGAAAACTTCCAGGATATAAATAAAGGTGACCTGATTGAAATCTATGAGCAGGTTGAGGTACCCAGGTAAACGGCAGGCTGTATATGGACAGGTTAAGAAAACTTGAAATAGATTTAAAAAGGGAAATAAGCTTTATAATCAATTCAAAGATTAAGGACCCCAGAATTGGTTTTATCACCCTTACAGATGTAAGACTTTCATCCGATTTTCATTATCTTGATGTTTTTATTAGCATAATGGGCAACAGTCAAATGATTGAAGATTCACTTGCTGCGCTTAAAAAATGTGACGGATTTATAAAAAACAATTTGAAAGAAAGACTGAAGCTCAGGACTATGCCGGCAATAAAATTTATATTTGATAAATCCATAGATCAGGGCATGAAGATTTCTGAAATACTTGAGGACTTAAACATTACTGATGGAAAAGAGGGTGAAAATTCCGGGAATAGATAGAAATAATTTTGAAGAAGTTAACAGTATCATCCTTGGCAATGATAATTTTTTATTGATCACGCATGATTTTCCGGATGGCGACTGCCTTGGCTCACAGGTTGCGCTTTATGAGCTGCTGGTTTTGCTTGGAAAAAATGTGTCCATGCTTTGCAGCAGCGATATACCGTATCAGTATAAGTTTCTTCCTCATGCAGACAAAATAAAAAAAGATATAGATTCTGCAATACTTTTCTGCAGGGATAAAAATTGTATTTGTTTTTGCCTTGACAGCGCAGATGAAGGACGTTTTAATGCTGATATCGTAATGCTGAAAGAAATAGCAGGCACAATAATTAATATTGACCATCATCCGGGCAACACCTGTTATGGCAATATAAACTTAATTGATTCAAAGAAATCAGCCACCGCTGAGATTATATATGAGCTGGTGGAGCTCTTTTATAAAGATTATCTTAATTATAATATTGCCATAGGCATATACACGGGCATACTTACAGATACAGGGAAATTCCAGTACGAGAACACCACAAACAATGTCCACAGGATTGTGAGCCATCTTCTCGAATTCGATCTTAATCCGCCTGTTGTGTTTTCATATATTTATGAAAATGAACCTTTTGCAAGATTCAAGCTAGTTGAGCTGGTGCTAAAGAGAATAAAGTTGGTTAAATCAAAAAAACTGGTTTATTCTTATGTATTGCAGAAGGATTTTGAAAAGCTTAAGCTTCCATTTTCTGCAAATGATGGCATTATTGAGCTTTTAAGGAGTGCGTCTGAGGCAAATATTGCTGCTCTTTTTAAACAGGTTAGCCCTGGTAAATTTAAAGTTTCACTAAGGTCTTCTGAAAGTGCGTGCAGTGTAGAAGAAATTGCAGCCAGGCTCGGGGGAGGGGGACATAAGCTTGCAGCAGCATATACCAGCAGAGGCAGCCTTAAAAAAATAATAGTCAGCCTTGTTAGAGCAATAAACTGATAATTACCCGGGTAAAGATTAAAGGAAATGGATATGGCTAATTCAAAATCAGATATACTTGAAAAATTTGATGGCATCATACTGGTCAATAAACCGTCCGGTATAACTTCTTATGATGTCATCAGGAATTTAAAGAGATTTTTTTTTTAAAAAAAATAGGTCATGCCGGAACCCTTGACCCGGTTGCTGAAGGCTTGATTATAATATTAATAAACAAAGCCACAAAACTTTCAGGCATATTTTTAAAAATGGATAAAACATATGTGGCACAAATCCTGATTGGAGTTTCAACAGATACCTGGGACCTGGAAGGTCATATAACAGCAAAATCATGCATTGATAATATAAGCAAGGCAGCATTTGAAGAAGCAGCAGAAAGTTTAAAAGGAAATTTCATCCAGCAGCCTCCGGTGTATTCGGCAAAGAAAATCAGCGGCAAACCAGCTTATCATTATGTGCGAAATAAAGGGATAGACCCGGATAAAATAATTTTGAAAAAGAATATGGTAATGATTTATGATATATCGGTAGAGTATTTTTGCGCCGGCAAAGCAGTTTTGAAAATAAAATGCAGTTCGGGAACCTATGTAAGGTCTGTTGTTCATGAAATAGGGCAGAAGCTTGGATGCGGGGCAATATTGACTGGGCTTAAAAGGACAGAAATCGGCAATTTTAATATTGAAAATAGTACAAGCCTTAAAGAGCTTGAGCGAGTTTCCCTCACCTGCAAAACAGGTATTGAAGAAATTCAAAAGAATTACAAAGGTATTATTGCTGCAGAGAGTATTTCCTATTGAAAACTTAAATGCCCGGCTTTGTGCAGGTATTTTTGCAGGTTTTAAAAAAATAATTATTGTAATTTTTTGCTATTTAAATAAAATGTAATAGTTTTTTATTAAAAATATGAATTATCACGGACGGGCATGAGGGTTTGAGTAAACTAATAAGGCTTGAAAAACTTGATTATTCAAGATTTAAAGACACCGGTATTGCTGCAGTTATAGGATTTTTTGACGGTGTACACACCGGGCATAAAAAGATTATCAAACTGTGTGCTGACATGGCAAAAAGCATGGGAGGAGTAAGCCTTGTTTTTACATTTGATAAACCGCCGGTAAACATTATTAAAGGAAAGCTGGATAAAAAACTTATAACTTCATATAGTGACAGGATTAGCCTGATAAAAGAAATTGGAGTGGATTATATAGTTGTAGCAAAATTTGATGCCGGTTTTGCAGAGCTTGAGCCCGAAAAATTTTGCAGGGATATACTTGAATCAAGACTGAATGTCAGGGAGGTTTTTATCGGCAGGGGTTTTAAATTCGGGAAAAAATCTGCCGGGGATGCAGATTTTATGAAAAATTTTTTTCGCGGTAAAAAACCGGCTGTAAATATAAATGTAGTTGATATTTATAAAATAGGAAATACGCCTGTTTCAAGCACAGCTATAAGGAAATTATACAGTGAAGGAAATATTGAAAGAATTAGTGATTTCCTTGGAAGGTTTCCTTCTATAAAAGGAAAAGTTGTAAAAGGGGACAAGAGGGGAAGGCTGATTGGTTTTCCAACAGCAAATATTGATGTTTTTGAAAAATATATAACATTAAAAGATGGCGTTTATGCAGGATATGCCAGCATTTATGGAAAACCAGCGCAGATCTTAAAGCCTGCAGCCGGGCACTATCCTGCCAGCTTTAAACTGCCGTCAGTTATAAATATAGGCAATAACCCCACATTCAATGGGAACAGGAAATGGATAGAATCCCATATACTGGATTTTGACGCAGATATATACGGGAGGACATTAGAAGTAGTTTTTTTAAAAAGATTAAGGGATGAAATATCATTTGAAAGCAAGGATGACCTTATAAAGCAGATAAAGCTGGATATCATTGCTGCAGAAAAGTATTTTATTGAAAAAAAAGAATAAAAAATATGCCTTATTAAAAAGCTCATATACATTTTTATATGCTGGGGCAAAGAATTAATAAATTGTAATAGATGTATACTTATGATAAATTATTCAGGAATGTTTTAAAGGGAGGTAATAAAATTTGACACTGCTAAAAGAAGAGAAAAAGGAAATAATAGAAAAATATAAAATGCATGATGCAGATACCGGCAGTTCGGCAATACAGGTAGCCATTATGACATCAAGGATTAACACTTTAAACGAGCATTTAAAGATTAATAAAAAAGACCATCACTCAAGGCGGGGGCTTGTAACTCTTGTAGGTAAAAGAAAAAGGCTTCTTGAATATATTAAAAACAGTGATCTTGAAGGTTACAGGAAATTAATAAAATCGCTTGGACTCAGAAAATAGTATGGCCATAGGCCAATATTGAAGCATTACAGGCATTAAGGCAAGCAGAAATATTTCTGTTGTAAGGGGAGGTTATTTAAGTAATTGCAAAACAGCAAAGAAATCGTCCGGGAATTTGATCTTGGAGGAAAAACAGTAAGATTTAGCAGCGGTAAACTTGCAAAGCAGGCAAATTGTTCTGTTCTTGCAGAATCAGGCGGCAATGGAATTTTAATTACAGCAACCATGAGCAGCCAGGTAAGGGAAAATATTGATTTTTTTCCGCTCACAGTAGATGTTGAAGAGAGGATGTATGCTGCCGGTAAAATACCCGGGGGATTTTTCAAGAGGGAAGGAAAAGCTTCAGACAGGGCCATTTTAATATCGAGGCTTACAGACAGGCCGCTCCGCCCTGTTTTTGATAAGGACATAAGGAATGAAGTACAGGTTGTTGCAACAGTATTATCTGTTGACCAGGTATATCCATATGATGTTTTTATTATGAACGGCGCATCCTGTGCTCTTTTTGCTTCAGACATTCCTTTTTTTGAACCGGTAGGCGCAGTCAGAATAGGACATGTTGATGATAAGTGGATAGTAAACCCTTCATATGATGAGCTTAAAAAAAGCAGGATAGATATAATTGTTGCAGGTACTGACAGCGCGATTCTTATGGTGGAGGCCAAATGCAGGGAAACAGGCGAGGAGCTTGTACTTGAAGCAATTGAATATGCAGTTCCCGAGATAAAAAAATGCATTGGTTTCCAGCGTGAGTATGCTGCCAGTGTCGGCCAAGAAAAAAAGCAGGTAAAAACTTTTGTTTTAAATGATGAAGTTAAAAAAAGAGTTAATGAGCTTGCAGAGGGAAAAATACTTGAAAAACTCGGCAAAGTTGTGGAATATGCAAGCGATGACGATAAAAAGCACATGCTTGAAGCAGGAAAAAAAGGATATCTTGCGCATGAGCTTGATGCTATAAGTGATGAGGCAAAAGAAAAATTAAAAGAAGAGTTTCCTGATGATGATATAAGCACTGAAATTTCTTTGAAGGAGCTTGAAAGGGAACTTGTAAGAAAAACCATTATTGAAAAAGGCATAAGGCCGGATGGGCGAAAGCCTGAAGAAATCAGGGAAATATCGTGTGAAGTAGGCTTATTTCCTGACACAACTCATGGCACAGGTTTATTTACCCGCGGGCGCACACAGGCTCTTACAATTCTTGCTCTTGGCTCGATGAAAGAATCACAGAAAATTGACAGCCTTGAAGAAATCGAGTTTAAAAGGTATATGCACCACTATAATTTCCCGCCTTTTTCAACCGGGGAAACTGCTATGTTGAGGGGCCCTAAAAGAAGGGAAATAGGACATGGCGCACTTTCTGAAAAAGCTCTTGAATATATGATACCTGAGGAGGAAAGGTTTCCTTATTCCATAAGGCTTGTATCCGAGATACTGGAGTCAAACGGCTCCACTTCAATGGCAAGCGTATGCGGAAGCACCCTTGCCCTTATGGATGGCGGAGTTCCAATACTTAATCCTGTTTCAGGAATAGCAATGGGCCTTGTAATGGGACAGGACGGCAGGCTTGCAGTACTTTCAGATATACAGGGCATTGAAGATTTTTACGGGGATATGGATTTTAAAGTTGCAGGTACAAAAAATGGCATTACTGCCCTGCAGATGGATATAAAGATAAAAGGCATAAGTATTGACATAATGAGAAAAGCGCTATACCAGGCAAAGGAAGGAAGGCTTTTTATACTTGGCAAAATGCTTGAAGCAATATCCGAGCCCAGGAGTTATCTTGCAAAAGTAGCTCCTAAAATATCAACTTTTAAAATTCCAAAAGATAAAATTGGCGAGGTAATAGGCCCGGGGGGCAAAATAATAAAGTCTTTAAAGGAAGAATTCGGGCTTGATGAAATAGATATTACTGATTCAAATGGAGAGGGTCTTGTTTCAATTACTTGCAGCGATGCGGAAAAAATAAGGCTTGCAAGGGCAAAGATAGAAGGAATGCTTAAAACAATAGATGATATAAATGTAGGCGATGAATTTGCAGGGACTGTTGTTGGCATTACTTCTTATGGTGCTTTTATAAATATTATACCTGGGATGGACGGACTTCTGCATATTTCCAAAGTTGCAAATAAAAGAATAAATAAAGTGGAAGAATTCCTGAACCTGGGTGATAAAATCATAGTAAGAGTTGCAGCAGTTGATAAAAGGGACAGGAAAATATCCCTTGAGCGCGCTGATATCTGATTAATAAACAACTGTTTAGAGGGGTTAATAATAAAATAGCAATTTCAAATAATTACAAATTTGAAGCTTACAATATAACTGAGCTCGAAAACGGGCTCAGGGTAATAAGTGAAAACATACCTCATTTCCGCTCTATTTCTCTGGGATTCTGGATACCTGCAGGTTCCAGGAACGAGACTGAAGCCAACAATGGGATAACACATCTTATAGAACACCTGCTGTTTAAGGGCACAAAAAAAAGGACGTACAGGGATATTGCTATTGCATTTGATTCGCTTGGCGCTGAATTTAATGCATTTACAGACAAGGAAAACAGCTGTGTATATGCTGACTTTATAGATACGCACCTCAGCCAATGTCTTGAACTTTTGTTTGATGTTGTGATAAATCCTTCATTTCTTCCGGAAAATATAAAACTTGAGAAAAAGGTTATTCTTGAAGAAATAAAAATGGTAAAAGATAACCCTGCTGATGATATATTTAATTATTTTTATAAAATAATATTTAACGGCCATCCTTTAAGCTTTTCAATACTGGGAAGCACTAAATCCTTAAAAGCACTTAATGAGACTGCAATCAGCCATTATTATAAAAAAAATTTTAACCCTGATGGCATAGTGCTTGCTGCAGCAGGCAATGTAAACCACGGTGCTCTTGTTGATATGGTAATAAATAATTTCGAAGGTATTTTAACAGAAAAAAATCATTCTGTTGCGGCGCACCCCATATGCAAGCCTGATTACAAAAGAAGGAAAAAAATTTATAAGAGTAAAACTGAAGCCTGCCATATTTGCATTGGGGGCCCGGGATGCAGCCGGGTAAGCAGAGATAAGTATCCTCTTTCCCTTTTTACAAATATACTTGGCGGCAGCATGAGCAGCAGGCTATTTCAGAAAATAAGAGAGGAAAAAGGGCTTTCCTATGCAATATTTGCAAGCAATACCCAGTACACAGATGGAGGCGTTACGGTAATATATGCTGCAACTTCCACACAAAATGTAAGCAGGGTGATGGATCTTATATATAAAGAAATAGCAATGCTAAAAAAAACTGGCATCCCTGCTGAGGAGCTTGCCATTGCAAAAGAAAACATTAAAGGTAATATTGTCCTGGGCGTGGAAGATATAAGCTCGAGGATGTTCAGGCTTGGAAAAGCGCTTCTTGTTGACAGTGATGTCCTTACAATTGATGAAATTTTAAAAAGAATAGATAATGTAACTGTTAAACAGGTAAATGAAGTTATAAGCAAGTATTTCAGGGAAGAAGACCTAAGTTCAGTGATTATAAGCAAACCTTCTAACGGGAGGCTGAAATGAAAAGAATTGCAATATTGGGCATATGCGGGAATATGGGTTCTGCGATAACGGGAGAGCTTTTAAAAGAAAAAGATGTTGAAATAATTGGCGGATTTGACAGGGTGCATACGGGCCAGGATATAGGACTTTACCTGGGTATAAATGCATCAGGCAGCAGGATTTACGGCAGCCTTGCAGATATAAAAGAACTAAACCCGGACCTTGCAATAGATTTTACAAATGCAGGGATTTCTTTAAAATCCATAGACTGGGCGATTGATAACTCTATAGATATTATTGTTGGCACAACCGGGTTTAAAAAGGATGAACTAAAGCTAATTGAAGAAAAGGCCAATTCTGCAAAGAGCCGTGTTTTTATTGTGCCAAATTTTTCAATTGGCGCTGTATTAATGATGGAACTTTCTGCAATTGCAGCAAAATATTTTGAAAGTTGTGAAATAATCGAGCTTCACCATAATAAAAAAAAGGATGCACCTTCAGGAACTGCGCTGCTCACTGCTGAAAAAATATATTCTGTTAAAAAGTTTACGGGACAGAGACTTGGCAGTGAAGAAAAGGAAACCATTGAGGGCAGCAGGGGGGCATTTGCAGAAGGTGTGCATATACACAGCTTAAGGCTTAAAGGACTGCTGGCACACCAGGAAGTCATATTCGGCACAACCGGCCAAACTTTAACCATAAGGCATGATACGCTGGACAGGCTGTCTTTTTACCCCGGCGTAATTCTTGCTGTGAGGGCAATTGACAGTTTGGATAATTTTACATATGGGCTTGATAAGATAATTGATATAAAAGGAGGAGGAAAATGAATTTTGGAGAACTGGTAACAGCTATGGTTACTCCGTTTGATAAAGACGGCGAAATAAATTACAGCGTTGCTGAAAAACTCATTTCCCATCTTCTGGAAAATGGTAGCGACTCAATTCTTCTTGCCGGGACAACCGGGGAGTCTCCGACACTGACTGATGCTGAAAAGCTTGAACTGTTTAAATTTGGCGCAGATAAATTCGGTTCAAAGACGAAGATAATCGCAGGTACCGGGTCTTATAGCACAGAACATTCAATCAGTCTGTCCCGGGCTGCCAGCAAAGCCGGAGTCGACTGCCTGCTGCTTGTTGCGCCATATTACAATAAGCCGGGCCAGGCAGGTCTTTATGAGCATTTTGCTGCAGTTGCAAACTCAGTTGATTTGCCTGTAATTCTCTATAATGTTCCTTCAAGGACATCCTGCAATATAAGCGCCCAGACATGCATTAAACTTTCAAAAATAAATAATATAGTGGGTATTAAGGAAGCAGGAAGCGACTTTCGGCAGATTGCTGAAATAATAAGAAATACCCCGGATGATTTTCTTGTCTACAGCGGAAATGACGCAGATACTCTTCCCATGCTTTCGCTGGGCGCGGATGGAGTTATAAGTGTTGCATCCCATCTTGTAGGTGTTTCTATAAAGCAGATGATAGGTAGTTTCAAACAGGGAAATATTACTGAATCCGCCAGGCTGCATAACTGGCTGCTTGATATTTTTTATGGAATTTTTATTGCCACAAACCCTGTGCCCATTAAGGCGGCCCTTAATTTTACAGGCATTAATGTTGGCCGAACAAGACTTCCCCTTACAGATATGGAGCAGGATGAACTTGAAGCTTTTAAAAAAATATTAAAGAAATATGATTTAATGAAGGTTTGATTATTAAATGCCAAAAAAAAGCAGTATAAAAATTATTTTTCTTGGAGGTCTTAATGAAGTAGGCAGGAACATTATGGTATTTGAGAAGGATAATAATATTGTAATAATTGACTGCGGCATAATGTTTCCGGATGATTATATGCCCGGAATAGATTTCCTGATTCCCGATTTTTATTATATCAAAAAAAATGCAGCTAAAATAAAAGCCCTTGTAGTGACCCACGGGCACGAGGATCATATTGGCGCAATACCTTTTCTTTTAAAGGAAATAAACCCTCATACAATTCCGATTTACGCTACAAAGCTTACACTCGGGCTCATAAAATCTAAATTAAATAACAGCTATACTTCGCAAAGCTCCGGTGAAAATCTTCTTAACGAAATTGATCCTTCAAAAAAGTTGTTTATAGGGCCTTTCGAAATGGAATTTTTCAGGGTAAACCACAGCATTCCTGACGGGGTTGGCATAATATTCAGGACCGGTATAGGCAATATCGTCCACACGGGTGATTTTAAATTTGACCAGTACCCGATAGACGGAAAAGTGACGGAGTATTCCAAAATATCAAATATTGGCCAGGAGGGAGTGCTTGCGCTTTTTTGCGACAGCACCAATGCTGAGGAAAAAGGCTTTACTCTTCCCGAGCGGGATGTGGGCAAATCATTATATGATAAATTCGAACAGGCCAAAAAAAGAATTATTGTGGCAACTTTTTCTTCACATATACACAGGATTCAACAAGTACTGGATTCTGCAAAAAAACTGGACAAAAAAGTTGCAGCTTCCGGAAGGACTATGCTTAAGACTATAAAAATTGCTTCTGAGCTCGGATACCTGAAAATTCCGGAGGATACAGTAATACCAATAACGAAAATTGATGATTTTCCGTTAAACAGGATTATAATATTGTCAACTGGAAGCCAGGGTGAGCCTCTTTCAACACTGAGGAAAATGGCCCTGGCTGAACATACTCGTGTAAAGATTATGCGGGGCGATATGGTTATAATATCCTCATCCCCAATCCCTGGAAATGAAAACGCAATATCCAGCACTATTAATATGCTTTTAAAACAGGGAGCAGATGTTTTTTACGAATCAATCGCAGGTGTGCATGTTTCCGGCCATGCCCAGCAGGAAGAGATAAAAATGATGATTAATCTTGTAAAGCCTGAATTTTTCATCCCTGTTCATGGTGAATACAAACACAGGATACAGTGTGCAAAGCTTGCAGAATCGATAGGAATGGGCAGCGGCAAAGTACTTGTTTTGCAGAATGGCGATACGTTGAAAATGAATGAGCATGTCTGCCGGGTATCAGGAAATATTACGCTGCAGAATATATATATAGACGGATATGGCTCGGGCAATACTGAAGATATAGTATTAAAGGACAGGAAAATTCTTTCAAGGAATGGAATTATTATTACCACAATAGTCATAGATTCCAAAAAGAGTGAAATAATAAGGGATGCTGACTTTGTTTTAAAAGGAATTATATACATGGAAGAGTTTGAAAATATTATAAAAGATGCAAAAGAGATAATATCTGAAAATGTGGGCAGGTGTTTTAAAAATAATATGACAAACACCCAGTTAATTGAAAACAGCATAAAAGAATCATTTGAGAAATATATTTCAAAGAAAATCAGCGCAAGGCCCGTTATTATTGCAAAGGTTATAGATGTGGCTGGAATTTAAAATCATTTGATTATATTTTATATAAAAATAAATTGCAGCACAGCAGCTTAAAAAAAGCAATTCTAGAAGCTAACCCTGAAAGAAACCAGGGGGAAGAGGACGTTTTTCTTTTTTAAAATCTGTTGGATTTTAACCGTAAAAAATACAGTAATAAACAAAGTTTACAAAGAAGTCTTTTTATACAATAATTAAACACAGTTGTATTTGAAAAATGCTGCAATATTTATAGTAAAAAAGAAACAAAAAGTTTCAAAATGAAAAAAAACAGCAGATCTCTGTCAAATTTAAAAAAAAACGGGGTCAGGCAAAAGAAACAATACGTCAGCAGGCGTCCGGAAGTTTACGGTATTATTATCCTTCTTTTATCAATCCTGTTATTTTTAAGCTTTTTTAAATTTGGAAGACCCGGTATTGTATCGGACTATATAAATGATTTTCTTTCATATGTTTTTGGCATAGCTAAATATGTAGTGGCCCTGCTGCTTTTTGTTTGGGGCACAAGTTTTTTCATAAGGCGCATACAATACCTTCCATCAAGATTCGGCTGGGGTTTTTTCCTCATATATATGGCAGTTTCAGGCCTTTTTTCCAGTAATTTTAAATATACAAATATTTTTGACCCTGTTTATAAATCAAGAGGCGGTGTTGCTGGTGCCGCTATTTATTATGGACTTTACAGGCTTGTTGGCAATGCCGGCGCAATTGCAATCCTTTGCGCAATTGCTGTTATCGGCATACTTATAATTACCAGGCTATCAATCATAGATATGGCAAGGAAAATATCTGCCAGAAGGCAAAATAATGAAGCAATGGCTGAAAAAATCATTTTCAAAGATAGAAGCTCATATAATGGCAGTACAGAAAATACCTCCTCTTATACAGCAAAAGAGCCTGGATGGGCCAAGCAGCAGCAAGACAGCAGCGTAAGGATGAAGCCCCCTCTTATAAGGGGTTTTGAAGTTAATCCAGGAAAAACACCCCAAAAAGCGGGTTTTGAACCGGATCGTGGCGGTCCCGGTGTTTTCAATGTTGAAAAAGAGATTAAAACAGGAAAGGAAAAGCAGCCTGGCTCTGGTAACGGGGATTTAAAAGTCCATGGAAAGGAAAATTACCGGCCAGCCCACGCAGGAGTTTTTGGACCTGCAAAAGTTTCACTCCAGGACCAACTGAAGATGCCGCTGTATGAAGAAAGTGAGATGGACCAGGATTATAAGCTTCCGCCGCTAAACATTTTAAAAAAATCAGATACCCTGTCCCCGAAATTATATAAGCAGAATGTTGCAGAAAATGTTACAACGCTTAACCAGTTATTTTATTATTTTAACCTGCCTGCAAAGATATCATCAGTGACAAGGGGGCCCTCAATCACTCTTTATGAAGTCACACTCTCGCAGGGGGTCAAGGTGTCAAAACTTTTAAGCCTTGAGGATGATTTTTGTGTAGCTTTGGGTTCCCCGGATTTAAGGTTTCTTACACCAATACCCGGAAAATCAGCGATAGGCATAGAAGTCCCCAATAAAATCCGGAGTCTTGTAACTCTAGGGGACATTTTACTGCCGCTTGATAAAAGCTCAAGAAATGATCTTCTAACTCTACCTATAGGCAAGAATTTTTCCGGCGAGATTGTAAACATGACAATTAATAATATGCCGCATATACTTATTGCGGGGGCTACAAATTCCGGTAAAAGTGTCTGCCTTAATGCAATAATAGTTGCTCTGCTTATGAAAGCCAGGCCAAGCGAGGTAAAGCTTATAATGGTGGATCCTAAAATGGTTGAGCTGAGTATGTATAACGGCATCCCTCATTTGCTTGCCCCTGTTATTGTTGATCCAAGAAAAGCGGCTCATGTTCTTTCATGGGTGCTGGAAGAGATGAAAAACAGGTTCCAGATGCTTCTTGATTATAATTGTAAAACCCTTGAAGAGTTTAATTTTATGGCAAAAAAGGACGCAGAAAAAGACTCGGATTTAAAACCCTTGCCTTATATACTGGTGATAATAGATGAGCTGGCTGATTTGATGATGGTTGCAGCCGCAGAAGTCGAAGACAGTATTTGCAGGCTTGCCCAGATGGCAAGAGCTGTTGGTATACATTTAATTATTTCCACACAGAAACCGGTGGTAAAGATACTGACAGGACTTATAAAGACGAATATACCGGCCCGCATTGCATTCAGGGTTACAGATTATACTGATTCAAGAGTCATACTGGAGCATGCAGGCGCTGAAAAATTAATTGGCAAAGGCGACATGCTCTATCTTTCACCTCAGGCTCACAGGCCGGAAAGACTTCAGGGAGCTTTTGTTACAACCAAGGAAATAAGCCTCATAACCAATTATATTAAGAACCAGGTAAAGGCGCAGTATAATCCCGAGATAACCGAAAGGTTTGCAAAAAAGGAGGAGCGGGCAGTCGAGGATGATGATTTGCTTTATGATGCTTTAAAAGTTGTTGTTGAAATGGGGCATGCCTCAGCTTCTCTTCTTCAGAGGAAATTAAAGCTTGGTTACTCCCGTGCGGCAAGGATAATTGACCAGCTTGAAGATAAAAGTTTTATTGGAAGTTATGAGGGAAGCAAACCGAGGGAAGTGCTGGTTTCAAGGGATGAGTTAAACGAAATACTTGGAGGCGGGCAGCAGCAGTGAGGTTTTCTTTACTGAGCATTGGAACTGAAATAAACCTGGGGCTTATATTAAATACAAATTCCCAGTATATTGCCGCCTTCCTGACTGATATGGGCCTTGAATGCAATTACATGCTCACAGTAAGGGATAATGAGGATGATATAATAAAATCGCTGCAGATATGCACAGATTTAAGCGATATAGTTATTATAAGCGGCGGTCTTGGTCCAACAGATGATGATTTGACAAGAAAAGCTGTCGCAGGTTTTCTTGGTACAGGCCTTGTAAGGGATAAAAAGCTTGACAACTCAAGCCTTAAGTTCCTTAAATATGTTAAAAATGAAAAAATAACCCAAAATCTTCTCCGACAGTCCTATATTCCTGAAGGAAGCATACCAATGATTCCAAGAGTTGGAAGCGCGTCCGGTTTTATTGCATGCAAAGGCCAGGTATATATTTTCTCCATACCTGGTGTGCCGAGGGAAATGAAGGATATGTTTGAAAAAGACGTGATTCCATTCATAATTAAAATAGCTGACGGGAAAAAAGCCTCCGCTTTAAATGATGAATTGTCAAAACAGGTTATAAAAAAAACTGTACTTCTTTCAACTGACATAAGCGAAAGCCAGATGGAATTTTCAATTAAGGAAATAAAGCCATACGCGCAAAGCTTAAGAGTGGATATTGGAGTTACAGCAAACCCCGGCCTTATCAAGATTATGTTAATTGCCAGGTCTGAAGACTCTGCATCATGTGGAAAAAATCTCAGGAAAGTAGAAAATAAGATAAGGGCAGTAATCGGGGATCATATATACTGGAAAGGGAAGGGCGCTATTGGCGAAGGCATAAAAAAGGCAATCAAAAAAAGCAGCAGAAATATTACTATATGTACCGCAGAGTCAATAACGGGCGGCCTGATTTCAAGCCTTATCACAGATACTGCAGGCAGCTCAGATTATTTTTACGGTTCAATTATCTCATACAATGATAATATCAAAAATAAACTGCTCGGGGTTGACAGAAACCTTATTTCTGACAGGGGGGCCGTAAGCAGGGAAGTATGCGCGGCAATGGCAGAAAATGCAAGGAGGATATTTAACTGTGATTTTGCACTAAGTGCAACAGGTATAGCCGGTCCGACTTCTCCCCAAAAGGGTAAAAGGGTCGGGATTGTTTTTACCTGTATAGCAGGACCGGGCGGTTTTGAGGAAATACATGAAAAAAAATTTATTGGCACAAGGGCTGATATTAAATTCAGGACGGCGCAGTTTATTTTAAACCGCTTAAGGCTTGCAATATTAAATAAGCATGGAAGCATCTAAAATTTTGTGACAGCAATAAACTGGTATTTTAAATGCTATGATGGATATTTTAAAAACATGCATTTTTTTTCCCGGCGAGAGAAAGCATGCTCGAGTTTTTTAAGGCTGAGCTCTCCCCTCAAGAGAGAAAACCATGCCCGTTTAAGCCTTCAAAGGGTTTTCTTAGTACCCATCATAGCCTGTTAATTTTTTATCACAAAATTTTAGATGCTAACAATAAACATTAATGGCTGAAATCATTATTTTATTTTTGTTATCATTAAATTTTAAAAATATCTGTAGCTAATATTACAAACGATATTTGGGTTTAAAACTGCCGGTTTTTTAAAAAATATATTTGCAATGGCAAAGGAAAATAAAATATTTAATTTTAAAAGGCTTTTTATTGCATTGCCTGTTCCCTGTAAGTGCAGGGAGCATCTTTATGAGAGTATAATGCCTTTGGGCATAAAAATGCAGGCTGAGGACTCCATAATAAAAATAGTTCCGGCAGAAAACCTGCACATAACTTTAAAGTTTTTGGGCAGCATAAATATTGAGAAGATAGAAAAAATAAAAAAGGCAGTCAGCCTTACTGCAGGAAATTCTAAAAAATTTTATTATACTATCGGGGATTATTTAGAAGCGTTTCCTTCACTTAAAGCGGCAAAAGTTGTATTTGTGCCGGTGGTAAAGGGAAATGCCTGTATGGAAAAACTATTTTCCCTGCTTGAGGATAACCTGGGAAAAATAAAGATAAGGAAAGAAAAAAGAAAATTTTTGGGCCATATAACCGTTGCAAGATTAAAAAATATGCGCGATATTACTGAAAGGGCAGCAGCAGTCAGCACAAAATACCCCGAACCTTTGCTGTGCTCACACATTGCCCTTTATGAAAGTATATTAAAACCTTCAGGCGCAGAGTATAATATAATTGAAGATTTTAAACTGGAAAAATAAAAAATTGTAAAAATCATTAATTAAAGATATAATTGTATAAATGCATAAATAGCTAATTATTTTTAAATATTTTTGGAGGTTTAAATGGAACATAATGAGAGGGAAAGGGTAATTGAAAATACTCTTTCCCAGATAGAGCGACAGTATGGCAAGGGTTCAATAATGAAACTTGGACAGGATGATATATCATTAAATATCGGATTTATTCCAACCGGCTCAATTGAGCTTGACAGCGCTCTTGGAATAGGAGGCATACCCAGGGGAAGGGTAACTGAAATATTCGGGCCTGAAGCCTCCGGCAAAACAACCCTTGCTCTCCACATTATTGCAAATGCCCAGAAAGAAGGGGGAACAGTGGCATTTATAGATGCGGAGCATGCCCTTGACCCGATATATGCAAGAGCTCTTGGCGTCAATACTGAAGAGTTATTGCTTTCCCAGCCTGATAATGGGGAACAGGCAATGGATATATGTGAAATTCTGCTTAAGAGCGGAGCCCTTGATGCAATAGTTATTGACTCTGTTGCAGCTCTTGTTCCAAAGGCTGAACTTGAGGGTGAGATGGAAGACGTTCATGTTGGCCTTCAGGCAAGATTAATGTCCAAAGCTTTAAGAAAAATTACCGGAGTTGTAAATAAGACAAAAACTGCTGTGATTTTTATTAACCAGCTCAGGGAAAAAATAGGTGTTATGTTTGGAAATCCTGAAACAACCCCCGGCGGGAGGGCCCTTAAATATTATGCTTCTGTGAGGCTTGATATAAGAAGGATTGATAATCTTAAGGAAGGAACAGAAGTAATAGGTTCAAGAACTAGGGTAAGAGTCGTTAAAAACAAGGTGGCGCCCCCATTTAAAAGCGCAGAATTTGACATTATGTACGGCAGGGGGATTTCTAAAGAGGGAAGCCTGCTGGATGTTGGAGCCGATAACGGAATTATAGTAAAAAGCGGATCATGGTATTCATATAAGGAAGAAAGAATAGGCCAGGGCAGGGAAAATGCAAAAATGTTTATTATGCAGAACAGGGATATTGCTTTAAAAATTGAAAATGAAATAAAAGAAAAATTAGGGCTTAAAAAATCCGGGGAAATTAAAAAAGAGGTTTACCAGGAAGGCTCAATTACTGAAGGCGGCAATCCTTTGGCAGGTGCTCAGGTTTCAGGGGCAAATAATACAAAAGATGTACTTTTGCCTAAAAAAGATATAATCCAGGCAAGCTCTGCTATGCAGAATACTGTTTTAAAAAATAAGGATAATTTAAAAAAAGTACCTGGAAAGCAGAAAAACTCCAGGAAGCCATTATCTTCTGCAGATAAACTGATATCGGATGAACTTGGAGAATTTGAACTTGATTAAAAGTTATCTTATTATTGTTAAATTTTTATTAAAAATATTTTTGCTTTAAGCTTGACTTAAGGTTTCTAAATGATATAATTCTTTACGCTCATGGTATTGAGCAGGCTTTTTTTAAAACTGTGTTCGGGGCACAAAGTTTAACAAAGTTTTTTCTTCTTTTTCAATTTTCTTGTTGACAAAAGAAACTGTAGATGATATTGTGCTGCGAGCACTAAAAAGCAAACAAATGTTCCGGTCATTTTAATTAATATTAAGTGATTAATGGACAGTGTTCTTTGAGAACTAAATAGTGTGGGTTCTGAATAAGTACTTTAATGTACTCTTTTTTGTACCAGATCAACACTTATTGAATAAAATCAATAAGTTCCAAATTTAATGGAGAGTTTGATCCTGGCTCAGGACTAACGCTGACGGTGTGCATAATACATGCAAGTCGAACGGGCGATAGAGAAGTGGCAACACTTTTCTAAAGCTAGTGGCGAACGGGTGCGTAACACGTGGGTAATCTGCCTTGAAGATTGGGATAACTCCTCGAAAGAGGAGCTAATACCGAATGTGCTGTATATTTCGCATGTTTTATACAGTAAAGGTAGCCGCAAGGCTTCTGCTTCAAGATGAGCCCGCGGCCTATTAGCCAGTTGGTGGGGTAATGGCCTACCAAAGCTATGATGGGTAGCCGGTCTGAGAGGATGGTCGGCCACACTGGGACTGAGATACGGCCCAGACTCCTACGGGAGGCAGCAGTAGGGAATCTTGCGCAATGGACGAAAGTCTGACGCAGCGACACCGTGTGAGGGATGAAGGTCTTCGGATTGTAAACCTCTGTCAATTGGGGACGAAGGTAGTAGGGTTAAGAGCTCTTACTATTGACGGTACCCAATAAGGAAGTCTCGGCTTACTCCGTGCCAGCAGCCGCGGTAAGACGGGGGAGGCAAGCGTTGTCCGGAATTATTGGGCGTAAAGAGCGCGTAGGTGGTTTGTCAAGTCATTTGTGAAAACTTTAGGCTTAACTTAAAGATTGCAAGTGATACTGGCATACTTGAGCACAGCAGAGGAAGGTGGAATTCCTGGGG
>Ga0194126_10002910_pt1 | contig 27484 bp, 25 predicted proteins | sample TA2KigC150mmetaG_FD_148641 | JGI IMG/M metagenome (GOLD analysis project Ga0194126, IMG submission 148641) | Freshwater microbial communities from Lake Tanganyika, Tanzania - TA2015035 Kigoma Deep Cast 150m | ecosystem: Environmental > Aquatic > Freshwater > Lake | place: Tanzania: Lake... | reverse complement strand
GAGCTTTTCGGCTATGCCCAGGTTTGCCCCCGAATCTTGCGAAACATAAGACCTGGCAAAGAGCACCACCCCCAGTTGATTGTTCTCGCGTATTTGCATCAATAGTCTCTTACCAGCCATGAGCTTATCTGCCTCGAACCTCCGCTGTGCCTCAATGCCGGCAAGAGCTGCATTCTTGCCTTCGCTCCTGCTAAATCCCATCTTTGTAGCTATGTCAGCAAGACTATTTATTGTATCACCATCACCACGGCTGAAATCGATAACAGGTATCAACAGCCGCTCTTGTAGGTCAAGAGCTTGGCGTATGATGAACGGTGATGCCTGGACAAGCGGACAAGTATACTTCTGATTCTCGTCCCCCTCCTTTCTGCCTAGTCGAATAGCGCAGGGATAGATAATGTGGTCAGCATCTGCAAGGCTCGCTCCATGACCGTGGAGAAGCTTAAGGGGAAAGCAACTATCAGTGTAGCTCAACTCGATGGCCCTCTCCATCACCTCCTTAGTGCTCGTGCTGGAAAGGACAGCCCTGGCACCGAGCGCATTTAAAAACCGATGAGCAGCGGCGCATAGTCATATACCAGGAGTGCCCTGGGAATTCCCACTGATGGCCCAGTGCCACAGCCGTCTTTATATTCTTGGAAGAGCAATCTTTCACGCTCATCGAAGGAGGTTTCCATTTTTCCTCTGTTGATAGTGCTGTCATAGCGGTCGCATCTGCTTCCGTAGAAAGTGGAGTTTTCATTCGGTATCTGCATTCGAGTGATGGTGCAGTTGTTATCGCATCCCTTGCAAACAAATGTGGAAAGGACAGGCTCGGTATCTATCACATTCTGGAATCCCCGGAACTTTGATTCCCTACTCAGTGTTTCTTCTTTTGCCAGAAGTGCTGCGCCTATTGCGCCGCTAACTTCCTTGTGTTGGGCCACCATCAGGTTTTTGCCTTTGAGTTGTTCGTGGAATGCGGACACGACAGCGTGATTGTAGAACACTGCTCCAGTGAGGATGACCTTATCACCCAGTTTCTTGTTGGTAACCACCTTTGAGAGATAGTTCTTTGCTATTGAGTTTGCAAGACTGGCGGCTATCACCCCCGCCGGTACTGCCTCCTGTTGGACTGATGCCACTGCCTGGCCCATGAAGGCAGCACACCTCGTTCCCAGGTCTATTGTGAACGGTGCTTCAAATGCTAATTTGGCGAAATCACCATTGTTGACCGAGATACCGAGCATCTCTGCAAGCTCGTCCACGAAGCTGCCGGTTCCCGCGGCACATGCCTTGTTCATCTGATAATCAACCACGATGCCGTTTCTTTTGATGACGAGCTTGGAGTCTTGGCCACCGATCTCGATTATATCTGCATCAGCGTCAATCTCCTCAGCCGCCCTTGTCTGTGCGGTGATCTCATTTTTGATGAGGTCTGCTCTGATTAGGCTACCGACCAGGTATCTGCCGGAGCCAGTAACACCCGCACCAGCTATTCTGACTTTTTCCGCTCCATAGCGGAGCAGGTTTCTGAACACCTCTTTGACTGCGTCAATGGGCCGGCCGGCAGTCATCAGATAATGTTTTGCCAGCACATTCTTGCCTGATTCATCCATTATCACTGCCTTGGTGCTGGTGGAGCCGACATCAACACCGAGGTACCCCGTGCATGGTTCCTCTATGTGTACGTTTGTCTTGCTGTCCCGGAGGGAAATAGCCTCTAGCCTGGGCATCTGGTAATAATGTTGGCGATTATCTGCCGCTGGCAGCGAGATCGAACTGGGTTTCTTCCCGACTGAAAGTAAAGCGGCACCTATGGCCCCGACATGCAAATAGTGATGAGGAACGATTACCCTTGTTGAATATCCGTTCCTTGCAGAAAGCACGTCCTCCAGCGCTTTCACTATGGCACGGTTAGCAGCGACACCACCCACAAAATAAACAGGCTCCTGAAAAGGCCCTTTCTTAAGAGAGATAACCATCCGTGCAACACTTTCACACAGCGCATAAAGCATTGATTCCAGCGGAACACCCTTCTGCTGCAGATGAATGAGGTCTGTCTTGGCAAATACGCTGCATCTTGCGGCTATCCTGGGTGGGCTGCCATCACACTTCAGTGCTAGGCCGGAGAGGTCATCCATGCTTATCCCGAGTCTGTATGCCTGCTGTTCCAGAAATCTTCCGGTACCTGCGGCGCAGAGTGGGTTTGATGTTACCCGCCAAGGCTTTTTCAGCCCGTCCTCCAGTTCAATGACGATGGCGGTCTGACCGCCGACTTGTACGATAGTCTTGGCGTCTTCATGGTACTGGAGCAGGCCCGAAGCAAACGACAACGGGCTGCCGTGGTCTGCCCAGTTGAGCTCCTTGGGGATAACTGTCTTACCAGAACCACACACTCCGGCAGAGGCAATCTCTTCAAGTTTGAACTCTTGCGATAGCTTCGAAATAAGTGAAACAACCGTAGCCCTAGGACTGGAGCTTATTTTCTCGGCGTCGAGCTTGAGCACCGTACCGCAATTATCGATAAGCACCAGTTTAACGTTGACAGAGCCTATATCTATTCCCAGCAAATAAGCCATTTCGCAAGCACCACGGTAGGGGAAACGAGTTCACACCGGAGTATCGCTCCGCATCTACTAAATCGCCAGCATCAATGATGTGGCCATCCCACTCCACATCTCATCTTACGCTCCTCAACTGACTGTTGTGCGTAGTTCTAGACTGCTTTGATAGAAATTCCATAACCACGTTATTGAATTCCTCTACCTGCTCTCTGGGTGTAGCATGCCCCGAGTTGCCGATTACGGCAAGTTCAGCACGAGGCATCTTTGACACATACGCCTGTTTGACAGATACTGGTATATAGTCTTGGTCGCTGGCAATCAGCAGTATCGGGCAAGCAATGGTGTGGAGACGGTTAACCACGCTCCAACCCATAAGTGACCTGAACGCGCTTGCGTAGGCCAGCTTGTTACGCACTGCCAATCGTTCGGTAACCGACTGTCGCGATTGTCCATTGTTAGGTATCGGGAGCGGCTGCCTATTAGGGCACTGTCTCATCTTTCGTGTTCCATTCAGTTGAAGAAGCAAGATATGCTTGAAGCAGTCAATGCCATCATCAAAACTTCGCACAGAACCCTCGGGGCAGCAGTTCACCGCCACCAGGCCTTTAACTTTTTCCGGGGCCTCAACAGCCATTTGAAAGCCCACCATGCCTCCTAGCGAGAACCCAACAAGGTTTGCCGACTTAATGTCAAGAGTTCTCAGTAGTTCTATGGCATCGGCTGCGAATTGCTCTATGCTGTAAGGGCCAAGAGGCTTGTCCGACCGCCCATGACCACGCAAATCAAATGTAATCACCCTGTAGTGTTGGGAAAATAATGGTATCTGCTTTTCCCAGCTCCGACTGCTGGAAGCCAGACCGTGGATGAACAGCACAGGTTCGCCCTGTCCAATCATCTCATAATAGATACCGACATCGTTGATACGTATCTTTGGCATCACCGTTTATCCGCTGGCTCATGTGCTTAATATGCGTTATTGCTGTTGCTGCTTGAGATGTATTGACCATCGCAGCCACATCAACAGTGCATGCATTTTATCAAAGCTGGCCACATCTAGCCCCGACTTTTGCGTTTATGTTTGAACATCTGGTAGAGTAACTTCTGAAGTTCAGGCACTTAGCTTTCTAAGTTTGTGTGTCTGACCAACAAATCATCGCCCAATGCCATTATACTACATAAACCAAATCGCACGAAATGATGGATTGTTCAATTTCCAGCAGTCGGGACAAATCCATTTGTTAGGGCTGTAGATGTCTGTTGGGTGTAGACGTATATCTTTTTGTCTTCAACTATGGATTGACATATCTCCTGACAGCCCTTGACAGAGGCGGCTCACGGATGTAAACTGCCGTTCGCTAAATATGTCAGTCTTGTTTCGGGGCACAAATTTCAGCGGTTGCTAATCTCGTGGCGTTCTTGAAGCCTGGCAAGATTCTTGCCCTTCCTGAAGGAGGGGTCAGAGTGACATAAGGCGAAGGGATGAGAATAAGAAGCGGTTGTTCAGCTCCTGGCGTTTTTAAAGCCCAAGAAAATGACAACGACAACAGTGGTTACTGGTGCCAATGGTCATGTTGGTGCTAATTTAATCCGCGCTCTGCTGACTCAGGGTCGCCGTGTACGGACACTAATCCATGTAAATCGGCAGGCGATTGAAGGGTTGGATGTTGAGATAGCTGAAGGCGATGTCCTAGATGTAGCATCCCTGTGTGACGCATTCAATGGCGCCGAGGTAGTCTATCATCTGGCTGCTCGCATCTCGATATCAATGGATGAATGGCCACTGCTGGAGCGAATTAACATCATCGGAACCCGCAATGTGGTTGAGGCATGTCTCTGCAGCCGAGTGCGCCGCCTTGTCCACTTCAGCTCGATTCATGCTCTAACCCAAGAGCCCCTGGATGTCCCTGTAGATGAGTCACGCCCATTGGTGGAACCGAAACGCTGTCCACCCTATGACCGCTCCAAGGCGGCTGGCGAGAAAGAAGTACATAAGGGGATGGAGCGGGGATTGGATGCTGTTATTATTATTCCTACCGGGATTATTGGCCCCTATGACTACGAGCCGTCGTACTTCGGTGAGGCATTGCTTACTCTTGCCCGCGGTAAGCTACCAGCCTTAGTAGCCGGCGGATTTGATTGGGTAGATGTTCGCGATGTTGTGGAAGGGGCAATGCGGGCTGAGGAGCGGGCGACTACTGGTGCCAGGTATCTTCTATCCGGACACTGGGTATCTGTGCCTGAGCTGGCAGCCATTGTGGAGCAAGTCACCGGTGTTCCAGCACCTCGTTTGGTGTGCCCTTTGTGGTTGGCTCCTGCGGGTATTCCGTTTACCACTGCCTTGGCTCGTCTAGCTGGGAAGCGACCACTATACACTAGCGCTTCACTCAAGGCGCTGTGCGGTAATCGCAACATAAGCCACGCAAGGGCAACCTGTGACCTTGACTATAATCCACGTCCGTTTTGGGAGACGATTGTTGATACTCTTCGGTGGTTTGAGATAAGTGGCTACCTTGGCCGTTCGCACGTTGATACAATCCACTGAGTTATTATGAGTGAGCAAGTGTTTCTCTATGGTCTCACCAAAGGCTGGTTTATACTGGCAGTGGCAGTCTTTGTTGCATTGTTCTTTGTCGTGGCGCCATACGGTCGTCACACCCGCAGCGGCTGGGGCCCGAGAGTAGACAACAGGCTAGGCTGGGTAATTATGGAAGCCGCAGCTCCGCTCGTGTTTGCTGTGTGCTTCGCATTTGGTACCAATATAAAAACCGCTACTGAACTGGTCTTATTCACTTTGTGGGAAGCACATTACATACACCGCGCTTTTATCTATCCCCTTGGCCTGCGTGGTGAGGTGAAGCGGATGCCTATTGTTGTCATGGGTTCTGCGCTTCTGTTCAATGGAGTGAACGCATACCTCAATGGCCGCTACATCTTTACATTCTCCGCTGGCTATGCTAACCAATGGCTTATAGACCCGCGTTTTATTGTCGGTGTGATGCTCTTTATCATCGGTTTCATCATCAACCGCCAAGCAGACTACACGCTTCGCAATCTCCGCGAACCTGGTGAGTCTGATTATAAGATTCCGTATGGCGCACTGTATCGCTGGGTATCTTGCCCTAACTATCTCGGCGAGATAATCATATGGGTTGGATGGGCTGTGGCGACTTGGTCGTTACCCGGCCTTGCCTTTGCCATATGGACTATGGCTAATCTCGTGCCCCGGGCTCGAGCTCATCATACCTGGTACCGTGAGCACTTCGTGGATTATCCACCTGAACGCAAGGCACTGGTGCCTGGTATATGGTGAGACAGAACTTCGCAGGTTTCGTGGGTGTGCCTAGTGGGTGAAGAAATAGGTCTTCTTTTTTTCCTCGGCTATGGCTCGCCACATCTCCAGCCCGGTGCGAGGTGGAAGGACAATTTCATCCTGCTTCCGGGTGACGAGCGATAGCGCGCCCGTAGCGCATTCTACCACGCACAGGCCACAGCCGATGCAGTCGGCGATGTTAATCACTGCCTTCTCGTCCCTTTTATTCATTGAGATGGCATTGACCGGGCAGGCGGCAATGCAGGACTCACAGCCGTTGCACAGCTCGATGTCTACGATGGAGTAATAATCGGATTTAGCCAGAGATGTGGGCATATTGAATTGGGTCAAGGCACGCATTACTCCGCAGCAGCAAGGGCAACACTGGCACATGCCGACCATGTTTTCCATAACATTCAATCCCAGGTGAACAAGGCCGGCGTTTTCTCCTCGCTCTAACACCTTTAAGGCATCCTGGAGCGTTGCCTTCCTGCCTATTCCCTTATCAATAGCGAACTCGCCCCACGTGCCGAAATACATACAAATCGAATCTAGAGGGCGAGCACAGCCTCGGCCTACCAGCTTCTGCTCTTTGCGACAGATACAATCCGTGATGGCTATATTTTGCACCTGGCTGACCATCTCCGAAGCCTTCTGGTAAGGGATAACTTCCGTGCCGGAAATGCTCTGCTCCGCGGGCAGCACCCTCATCCACGGTGTCTTGGCGCCGGCGATTTCCTTGACCAATTCAGGGTAGAGATGTTCGAAGGCGTGGGCGAGCTGTTCATCCAGATGCTGCACCTGGAATTCGTAGATTCCGGGGACGAAGGCGACCAAGGCGTAGCGAAGCTGGTTATTTTTCTTACGCTCAAAGATAAGCCCTTTATCGGCCATCCGTGCCAGAATCTTTGCCAGCTCATCACTGGCTATTCCCGTCTTTTCTGAAAGCTGGTCAATTGTCTGAAGGTGCAGGGTCAAGTGGAGAGCAATCTCAGCCTCTTCTCTGGTGAATAATTTTTTCAGTATATCTATCTCGAGGCCGCTAGATGTGCTGGGAAATCCGGCAGGATGTAGTGCCAGGTGCTGACTCAATTGATGATACATATGGTGCATGTTATTGCTCCTTTCCGAGGCCCATAGTTGAGATTATACCACCACTTCAACTAAGGTGACTACATAGCTTACAGTAACATGCAGTGCGAGGCTTTTTCACCCCGATGGAATCGGGGGACAAGAGCCTTGCCCAACACCACCACAGGCGACCTTAAAAGGTCGCACTACATAACATAGAAGAGCGTTCCGTAGTATAATTAGCCGAGGCTGTGATTAATATCAGGAGGTGACCCATTACTGTGACTGAGCGCAGAGGTCGGGACATGTTATTGACTAAGAAATCAAAGAAGGAGGCAAAGATGAAATGACCAGTAAGTCTAAACTGCGCAAATCATGGCGTGAGAAATTGGCCGCTAGTAAGGGCCTACCCAGGGTTGAAGAAATCACCGGCAAAATGAGCACGAGATGGGGGACTGGCACAGTGGTCATTCCAGCACCGAAGGATGTGGACGAGATTATGAGGAAAGTGCCCAAAGGCAAACTTATTACCATAAACCAGATTCGAGAGATATTGGCTCGGAAATATGGCGCCACAATCGGTTGCCCGATTACTACCGGCATTTTCGCCTGGGTTGCTGCTCATGCTGCCGAGGAGGAAGCTGTGGAAGGAAAGGTAGATATCACTCCTTACTGGCGAACTTTAAAATCTGACGGTGAACTTAACCCCAAATACCCTGGTGGACTAGAAGCTCATTGTGTGCGTCTTATTGCTGAAGGACATATAGTCGAGCCAGGCAGAGGCAAAAAGCCGCCAAAGGTGAAAGATTTTGAGAAGTCTTTAGTAGGGCTGTGAACATTTGAGTATTATGTTTAATCAGATTATGAAGCGATTGTCTGTTGTGGTGGCTGTTGCGCTCTGCCTTCAGCTTGGCTTCTACGGTTCAGTGAAGTCGGCTGGAGAAAGCCCTGCTGGCGTGAAGGAGTTGAATTTCGTTTTTCTTCACGGTGCACGTGGCGTTTCTTGCACCCAGCAACTCCTGGCAGACACCGTTCTGGAGTACATACCGGGCTATATATATGAGTATGAACGGGCTAATCCCGGTATTAAGGTCAACGTCAATGCATTGAACAGGTGCTACCCGAACGACGTGGATATTGATAGCTGGGCTCGTAACATTGCTGATGACGTTGGCAAATATCTGCCTGGAAAGGGAAAGATAATATTTGTCGGGCATAGTATGGGAGGCAAGGCAGCCCTCTATGCTGTAGCCAAGAATGTCGGTAATCTAGCTGACAGGACGGCACTGGTAGTCACTATTAATTCCCCGATCAAGAGGCTTGACGGGTATTCGGTTGCTGGCGGCGGCTCGTTTTTAGCCTATTGCCGTGCTGCTCTATGGCAATCTGACCGGGGTATATGCACATCGGCGGCAAGCTATGATAGTTCAGAAGATGGGAAGTGGGTGGGGCAGAATAGACATTGGTTAGCGTTTGTAGCAGGCGAAAACACGCCGCTGAGCAAACAGTTCGATTATGGTGGAGTCGATGCCTTCCCCAGGGACATGGATGATGGTGCTATACCGATATCGGCTCAATATTCTGATGGTGCCGATGTTGTTTACTATGGCGAGTATGGCCACAGCGACTTTGGAATCTTACCCGAGGTGGCTGATTTCATGGCAAAGGGGATTCTGCGGTGTATCTTCGGCGGGTCTATAGAGTGCTCTGTCTTTGCTGGAAGTGGCAGCTTTGAGCATAAGGCTAATTGGCGGCCGGGGACAGATTACTGGCGTGACCTTGTCGGTGATGTTCTAGGGATGAGCGGCAGGTTCTGGCATTGGAATGAGTCCTATACCGGCTGGCAGGAATGGGAGGATGTAGTGGAGTATTACCCGCCTACACACGAGAATGATAAGAGAAGTCGCTACCAGGTCAGCCTGGTCAGGTCGTCAAGACTTTCTACTGGCATTCAGGAGTTGCGCTGGCTGGAGCCTGATAACTCTGAGGATTGCCGTGTCTACCTGCGGACTAAAGCTGCTCCCAGAAGCTATATACAGGTTGACTGGAGCATTTACCGACAAGGATTGCTGCCTGTCGGGACAAAGCGCGACCGCTATGAAGTCAGGATAGTTGGGGGTACGCCCTTGGCTGGTATCGGGCGCGTGTCTTGGGCAAGCGACGAACTGCGTGATGTGAGGTTGGAAATATTGTCGCACGCGGAGAGTCCCTTCCGCTGGTTCGAAGCCGAGTGGCGAGTTTTTCAAAAGGAAGTTCGGCAGAGAAAGGTTATTGATGAGATTCCAGAGGTCAGTTTTGCCAGATGAGATGCTTAAAGGGTGCTATTCTTGTCATTGCGAGGGGTGTAAGCCCCGAAGCAATCCCAAGAGATTGCCACGCGGAGTTTACCCTGGGTGGAGATTCTTCAGTCGCTTCGCTCCTTCAGAATGACATTAACGAAGGGCTCTCTCAGAATGAGACAGAGAAGGGCTCGCAATGACAAGCGATTTGCCCAGAGTTTACTATCAGGCCTTGAGCACGGCCCGAGCCCTTAAGAAGCGAAGCAGGCGCTCGTGTGTAACCATACCCATTAGCTTGCCCTCTTGCACTACCGGTATCTGCTCTATGTCGTAGTCATCCATTTGCTCGAGCAGGTCTACGGCTGGCTGATTTAGGGGGGCTGTCTTGAGCTTACTAGCCGAAGTCATTACGTCACTTATTCGTGTCGAGTCCCAGCGTTTTTGTGGTATCTGTATGTCACCCAAAGTCACGATTCCCTGTAGCTTGCCGTCCTCAATCACGGTAAAGCAGTGCTGCCCCGAATTGATAATGTATTCCCGAACCACTCCAAAAGTTAGTTGCTGCTTGATAGGGGTATAGTCCTGGGTCATCATATCGTGTGCTGTTATACCGCGGAAAGCATCACGTACTATAACCTCACGCTGGCTGGCCGTAGCGGCTTCTGCCAAAAACCAGCCGAGAACGGCTGTGGCTACACTGGCGAACCAACCACCACCAGTAGCGATTAGCACAATGCCGGCGAGAATGAGTAAGAAGCCTATTATTCGTCCAGTTAGTGCGGAAATTCGTGTTGCCCGACTGTAGTCGCCCATAATCATTAACAGAATTGCTCGTAGTCCTCTGCCTCCATCCAGTGGAAATGCAGGAATAAGGTTAAATAAAGCTATCATGAGATTGAAAAAGAACAGCCATTGCATGAATTCTGCAGGCATGGAGGTTTCAACACCGCCTAGGGCGTAGTAGAGTGCGTAAAATATGCTAGCTATTATGAGGCTGGACACAGGCCCAACTATGGCGACAAGCAGCTCGGGAACAGGGCGGGTGTTTTGTTCGGTAATTCGGGGTGCCCCACCAAAAACGTATAGAGTGACGCTACCTACGTGCATGTCTCTGTTGATGGCTACGAAGGTGTGAACTAACTCTCGAGCACAAATCGAAGCAAGGAAGAGCAAGCTGGCAGTTATCCCGTGTATTACGTTTAGCCACAAGGGTTGGATTCCGTAGAAGTATACCACCAGCGCTATCGCTATCAAGGGTAAAGCGACAAACCAGGTGTAGTGCAGCCGAACTGGGATGCCAAAAACTTCGCCCAGATTTAGACCACGTGGCATTTTCTCTCCTATTAGATGCGTCCTATAGTATAAACGCTGTGGCCAAATGGGGCAAGGCATACGGCGGGATTGACAGCGATTGCTTTACCAAGGTATAAATGGGGAGTCCGGCAAACACCGTTAAGTCACTACGGAGCGTAAGGAGGGGAAAATGTGCGATACCATCGTTGCTCTTGGCGCAGCTACCAAAGACGGTGTCACTCTGTTCGGTAAAAACAGCGACCGCGAACCTGACGAAGTACAGAATATCAAGATATATTCCCGCCAGAAGCACAAGCCAGGCGAAAACGTAGAATGTACCTATCTGACCATACCGCAGGTTTCTGCAACTGCCGCTATTATGCTGTGTCAACCATTCTGGATGTTCGGCGCTGAGATGGGGGCTAACGAGTATGGCGTGGTCATCGGCAATGAAGCTCTGTTCACTAAGGAGAAACCGGATGCCACCGGGCTCACGGGTATGGATTTATTGCGGTTAGCTCTGGAGCGAAGCCGAACTGCCAGAGAGGCATTGGAAACCATAATCGAGCTACTGGAGAAATATGGACAGGGTGGTAATTGTGGCTACCGGCAAAAGTTTCTCTATATGAACAGTTTTCTTATTGCTGATGTGGCGGAAGCTTACGTGCTGGAGACGGTGAAATCGTGGTGGGCATGGAAGCAAGTTAAGGATTTCTGGAGCATATCAAACATAATTTCTCTGGAGAAAGACTTCGATGCCTGCTCGCCCGGACTGGTCGAGAACGCCATCAAGAAAGGCTACTGCAAAAGCGAGGTTGATTTCAATTTCCGTAAGTGCTATTCCGACAAAATAATAACCTGGGGTGCCAAGGGAGCACCGAGGGAGGCACGTTCCAGAGCGATGCTTTCCCGAGGAAAAGGTGCTCTCACCACAGCGGATTTTATGGCGCTCCTCCGTGACCACGGTGACAAACCGGGCTGGACTCCTGACAAATCTGGAGGTACTATCTGCATGCACGCTGCCGATAAGCTGATTCGGCGTAGCCAGTCGGTGTGCTCTATGGTGGCGAAGATAGGCAAGCAGCAGCAATTCTACTACACCACCGGCGCTTCTAATCCATGTCTCAGTCCGTATTATCCGGTTTTCTCTTCTGGCACGGTAAATCCTTCCGGATATTTGGATGGAGATGCTGGTTACAGTGCAGAGCCGTTCTGGTGGGAGTGTGAGAAGCTGCATCGTAAGGCACTGTGGCATTTCCCTGCTGCTTTGGATGCTATCCAGCCCCAAATCGCCGAATATGAGCAGGGGATGCTAGCTGCTGTGGAAGGTGGCAAAGTGCCGTTAACCCAGGACACTATAGACAAATACTTCACCAAAGCCAGGGCAATTCCCAGAGATTGGGGAACCAAGCTGGATAGTCTGCCGCTAAGGAAACCGAAGTGGCTGTTCTGCCGCTACTGGCAGAGTTACAATAGGCTGAATGGGATTGAATAAACTAGCCCTTTACTCTAGCAGATAGAGCATCACGTCGCTGACATTGGTTCCAGTGTTCCCTGTTATTATGAGTGCTTTGCCGATTTTCCGGAACAGCGTGTTACTGTCAAATCTGTCAATATATGCCTGCACTTCTATTCCCCTGGCCGTGGCTCGGTATAAGGTGTCATTGTCCACCATGGCTCCGGCAACATCTGGCAGATAATCGGAGCCGTCTGTGCCCACGCTGGCAACAACCCATTTGCCCGGATATGTCTTCATAGCCACCATTGATACGGCAGCATAATGCTGATTTCTACCGCCTTTACCGGCGTTTTCTGGCAATTTCGGCGTCGTTTCTCCGCCAAGCAAAATGGCATTATAGCCCTGATATTTGCCCTCAATGATTTCTCTGGCCCTGATGTGGGCTACCGCAGTGGTATCACCGCTTTGCTCATCTGTGACAACATAGGGTATAAATCCTAGTTTCTTTGCTTCGTTTACCATAGCTTCGAGGGCAAGGCGGTTATTTCCGATTATGTGATTATCACAGTTAGTTAAGGTTTTTGGCGTTTCCTCCACTTCACCGCAGCATCCCCTTTTTAAGTATGCGACAATGCTTTGTGGAGTCTTTGGCATCAAGTCATATTTTTCAAGTATGCCATAAGCATCTCGAAAAGTTGAAGAGTCAGGATATGTTGGGCCGGAGGCGATGACATCCAGTTCATCACCTATTACATCGGATATCAGCAAGGATACTACCTTTACTGGAGAATAGAATTCTCCTAATCGGCCGCCCTTTATTTTGGATAAGTGCTTCCTTACCGCGTTGATTTCGTGTATGTCGGCGCCGCATTTTAGTAGCAGTTCGGTGGTTCTCTGTTTGTCGCTAAGGCTTACGCAATCAACAGGACAGGGCATTAAGGCTGAACCGCCACCGGAGAGCAAACACACAACCAGGTCATTCTCATTCATAGAATACTTCTCTTTCAGTGCCAGCATCTGTTTTATGCCGTTAACACCTCTTTTATCTGGGAGCGGGTGACCAGCGCCAACCACTTTTATTCTCTTTGTTCGATGATTCTGCGACTTACAATTGACGACGCCAGTGAAAATATTCTCTGTGCCCAAAATCTCCTCCAGTGCCTCTGCCATTACTCCTGCTGCCTTGCCGCCGCCGATAACGAAAATTCTGCCATTGGCGACGTGATATGTAGCATCCTTAACCCTTAAAGACTTGCTGGCGGGGTCATAACTCAAGGCTGATTTCATAATATTCTCGGGAAGCAATCGCTCTATGCCAACTTCAATGATTTCCAAAGCCTGTTCTCTTAATGCCGTTGTGGCAAGCTCGCCCTTGTTCTTTATAATCATTTTAATCTCTGGAGCACAAAAAGTGGACTGCACCCCTATGATTGGACAGATAGGGTTAGGAGAGCCTGGCGGGGTAGTCCATTGTTCTCCTGATTAAGCAGTATCTCCTCGAATTCATTTTGTGGCAGGTAGCCAAGCGCCGAATGAAGTCTCTTCAAATTATAGACCTCCTCAAGGAAATAGGGAAGCCTGGTTACCACATCCTGAAATGTCTCATGCTCGAATAGGCTCACCTCCTCATATTTCAGTGTTTTGAAAAAGCTCTCCATCATGGCGTTTTCATAGGGATTACCAGTACGCGCCATGCTAATTTCAAAACCGTGTCTCTTGAGTTCGTCAACGTAGTCACTCGAGGCGTACTGCACTCCCTGGTCTGAGTGATGGATGATGCCGGGACATGGTTGTCTCCGGTCTATTGCCATCCTTAATGCCGCTAGCGTCAGGGCAGTATCCAGACCCATGGAAACGCATAACCAATGACTTTTTCGCGAAAAGGCGTCAAGAATGGCTGCCAGGTAAACAAAGCCCGTCCGGATGCGGATATAGGTGATGTCTGATAGCCACACCTGGTTCAAACACTCAATGCTTATCCCCTTGATAAGATTGGGATACCTGGGGAAGCGGTGTTTTGAGTCTGTAGTCCTCTTCCACTTACGCTTCACCTGGCACAGAAGGTCACTCTCCTTCATGAGCTTAAGCACCTTCTTGTGATTTATCAGCTTTCCCTCTCGCTTTAGCTGCTCAGTAACCCGCCGGTAGCCATATCGGGGAAACTGAAGGCAGATAGCCTCAATCCTATCTTTCAGGTCAGTCTCAACCTTCAGATGCTGGGAGTTCTTTTCCTTTGCCCTATAGTAAAAAGTGCTTCTAGCAAGCCGCATTAGTCTACACCCCCAGTGGACGGCAACCCCAAGACACCCCCATATCCGGATGACTTGCCGTTTCTTTGATACTGATTGAGGCTGTTCTGTAATCCCTTTTTTAAAACCTCATTCTCCAGGGTCAGTTTGCCTACCAACCGCTCCAGCTTCTCTATCTTGTCCTTGAGAGCACCTTCCTCAGTAGGCTCGTTGTTGAATTTGCCCCGGGAGTACTGCTCTTTCCAATGGTAAAGCAGACTGGGACAGATATTGTATCTGCGGCATAACTGGGCAGCACCGCTTTCACCGCTCATCAACTCTTCCACTACATGGCGTTTAAATTCTAAGCCGAATGTTCTCTTGTTCCTCATAGCAGGGTCCGTTCTCCTTTCGATTATACTCCGACCCTGCCAGACCTTCCTAACCTGAAATGTCCAGCCTCAGGGTTTCACTCCAATTTTTTTATCCCAGTCCAGCTTTGGAGCAGTAACTGCCCAGTTTTCAAAATTAGTAAAAATCTGCGCCCGGGGGTTTGACAAGGTTAATGCCATATGTTAGTATGGTAAACGGCAAGCGGTTGCCGCTTACCATATATACAGAGGGATGTGAAATGAAAAGAGTCTACGTAAGAGAAGATGTCTGTATGGGCTGTGGACTTTGCCGGCTTCATTGCCTGGTTGAGCACTCTAAGACCAAGAACATGATAAAGGCATTTAAGAAGGAGACACCTCGCCCTTTGTCTCGTATTCGCGTGGAAAGAAATGGGGAGGTATCTTTTTCTTTACAGTGCCAACATTGCGACGAGCCTTGGTGTGTTTACTCCTGCCTCACTGGTGCTATGCACAGAGACCCAACAACTGGAGCAGTAGCTGTTGACCCTGAGAGGTGTATGGGTTGTTGGACATGCATAGTAGCCTGCCCCAATGGGGCATTGTCTCGAGATGTGAGTAGGAAAGTTGTGGCAAAGTGTGACCTGTGTCCCGGATATGATGTGCCGGCCTGTGTGGCTAATTGCCCGAACGAGGCGCTTGTATTGGTAGAAGTTGGCAGCGGTGGGCAAGTTGTTCGGAACTGACAATCGATATTTGGAGTAGTTGGAGTGATAGGTGAATGAGATGATTACTATGATTGATTATGGTGCCGGGAACTTAGGCAGTGTAGCCAATGCGATTAGAAAGCTGGGTTATCAGCCAAAGGTTACTGATAAGCCGTGTGATGTGCTTAGTTCTACAGCGGTCATTCTGCCCGGTGTGGGTGCTGCGGGTGACGTCATGGAGCACTTGGAGGCGATAGGTATGGCAGATGTGATTCGTCAGTTAATTTATGAAAAACGGCCGCTCTTTGCTATATGTGTTGGATTGCAGCTCCTTTTTTCCGGTACTGAGGAGGGAGGGTGGCATAGATGTTTAGACGTAATTCCTGGGACTGTGAAGAAATTACCCAACGGGCTCAAAGTCCCTCACATGGGCTGGAACCAAGTTAAACAGAGAGTGAAGCACGCTATCTTTAATGGCATATCAGATGAAGCCAATTTTTACTTTGTCCATAGCTACTATGTTGACCCCGAGGATATTTCAATTGTAGCTGGCATTACAGACTACGGCGTTTCTGTGTGCAGTGTAGTTATCAAAGATAATCTGGTAGCAACCCAGTTCCATCCAGAGAAAAGTGGTATCTGGGGCTTACGGATGTACTCCAACTTTTTAGAGATGGCAGTTAGTAAGGAAGGACAATATGGGAAATAGGAAGACAACTAAAACCGAATATTTGATAATAGGCAACTCAGCAGGCGGCATTGGAGCAGCCGAAGCGATACGCGAATTTGATAAGAAGAATTGCATAACAATAGTCTCTGATGAGCCTTACCCAGCCTATTCTCGCCCTCTTATTTCAAAATACTTATCCCGTGAGCGAACCATTGGCGACATGCTATTCCGACGGGCTGATTTCTATATGGAACACAGCATCGACCTCCTGCTAGGCAATAAAGTTATTGGTTTGAATTTGGATAGCCACATTGCCCAGCTAAAAGGTGGTCAACAGCTCGCCTGGAAAAAGTTATTGATTGCTACCGGTGGAGTCCCCATCGTTCCGAGGATGAAGGGCGCCAATAAAAAGGGTGTTTTTGCGTTTCTGACTATCAAAGATGCAATAGCAATTGATGAGTTTCTAGACAGTTGCGGTCGGGCTGTGGTTATTGGTGGTGGCCTCATTGGCCTTAGCGTGACTGAAGCCTTGATAAAACGAGGGATTGACGTAACAGTCGTCGAAATGAAGGACAGAGTGTTGAATACTATCCTTGATGAAACGGCGTCTTCCATTGCTGAAGAGACTCTTAGGCAGGCCGGCGTTAGGGTAGTCACCAATCAAACTGTGGCCGAGGTCACTGGAGAAACACAGACGGAGGGTGTTGTCTTGGATAACGGCGATAAAATTCCGTGTGACCTGGTAGTAATGGCGATTGGTGTGTTGCCACGCACTGAACTTGTGATGGGTACCGAGATAAAAGTGAATCGCGGCCTGGTAGTAGACCGCTTTATGTGTACAAGCCATTCTAACATTTATTCTTGTGGAGATGTAGCTGAGTCCTATGATTTTGTTTATGGCGAAAATCGGTTAACACCCATATGGCCCAACGCGTATATTGGAGGCAGGACTGCTGGATACAATATGGCAGGTGTCAGGACTGAATACCGTGGTGGCACGGCTATGAACTCACTCAACTATTTCGGGCTTGATATTACTACTGCCGGAGCAGTGATTTCTCCAGATGGTAAGAACTGGGAGGTAGTTAGTCAACGAAATGACGGTGTTTATAAGAAGATTATCCTGGGTGATAATCTTGTGATGGGAATGGTCTTTATTGGAGATATTGAAAAGTCCGGCATGATTTTCAGCTTAATGAGAGACAGGGTTAATGTGGCTAGCTTTAAGCGAGCACTTCTGGCTGATGACTTTGGTCTGGCATATCTCCCACGGGAGCTATGGCAGGAACGCCTGGGAGTTGTGTCATCGGAGTCAACATCTGTATTTGATACGCTTGCTGGCGTTAAGAGACATATAGCCGATGAATAAATGCTGAATGTAGGAGTGTTGATATGATAGATATTGTTAGGACTAATAACCCTTATTGTGACGACAAGGTTATTGATGCCTGCTCCATCTTTGGGATGATGGACACCACAGGTAAGTGTTTTTCTGGAAAGGATGTAATAAAGGCTATCGCTAATATGCATGTCCGCGGCAATGGGCTTGGCGGTGGATTTGCAGTCTACGGACTGTATCCAGAATATGCCGACTTTTATGCCTTCCACGTAATGTATTTAAGCCGAGAGGGGAAGGCGGAAACAGAGGATTTTCTCAAGCAGAGATTTCAGATAGTTCGTGACGGGGTGGTGCCGACGCAACCGACCACCGCCATAATGAATCCGCCTCTGGTGTGGCGTTATTTTCTAGAAGTGAACCGCCGTGAATCTAAAGGGCGTTTGGATGATGACTATGTCGTAGATAGAGTCATGGATATCAATACCGGAATCAAAGACACTTTTGTTTTTTCCAGCGGCAAGAATATGGGCGTATTTAAAGGAGTGGGCTATCCTGAGGAGATAGCTGAATATTTCTGTTTGGATGACTATGCGGGCTATTTGTGGACAGCACATGGCAGATTTCCTACCAACACACCCGGTTGGTGGGGTGGAGCACATCCCTTTAACATACTGGACTGGACAGTCGTGCATAATGGTGAGATCTCATCTTACGGGATAAACCGACGTTATTTAGAGCAATTTGGTTACCACTGTACTTTACAGACTGATACTGAAGTAATTGCTTATGCTGTCGACCTGTTGATTCGAAAACATGGTCTCCCAATGGAGGTGGTGGCTAGGATACTTGCTCCTCCTTTCTGGAATGACATAGAGCGGCGTCCTTCAGAGGAGCAAGAGCTTCTTCGGGCTTTGCGCCAGGTCTATGGCAGTCTTTTGTTGAATGGACCTTTCACCATAATCATTGCCCATCAGGGTGAAATGATTGGGCTTACCGACAGGATTAGACTACGCCCTCTGACTGCAGGCGTAAAGGATCAGATGCTCTATCTATCGTCAGAGGAATCGGCTATTAGACTGATTTGCCCTGACTTAAATAAAGCATGGATTCCAATTGGTGGCGAGCCCATAATAGGCAGCTTGAATAAGCCGCTTCAACCCCAAAAGGATATGGTAGCAGAGAAGGTAGCTGGAGCAAACTAGTTTGCTAAAGAAGGATTCGGACTGATGCTAACAAAAAGGATTATACCCTGTCTTGATGTGACGCAAGGGCGTGTGGTCAAAGGTACAAGTTTTACCGACCTTCGCGATGCCGGTGACCCTGTAGAACTTGCTGCGTTCTACTATCAGGAGGGCGCTGATGAATTGGTCTTCTTGGACATTGGGGCGACACCAGAAGGGCGGGATACCATGGTGGATGTGGTTGAGCGTGTTTCAAAGCAGGTCTTTATTCCGTTGACTGTTGGTGGTGGGATACGCAGCATTGATGATATGAGACGTATGCTGGAGGCAGGTGCTGACAAAGTGAGTATAAACACTGCTGCTGTATACGGCCCTAACCTTGTGACAGAGGGTTCGTGGCGGTTTGGCGCTCAATGCATCGTGGTAGCTATAGATGCTAGGCAGTGCAACCGTAGTACTACGCTCAGATGGGAAGTCTGTACTCATGGCGGTCGAGTACCAACAGGTATTGATGCTCTCACGTGGGCTAAAAGAGCGGTTGAACTCGGAGCTGGGGAGATACTACTCACTAGCTGGGATGCGGATGGTCGTAGGGCTGGCTACGATTTGGAGTTGACCAGCGCCATTAGCGCAGCGGTGACAGTACCGGTTATTGCTAGCGGTGGAGCGGGGACTCTGGAGCATTTATACCAGGCTTTGGTATTTGGCAAAGCTGATGCGGTTCTTGCTGCCAGTATCTTTCACTACCAGACTTACTCTATCCGTCAAGTAAAGGCCTATTTGGCAGATAAAGGAATACCTGTAAGGACAGACTCACAGGTTGGAGGATACAAGTGAAAACCTATTTACCGGCAAAATTTATAGTGGAAAGAGATGTTAGTCGTTGTATTCAGTGTCAAGTGTGTGTCAATCAATGCAGCTTCGAAGTGCATCATTACGATGCTGCTGATGATGAGGTAAGAAGCCAAGAGGAAAACTGTATCGGCTGCCATCGCTGTGTGGTCTTCTGCCCCACTAATGCTGTCAGTATTAGGAGGAACCCTCTTGATTATAGGGAAAATTATAACTGGCGCCCTGAGGTAATTGAAGACATTATAAAGCAAGCTGAGACAGGTGGTGTGCTTCTTACTGGTATGGGGAATGACAAGGGCTATCGCATATATTGGGACCATCTGGTTCTGAATGCCAGCCAGGTGACAAATCCTTCCATTGACCCACTACGTGAGCCGATGGAACTCGTCACATATATCGGTCGTAAGCCAGACAAAGTCGACATTGATAGCGGCTCTTTGCGACTAAAGACGAAGTTGGCTCCTCAAGTCAAGCTGGATGTTCCGGTGATGTTCTCTGCTATGTCTTACGGAGCGGTTAGCATAAATGTGCAGGAATCTCTAGCACGGGCAGCCACCGAAGCTGGTACTTTGTGGAATACCGGCGAAGGCGGACTACATCGTAAACTGTATAAATACGGCAAGAACACCATAGTTCAGGTAGCTTCGGGGAGGTTTGGCGTACATCCTGAATATCTCGACGCTGCCGCAGTAGTTGAGATTAAAATCGGTCAGGGGGCCAAGCCTGGCATCGGTGGGCATCTCCCTGGGGAAAAAGTGAGTGCCGAGGTAGCTATGACTCGAATGATTCCAAAAGGAACAGATGCGCTGTCCCCAGCACCGCAGCATGACATTTACTCCATTGAGGACCTGGCCCAATTAGTCTACGCTCTAAAGGAAGCCACAGACTATACTAAGCCGGTATCGGTAAAGATAGCTGCTGTTCATAACTCGGCCGCTATTGCTAGCGGTATGGTCAGAGCCGGGGCTGACATGATAGTTCTAGATGGACTTAGAGGCTCAACAGGTGCTGCACCAAAAATCATCCGCGACAATGTTGGTATTCCCATTGAGATGGCTCTGGCCTCAGTTGATACCCGCCTAAGGCAAGAAGGTATTCGTAATCAAGCTTCAATAGTAATTGCTGGTGGCATCAGAAACGCCGGTGATGTAGCCAAAGCGATTGCTCTCGGTGCTGACGCTGTCTATATCGGCACGGCAGCTTTAATGGCCTTGGGCTGTACTTGTTGCCAGCAGTGTCATACTGGCAAGTGCGCCTGGGGTATTTGTACGAGTGATCTGGCTCTAACGAAAAGGGTCAATCCTGACATCGGGGCCAGACGCTTGGTAAACCTTCTTCGAGGTTGGAGTATTGAGCTGAAAGACATACTGGGTGGTATGGGTATCAATGCCTTGGAGAGCTTGCGTGGCAACAGACTGGCGTTGAGAGGCGTAGGCCTAACCGATACTGAACTGGACATTTTGGGAATAAAGATGGCAGGAGGCTAAGATGGTACAAATTATCCCTAAAGGAAAAAGTAATTCAATCATAGAAATAGATGCGCAGAGTATTTTAACTCGTGAGCTCAATATGCGACTAAGGGAAGCAGCATCTAACGGAGCTCAGCGAATTAAACTTCGACATGTCTATGGGCAGAGATATATCGGCACTGACCTGGGCAAGCCCGTTGAGATTGAGATATTTGGCACGCCTGGGAATGACTTGGGAGCATTCATGGATGGACCAAGAATCATTGTACACGGCAATGCTCAAGATGGCTGCGGAAATACTATGAACGACGGGGAAGTCATAGTCCACGGTCATGCTGGGGACATTGCGGGCTTGTCGGCCCGTGGGGGCAAGATTTTTGTTAGGGATGGAGTTGGCTATCGAGCAGGCATACACATGAAAGAATATGGGGATAAGAAGCCCGTGCTGGTTATCGGCGGCACTGCTCAGGACTTTCTTGGTGAATACATGGCAGGAGGAATCTTAATCTTGCTCGGGTTGAATTTGAAAGAGGGCGAAGCACACAGGGCCAACTACATAGGTACGGGGATGCATGGTGGTGTTATCTATCTTAAAGGGCACGTCAACGACTTCCAACTAGGTAAAGAAATAGGTGTGGCTGAGCTTGGGGAGAATGATTGCCAGAGTTTAGAAAAATATGTCAGCGAGTTTGCTTCTCACTTCGGTTATGATGCCAAAGAAATACTAAAACATAAGTTCATCAAACTGTTTCCTCTTTATCTACGACCATATGGCAGGCTTTACGCTTATTAAATAGGGAGCTTTGAAAATGATTGGTCAAGAGACTCGAGAGGTAGAAAGAAAGATAACTGCGATTCTAAAGGTGCTTAGCGATTCCACGGAACCTTTAGGTGGCAGGATTATATCTCGTCGGCTCAAAGAGCATGGGATAGACCTCAGCGAGAGGGCGGTCAGATACCATCTGAAAATAATGGATGAGCGTGGTTTCACTTGCTCCAAGGGTTACAGGGATGGCAGGTTGATCACCCAGCCAGGGCTTGAGGAATTGAAGAACTCTTTGGTCTGTGACAAAGTGGGCTTTGTAACTGACAGAATTGAGCTTTTAGCTTATCTCACTACGTTTGATTTGGCTGAGCACACTGGAGATGTCCCTATCGATGTATCCCTGCTGCCCAAAAGAGAGTTTTCCCGAGCATCGGAGGCGATGAAGGACATTTTTGAAGCTGGTCTATGTTCCAGTGATCAAGTGGCTGTGGCTTCTGAGGGTGAGCGGTTGGGGCAGACGACTATTCCCCAAGGCAAGATAGGTTTTGCCACGGTGTGCAGTGCTATGGTCAACGGGTCATTGCTCAAAGCCGGGATTCCGATAGATTCCAGGTTTGGCGGCATACTTCAAATGCGAAATCACAGTTCGATACGCTTTGTTGACCTCATTAAATACGAAGGCTCGACGCTTGACCCATTTGAGATATTCATTGCTGGCAGGATGACTTTTGCTATTGAAGCTGCAAGGATAGGTGCAGGTAAGATACTTGCCAGCTTCCACGAGATTCCGATGCCCTCAAAATTAGCAGTTGAAGCAGTTCTGGAAAGACTGAGGTCAGCGAACTTATGCAATTCAGTCACGCTGGGGAAGGCAAACGAGTCGGTATGCGAGATTCCGGTAAGGTTCAATAGGGTTGGATTGGTGCTTCCCAGTGGTCTTAACGCAGTGGCAGCAGCTGCAGAAACTGGTATAGAGGTAACTATCAAGGCAATGGGCGGTATCATAGATGTAGGAAGACTGAGGAGTTTTCGGAGCTTGTGAATGACTACGTATTGACGTGAATTGGCTTTGTACGAGGTATTGCTTTGCTTAGAGTGTTTATAACAGCTAAAAAAGAGGTTGCAGAAATTAGTGAATTGCATTCAGGACTTACCCGCATGGGTTTCGTTTGTTCGGTGGCTGATACTGGCTCTAATTTCTCTGAGGAGCTTATAAATCAAGTGTACGATGTGTTGTTTGTTGATATCGATGGGGCATCTGCTCAAACAGAGTCAATTTTGGGGCAGCTCGGTAAGTTAAGGATGACAGGACATCTTCCTGTCATCGCTCTTGTCTCTGATAAAGGGCTGGGTCATCTCGATTCAAACTTAGCGATAGATGACTTCGTAGTTAAACCCTGGAATCTAGCTGAGGTAGTGGCTAGGGCAAGACGGGCTGTAAAACACGCAAAGAATGTGCAAAACAACGATTTGATAAAGTGTGGCGATTTGATGCTAGATGTCGCCAAATGTGAAGTGTCTGTCGGTGGGAGGCTACTTGCTTTAACATTTAAAGAATATGAGTTGCTTAAATTCCTCGCCAAGAAAAGAGGAAGAGTTTTTACACGAGAGGCTCTGCTCAATGCGGTCTGGGGCTATGACTATTATGGTGGCGATAGGACGGTTGATGTGCACATAAAGAGACTGAGGAGCAAGCTCGGTAACTCCACGAGTGTTTATATTCAAACCGTGAGAAATATTGGATACAAACTTAGTACTGAGGTATAGAGCATGAGTCATCATTGTAGAATTTTATATAAGGTTTGTAACATACATTTAACATGTCTGTAACATATCGGTAACAATTGCCGGCTAAACTGAGGTCAGGCGAGTCAAAAAAGAAAGTGAGGTTAGAAATGGCAAAGAGAAGCAAAGAAGAGAGTAAAGAATATGTCCTCAAGATGGCAAAGGAGCACGATGTCAAGTTCATCAAGATGTGGTTCACCGATATACTTGGTTTCCTCAAGAGCTTTGCCATCACCCGTGAGGAACTGGAGACAGCCCTTGAGGATGGCATGGGCTTCGATGGTTCTTCTATCGAAGGGTTTGCCCGGATTGATGAAAGCGATATGGTGGCCATGCCCGACCCTGACACCTTTCAGTTGCTGCCTTGGCGACCACGGGAGCATCGTGCGGTGGCGCGGATGTTCTGCGACATCCTGAAGCCTGGCGGCGAGCCTTTTGAAGGAGACCCCAGATACGTTTTGAAGTGGAACTTGAAGTGAGCGGCGGACATGGGCTACACGTACTATGTTGGTCCGGAGCTGGAATACTTCTACTTCAAGGATTCGAAGGGAACGGAGACCCTTGATGAGGGAGGCTATTTCGACATGGTGCCTCTAGATGCAGCTACTGATTTGAGGAGGGAAACTGTGCTTATCTTGGATGAGATGGGCATCGGTGTAGAGTACTCGCATCATGAAGTGGCGCATAGCCAGCACGAGATAGACATGAGGTACACAGATGCTCTGACCATGGCAGACAATGTGATGACCTATAGGCTGGTAGTGAAACAGGTGGCTCTACAGAATGGGTTCTATGCCACATTCATGCCCAAGCCTATTTTCGGCATCAACGGTAGCGGCATGCATGTGCATCAGTCGCTGTTCAAGGGAGGAAAGAATGCCTTCTTCGACCCCAATGATAAGTATAATCTGTCCAAGGTGGCCAAGGGTTTTATCGCTGGTCTGTTAAAGCATGCGCCAGAAATCACGTTGGTTTGTAATCAGTGGGTGAACTCATACAAGAGGCTGGTGTCTGGCTACGAGGCTCCTGTCTATCTGTCCTGGGCTAGGCGGAACCGAGCTGACCTGATACGAGTGCCTGAGTACAAGCCTGGTAAGGAGGTGGCGACGAGGATAGAGTTTCGGTCACCTGACCCTGCGTGCAATCCATACTTGGCCTTCAGTGTGATGCTGGCTGCTGGTCTAGAAGGTATCGAAAAGGGGTACGAGCCGCCTGAGCCAGTGGAGGAGAACGTTTATGAGATGACAGATGAGGAGAGAAAGAAGGGGAACATAGGCACTTTGCCGGCGAGCCTGTACGAGGCAATTCAGTTGTGCGAGAAGAGCCAGTTGGTGCGCAAAGCCTTGGGCGAGCATGTTTTTTACGCCTTCATCAAAAACAAAAAGATAGAGTGGGACCAGTACCGGATTCATGTTACCGAATACGAAACTAATAGATATCTCCCTATCTTGTAGTGCAATAGTAAAACTGGTTCATGTAACCAAGCAAATTTTAATCTAAAAAGGAGGTGATGAAGAAAATAATTATTGATTACGCCAAACAGCAAAATCCAGTGAATATGATTAAGCGGAGGTGAGTTATGTCTTACAATTGGGGGCCACACTATATTGTTCCTACTGCGGTTCTGAAGAGCTATTCCGGAACGGTTGTATTGAGGGAAGAATTTGATGAGGAGCTGCTGCGCAAGGAGATGGAAGCGCTAGGTATAGCCGGCCCTATCGCGAAAATCACTAACCCCTGGTATTATCGCGCGAAGGGTATGGATACCTGGGTTAAGATTGGAGAATCGGCCGATGAGCACCAAAACTTTCCCACCAGATGGGATACAACCAGTATGAAAAACGGGCAGTATGAGGTGATGGGACTAATGCATGTCTTCGTCAAAAAGAATGGCACGGAAACTGCCATTGCCCGACAGAATGTAGTGGAAGTCACTATTGAGAATTAGATTATCAAACAGTTATTATTGACTATGACTTTTGCATCTCCATCGCGAATAGAAAAGTCGAGTACCAATGCGGGACTCGAGTGGCTGCATATAAACTTGAAAGAGCACCTGCCCAACTTCTAGAATTACTCTTGTTCAAACCTCGTGGAGTGAGTTAACATGCGCAAGCTGCGTATTGGCATATCTCAAATCAATGTTACCGTAGGCGATTTTGCCGGTAACACTCGGAAGATTCTGCAAGCCATTGCTGAAGCCAGGTCTTCGGAAGTGGACATTCTTACCTTTCCTGAACTTGCCATCTGTGGCTATCCACCAGAAGACCTCCTGTTCAAACCACAGTTTATTGAAGAAAACTTAAGGTGCCTTGAGAAAATTGTCGAGCACACCTCTGGACTTGCTGTTGTAGCTGGTTTTGTCGACGCCAAGACCGATATTTACAATGCTGCTGCCATCATAAACGATGGCAAACTTGCTAGCGTTTATCACAAGATATATTTACCAAACTACGGGGTATTTGACGAAAATCGCTATTTTCAAGCTGGTGGTGAATGTCCCGTATATGTACTAAGTGGCGTTGGTGTCGGTGTTAATATATGCGAAGATATCTGGTATGAAGCAGGGCCAGCTACTGCCCAGGCATATGCAGGAGCAGAGGTCATAGTAAATATAAGCGCCTCGCCTTATCATGCCGGTAAGCGTGATTTTAGGGAGAGGATGTTGGGAACTCGTGCCTCAGATAATGTGGCGATTGTCGTTTACAATAATTTGGTGGGTGGGCAAGATGAACTGGTTTTTGATGGCAACAGCATGGTGCTGAATGAAAAAGGAGAGCTTATAGCTAGAGGTAGGCAATTTGAAGAGGAGCTGATTGTGGTTGACCTTGATGTGGAAGCCGTTTTTCGCACTCGTCTACACGACCCCAGGTGGAGGAAGGAGACACTGTTGTTACAGGAGCAACAATGGCGCACAACCAAAACAGTTGTATCTGAGTTACCTTTTACTGTTTCAAAGCCAGCGTTGCCGCCGAGGCGAGTTGAGGTGCGTGGTCTCCCTGGCGAGGTCTACGATGCCTTGGTGCTGGGGACACGCGATTATATCTCTAAGAATGGTTTTGAAAAGGTAGTGATAGGGCTTTCTGGCGGTATCGATTCCAGCTTGGTGGCTACTATTGCTGTTGATGCTTTAGGAGCAGCAAATGTAATTGGAGTATCGATGCCCTCCAGATATTCATCTGCTGGAAGTATATCAGACGCTGAACTTTTAGCCCGGAATTTAGGCATCAAGCATATGACTATCCCTATTGAGAAAGCATTTCAAGCTTATCTTGATATGCTAGCAGAGCACTTTCGAGAAATCGAACCCGGTGTGGCTGAGGAGAACATCCAGGCGCGTATCAGAGGTAACATCCTGATGGCTTTATCGAATAAGTTTGGCTGGCTTGTTTTGACTACGGGAAATAAAAGCGAGATGGCCACCGGCTATACCACATTATATGGAGATATGGCTGGTGGGTTTGCTGTGATAAAGGATGTGCCCAAGACCCTGGTTTATGAACTTGCCAAATATCGGAATTCGGTAGCCGGCCAGGAAGTCATCCCGTCCAGCGTTATAGATAAGGTACCATCGGCTGAGTTAAGGCCTGACCAGAAAGATATGGACAGCTTGCCACCATATGACCTGCTTGACCCCGTTTTAACGGCCTATGTCGAAGAAGATAAAAGTGTTGAGCAGGTAATTGGAATGGGTTTTGAGGCTGAGATAGTTAAACGGGCAGCTCGATTGGTTGATACCAGTGAATATAAGCGGCGACAAGCGCCGCCTGGCATTAAGATAACACCAAGAGCTTTTGGTCGGGACAGAAGATTACCAATTACAAACCGGTTTCGAGGACACTAGCATGCTAAGGTTGTTCTGGAGCATTGCCTTATACCCAGCCATTGGCAAGGCACCGGCAGTCTAGTTAAATTTTTGCAAACCAACGGTCTTCCTGGGATAAGTAGCGTGGATATGTGCGCTTTGGTACACTGCCTTCGTTCAGCAGGAGTGATGATGAGCAAGTCTTTTCTAATCCAAGAATGAGCCTAAAGGGATGAGTCTCAGTCACCTCGGTATGTATGTCGATAGATGTGTTGGAAGAGATTGGAACGCGCTTTCACCATCCTTTCTGCAAATTCATTATCGCTTATTTCATGGGCAATGTCATCAAGCTTCTTTATGGTTACTCCAGGACA
>Ga0194126_10002907_pt1 | contig 27492 bp, 26 predicted proteins | sample TA2KigC150mmetaG_FD_148641 | JGI IMG/M metagenome (GOLD analysis project Ga0194126, IMG submission 148641) | Freshwater microbial communities from Lake Tanganyika, Tanzania - TA2015035 Kigoma Deep Cast 150m | ecosystem: Environmental > Aquatic > Freshwater > Lake | place: Tanzania: Lake... | reverse complement strand
TGCGGCAATAGCAAGTGTCAACATTCATGGATGCAGTTTCTCCCAGAGGCGATTGACCTCAGGATAACTGCATTACCGAACGTCAACAACTGTGAATCAAGCTTTCACCCGTTACAGGGACACTACCTAGATTTGAAGCGGCACGGCATTATATGTCTCGAAAGTATCAATGCAAATGTCCCTAAATCCTGCCCGAGCAAGTGCCTCATGATACTCAAGTACTGTGGGACGCCGTTCCGTGATCCCCGTATGTACCTCTTCAAGTTGTGCTTGTGCCTCCCGCTCTCTAACAAACACTGAAATTGATGGTTCGCCCGAAGCGATCAAAAAGCCACCCCGTTTCAACACTCGGTAGGCCTGTTTCAGTACCCGATTGAACTTCCCAAAATGATGCAACGCACCCGCGAAAAACACAAAATCAAACCGCTGATCCAAGAACGGTAGATTCTCGCCATCCGCCAGAACGGGCTCAAAATAAACGCCAGCATGTTCCATAATTGCCCACGTTCTTCCTAGTCCGTACCATTCGTCATCTACAATATCGATAGCAATCACGCGGCATCCCTTCTCAGCAAAAATACGCGAAGCCCATCCTTGCCCTGCACCCACCTCAAGAATAACTTCATCGCCTTTGAGACTCATTTCTTTGAGAGCAAGTTCAAAAATGCGTGCCACCTCAGGCCAAACCCCAGCCGACAAGCACGGCAATTTGAAACTATCCTCAAGTGTCGGATGTGAGTACATGCCCTGCTTCTCCCAGAGCGACACCCACCCGTTGATCTCTTGATCAAGCTGCTCGCTCTGAGACCTCAAGTCCGGAATTCCTTTGCGAATTGGATACACCGCACCACAACCCAGACATGTCAATGTGCCTTGAATAACCCGGTCGCCTTGTGTCTCTGCAGGATGCAGTGTCAACATGGCGGCACAAATGGGACAACAGATTTCCTCTAACAAAGAGCGTTTCATGATTTTCTAAACCCCTTCGCCGCTTCTACACACGCGCGAAACTGAGTGTGCGCCACATCTGGCACAAACGCTGCCAAGCGCGCTCGCTGCCCTTCGACCAGGCGAGAACGTAGTTCAACATTGGCAATCATTTCGTGAGCAATCTCGGCCACTACTGCATAATCCTTATGCCGAACCATCACTCCAGCATTCTCCAGGGTGTACGGGACACCCGTCGAAGCGTACGCCAGCACAGGCAACCCGTAGTACATTGCTTCAACAAGTGGGATGCAAAAACCCTCATGCTCACTCATTGAGACATACAAGTCAGCCATTCGGTAGAACATGCCCAAACCATCAGCAGCGCCATAATGCCCTGCAAAAATGACCGCCTGTTCCAACCCCAACCGGTTCACCAAGCGCTGCAAATCCTCTGTATAGATTTCAAACCCCGCGCCAGTACCGACAAGTAAGATCCGGGATGCGGGATTAATCCAAGTATGATAATAGTAAAAGACTTTGATTATATCCTGGCTACACTTGTTCGGCACGAGTCTGCCGACATAGAGCCAGTTGATCGCATTGGAATCAGCAAACCGCCGTCTGATTTCCACCGATCCAGGGCTTGATTCGCCTACCTTTAGTTTCTCAAATTGTATGATGTATGGCACAACTCCAAGAACTTCAAAGCCGATTGATTTCAGTTCATCGGCATTATAAGGTGAAGCCGCGATTGCTAGTATCTTCTTTTTGGCCAGCATCGGCAAATCACGGCGTGCTTCAGCACATTGTCGCGCCATGTGCCCATTGACCCAGTAGAAAAAATGGGCTGGTGTAATATTATGGTAGTAAATCACAGCCCGATCAGGAACGTCTAAGACAAGGCGATTGACCTCCCCACCAATAGAGTAATGCAGGATTAACAAATTGTCGGGATGGCTATACCTAGCATATTCCTGATACGACCGACATTCAGTTGCTAAACGTGGATCCCAATTCTCTGCAAAAATCTCAGAGCAATAACCCCACTCGCGTAGCAAGCGACGGAGTTCCAAAACCTGATTTCCGATCGCATCACCAAAAGCTAGAAAAGGGAGAATCTGATGAATTTGACGAAACATTGTTGTCCTGTAAACCATCAGTGTAATGCCCAAAAAATTATGATCTTGTCTTCAAATCGCTCCAACACTTGAACGCCGCCTCGAATCGCCCCAGCACCGCATCCCAACAGTACTGCGTTTGTACATAGTAAAGGCCGTTCTCACCTAATCGGCGACGCAATGACTCATCGTTCAAGACCAAATCCAAAACGGATTCGAATTCGTCGTAATCGCGAAAGTATAGTCCACCGTTACTCTGCGTGACATTGTAACGTGTCACGGCGCAATCCGCGTGAACGAGCACAGGCACACGGCACAACCACGATTCCATCATCACAATCGAAAGACTTTCGTTGACCGAGGGTTGACACAGGATCGTTGCAGCCGCATAAACATCTAACTTGGGTTGCCCTTGCCGAAACCCCAAATTGATGATGTCGGGGTGATTGGGCAGTGACTCAGGCCCCTTGCCCATCAATACGAGTTTCAGCGCGCGAGCATGCCGCCGCTTGTACTCCAAGAAATATTGAATGAGCAGCGGAACATTTTTCGCGCCCTCTAACCGCCCCGAATAAAGAATGAACGGATCACGAATTCCTGATCCTTCTCGAAAGCGTACCCCATCAGCTTGAAACGGCGCAAAGCCCACGCCGACGACTTGCGCGCCGCGATGTGTGCCGGACAAACGTTGTGCCAAGCGCGACTCGGGATAGGTGTTGAACATCACTCCTACACACGATTTATACATCTCGCGCGTGGGAGACAAGTACGCGTAAATCTCATCGTGGAGGCAGGGCCACAGAATCGAACGATTGGGATGAATCGCTGAACCATAGTACGTTGTGCCAAAGAGGTAAGGGATAAAAATCAGAAAATCAAATTCAGTGCCATGCGTTTCCAGATAAGCATACAACGCTGGACTGTGCGCGCTCTGATGCACCCACTCGTATTGCTCTTCGACCAAGAGCCGTTCATTCCGAATCAAGCGCAAGTGCAACGCGTGGTAACGCGCCGCGTCACGCCCACGTTGCGCGATCGGGAATCGGCGCACAGGCACGCCGTTGATGACCGACTCGCCTGCGGGCAACTCATTGCGCCATGTAAAATGATCGCGCGCGCAGGTGGTCAACACGCACACATCCGCCCAGTTCACCGCAACGATCTGTTCCGCTAGGGAGCGCGCCAGCGCCTCCGCCCCACCCAGAACATCCTCGCCGTAGCGCGGGACAACGAAACCGATTCGCCAACGCTTCACCCATTCGACTCCACGCCAGCGGATTGTTCGATCTTTGCCAAGCGTTCGCGTAATTCTTTGACTTGCTTTTCCAGCGTTTCGATGTGCGCGTCATCTTGTTCCAATTGTCGCAGAACACTCGTCACGATACTTGTCGCCGCGCGATTAAAGACCACTTGGCGTCCCGCGAGCATATTGACGTACTTTAATGCCAAGCGATGAAAAAGATTTTCGGTCCGAAATAGCAACGCGTTTAAGAGTGGCGGAAAATGACGATCCCGCATCGCCGACGGCACCCAAATGGATTCTGCCGTTGTGCGCAACTGGTGGAGATCGTAGTACAGATCGGCAGAGAGCGCGCCTGACGCAATGACTCTTTCATCGTCAACCAACCGATCATAATCCAAGCCCTGCGCGCTTGCCTGCGCGCGCCGCTGGCGCAGCCGCTCGCGAATGCGCGCCATAATCTCCTCGACATTGATCTCTGGATCACGAATATCAATCACTTGCTCAACATCACTCATCCCAAACGCTCCTTTGAACCCTGCAAAGATTCCGCCAGCATCTGCAATGCTTGCGGAATCGCCGCCTCATCCGCGCGCAAGATTCGCTGAATCCGTTCTGTCGCGTCAATCTGCTGTTTCAGTGTCGCAATCCCTTGCCGCAAATCTGCCTGTGTTTGATGTAGCCGCGCAATCTCTTGGCAAAGCATCGCCACTTGGTACGCGTGCGCGTCAGTTTGCAGACGCAACGATTCTGCCATCTTGGCATTGAAAGCCGATTGTTGATTCAGAATCGGCACGACGTAATGCCGTCCGACCAGCGAAATCCAGAACGAACGGAATCCGCCAATCAACCGCCCCAAGACTGGCACATTGGAACGTAAGCGGGGCTCTTGCAGAATCGCGCGATTCTGTAACTCACGAATGAAAGATTGAACGTCATCCTCTCCTTGTGCGACAAGGTTCGTGCTTGGCTCAGCGCCGCGTTCGATTTCAGTCGAAGGTACTTGCTCTGATGTCAAAGTCAGCAGTCGCGCGTGGGCTTGCTGGCGCAGAGATTGCAATGTTTCGACGAGCCAACGAAATTCGCCCTGTACGAGCGCGCCCCCCAGGGTCGCATCCGCGCGGCGTTGGGAGGCGATGATAGGCAACGCCAACATGTTCTCCAGGTACGCGTGGGCGCGCGCGACCAAATCATCGGGCAAAAGATCGGTTTGGATGCCTTGTGATTCAGCGTTCGCAAAGGACTGGAATTGTTGCGTGCTCCAATGGCGCAAGAGAAAACGAATGCGATTGCGATGATAGGTCAAGCCGCGTTGCAGATCATTAGGCAAAGATGCCGTTTCGTGATGATACAAGACCGCGCGCGGTTGATAGACCACACGAAAACCAGCGCGCCGCGCGCGGTAGCAACAATCGACCTCTTCAAAGAACGCAGGATGGAATCGTTCATCCAGCCCGCTCAGTTTTTGCAGAACATGACGATGAATCGCAAACGCGGCGCCTGTTACGTAATCTGGCTCACTCGATGCATCGTACTGACCGTGATCTTCCTCATCCCAACCAATATGCCGCGTGAAGGCACAATCTGGATCAACGATACCGCCCGCGTGTTGAAAACCGCGTCCATCGGGATACAATGCCTTGCAGCCAACGATTCCAACGGTCGAATCAGCGAGCGTATCAATAATCGCGCCAAGCCACCCTGGTTGGACGACCGTGTCTTGATTGAGCAGTATCACGATATCGCCATCGGCTACTTTCAAGCCAACGTTGTTTCCCGCCGCAAAACCCAAATTATACTCGTTGCGAATGACGCACACGCGCGGCGCAAACGATTGAGCAATCACCACCGATGCATCAGTTGAAGCATTGTCAACGACAATCACCTCGAATGGGGCATACGCTTGGCTCAACAGAGCCGTAAGGCAAGGCATGATAAACTTTTCACCGTTCCACGAAAGAACAATTACAGATGCTTTCACGTTTGCTTCTGCCTTATCGTTTTCCAATACTTGCTACTCGCTTTGCCCATCGCACCACGCGCCACTGCTCATACGCCTGCACCAACACTTGTGCCGCATCGCGCTCGACGCACGCCGCCGCGCATTCACTTTGCAGTTGTGCGATTTGCTCGACGTAGAACGGATTGCCCAGCCGCGCGCCCACCGCAACCTTGTCCGCCGCACGCCGTGGCGCGCGGCAAAACTCGACGAGTGGACGCGCGGCGCGCTCCCACGTCAACACTTGACGCGCACGCGCGAATCGTTCGCGCCAAAACTCACGCGGCGTTTCCAACAAGCCCAGCATCGCCGCCGCAACCGCGTCCACATCGTGCGGTTCGACCGTGACGCCCAATTCACACCCCGCAATCAGTTCACTCGTCGCATCACCGCGCGTCGCGATAATCGGCACGCCCGCCCAGATGTAGTCGAGCACGCGGCTCCGGAACGCCAGGCGCGATTCCAACGTCTCGACTCCGTGCAGAGTCAGCGCCACATCGCTTTCGAGCAATACGTTTTGCCAATCGGGGTGAGGAATCCAATCGCCAAAGAAAATTGCGCGGTCGAGCAAACCTGATTCAGCGGCAAGAGCGCGCGCAGCCGGAAGGTGCGTCGGGATTTCTGCCATCCCTGGGTTGGGGTGCCGCGTCCCCGGAAAAATCAGGCGAACATCCTGTCGTTGTTGCCAGACCTGGGCAACGGCGCGAATCGCAGAGAGCGGATCGAGCCAGGGCCACAGCCCACCGCCCCAAAGAATCACACGATCATTTTCGCCGATGCCCGACCAATTTCCGCGCACAACGCCGCGCGTGTGTTGCGGCGGCTCTTCGGGCAAACCGAATGGGACGATATCCACCAAGCGACGGAATGAATGATCTTCTGTATACGTGTATGGATTGATTCGTCCATTCGCCTCTAAAATTCCCAACCACCAATCGCGCTGGCGCTCACTCGCGCAGATGAAGAAATCACCCGCAAGGTATGCCTGCGTCAGGTCAGCTTGTTGTTGAAAAACCGCGCCGGGATGCAGTGACAGTGTTTCAGCAACGTAGGGATCGTAGCCGTCCACCACAAGTGGAACCTGAGATTCGGTGAGCATCGGTGCTTGCGCAAGCCACAAAGCAGGTACGACCGCGGCGCGCGCGTTCCGGATCGCGTCTTCCAAACTCGCATCGCGTCCAGATTGATAGATCAGTGCGGAAAAATCCACTGGCGCGGAAAACTGCGATCCGGCGGGCAACGCAAGAATCGTAGGAAACTCGCGCGCTAAAACGCGCGCGAGATGGTAGTACCGAATTCCCGGCCCCGCCATCTGCGCGCCAACGACATCGTGACTGATGACAAGGACAGACCCCAGCACACTCAATCAAGCCCTCTTATCTGCGCTCCCAAATACCAGTCGTTCTCTCAAACTGCCCCTGGGAGCTAGCGTCAAACGCACACGCCGTAACCAATTCAACCACCGCCAGCCGCGACTATTGACGATTTCCGCTAACTGCGCGTTCAGCGCGTCGATCCGCGCATCCTTTACGGCAACCTGGGAATCCAACTCACGAATCCGCGCGATCATTTTCTGGGTGTGTGCATCTTCCCCAGCATAGAGCGCGTAAATCCACTCCGCCAGCGGCGATCCATCCGGCGTCGGCGCATGCATATAGCGATACATATCATTGCATCCTTCGCACAAGGCAAAGTCCACACCGCGTTCGACGATTGCTTGACGTTGCGCGAGAATCTGCGGCAATTCATCAGTGACCAGACTGCCCAGTTTATTCGCGCCCGCGAGATCGTGACAGCATGATAACACATCCCCATTCCAAACCACGAAAAATGTGTTGGCAAAAATATCGCAACGCGTGCGCGCCCACTCGGGCGGCAAAGGCGTGTCACAGATCGTCGGATCGTTCAGGCACCCGCCGCGATTATGGCACTTGGAAAAGAAGACCGTCTGCACGCCGGCGTGTGTCAAATACGCGTGTATCTCCGTCAAGCGCGCCTGCAAGGGCTTGGTCACACTAATATTCGCCGCTATCTTCATCCGCCGACCGCGCGCCATCCCAATTGCTGTCCGCAAATTCTTCTCGGCACGCGCGAAATCCAGCCCTCCCATCATCAACCCGTACGATTCTTTGTCCACGCCGTTAAAACTGATCGTCAACCGATCCAGTCCCGCATCAATCAACCGCCGAATGTTTGCAGGCGTCAAAGCAGAAGCATTCGTCGTCAGGGAGGTTTGCGCGCATTCGGAAACGTGGCCGATGAAACGATAGATCAGGGGATTGAGCAACGGTTCGCCCATCCCCGCAAATTCGATTGAAACCTCTTTTTCCAGCGCGTACACTTTGTCCATGATGGTCTGGAAAGTGCGCCATTCCATTTTGCCCAAGGGACGCGCAAGTGCTTCGTGCGGACAATGCAAGCAACGCGTGTTGCAAAAGTTCGTGGCTTCAATTTCCAAATGCAACATCGGAATTCGCTGGACGATGTGTATACGTCCACTCACCGTGCAAGGTCAACATTCCAAAGCGTTCGCGGATTCGGTTTTGGGAATTGATCACGCGAAACGAATAACACCGATCGTGGTAATCGAACATTTCAGTGTCGTTGTGGTTGAGCGCCGCCACCGAAACCTGATACAACCCTTCCAACAGCGGCAAGTACGGAACCGTGTACGTCACCGTTCCCTTGCCCTCCAGCGTCGGCAACGTCAGCCCAGCAAATGCCGTGTTCGGTCCCGTGATCTGCACACCATCCTGCCGATGAATCGCCATTCCAAAAATCGGTGACGAAACCGCATCGTGCGCGTGATAATCCATCTCCAGGATCAACGCTTCGCCTGTTTCGAAAATCGTCGCCGCCTCGCCGCGCGCGTTCTTCAAACGCACCGCGACAATCTCGATGCGACCCGTGCCCCACCGCTGCGTCGGCGCTGGTTTTGTGATTTCCGCCAGACGCTTGGCTTCCGCGCGGGTATCGTCACCGCGATACTGCCGCACGACCGAACTCGCCGCGCCCTCCGCAACAATCTGCCCCCGCTCCAACCAGATCGCGCGATCACACATCGCTTCAACCGATGCCAGGTTGTGCGAGACCAATAGGATCGTCGCGTCGGTCGCGCGAAAACTTTGGATCCGTTCCGCCGATTTCAGTTGGAACGCCGCATCGCCCACCGACAACACTTCGTCAATGATCAGCACATCGGGTTCGATGTCCGTGGCGACGGCAAAACCCAAACGCGCGACCATCCCGCTCGAATAAGTGCGGAGCGGCGCATCAATGAAATCACGCAGTTCGGCAAAGTCCACGATGCGGTCGAACTTGGCTTGCATCTGCGCGCGCGAAAAACCGAGAATCGCACCGTTGAGAAAAATATTTTCGCGCCCGGTCAATTCGGGGTGAAAGCCCGCGCCGAATTCCAACAGCGGCGCGACGCGTCCACGAATCAGCACGCGCCCGCGCGTCGGACGCAACACGCGCCCGATCACTTTCAGCAATGTGCTTTTGCCCGCGCCATTCCGCCCGATGATGCCGACGACCTCGCCGCGCCGCATGGTCATACTCACCTCGCGCAGCGCCAAAAAGTCATCGTACTGCACGCGGCGTTGGAGCAGACGAATGGTATGCTCTTTCAGCGTCGCGTAGCGTTCGTGCGGGACGCGATAGCGCACGGAAATATTTTCCAGCCGGATCGCGGTTTCGTCGCGCGCGCGCTTGTCCCGGGTAAATCGTTCAAACACGGTATGCAAACTCGTCTGCCTTTTTGGTAAAGAACCACCACCCCGCGAGCAAGGCACTCAACGCAAGGAGCGCGGCGCGCCCCACGAGTCCTGCTGCAGGCAGCGTACCGTCATAGATCGGCTGGCGGAATAATTCCAAGAAATAGTACATCGGATTAAAGCGAATGAAGAAAAGGTATCGCTCTGGTAGAATCGAAAGTGGATAAATGATCGGCGAGAGATAAAACAGGATCATCAAACCCACCTGATAGATGTCCACGACATCCACAAAGAAAATCGCCAAGGTCGTGACGAACAGACCGACGCCCAGCGCGAACATGAACACCAGCGCGATTGGAATCGGCAAAAAGAAGAGCGCGGGCGAAAACGGATGCTGACTGATCAGCATAATCAACGCAAGCGGGATGAGCGCCAACATCAGATTCACCAGACCCACGATCAGCGCCGAGACGACGAAAATCGGTTTGGGAATATAAATTTTGTTGACCAGACTTCCCGCCCACAGCAAATTATGGATCGCCTGCGTCGTACTTTGCGCGAAAAAATTCCACAACAGCAAGCCCGACAAAAGGTACACCGCAAAATGCTGAAACTCAAACCGAAATAAAGTCGAAAACACAATCGTCAGCACGATCATCGTCAGGAGCGGATTGAGCATCGTCCACAGAAAACCCAAGATGGAACGCTTGTAACGCACCGTCAGATCGCGCTGCACCAATCCCCACAGCAAATCGCGATAGCGAAATAATTCAAGCGCGTCTTCCCAAATTGCCAGACGCGGACGCGCCGAATCGTAAACGAGTTCATTGGACGCGCGCATACTCATTCCTCACGCCCGACTCGGTTTGAGATCGAGTTCGTTTCACACGCGCATTGTACGCGTTTTCAGCGAACACGCAAATCGTCGCCCCAAAAACAAATCGGCTGTGCTACTCGTCCGCAAAATTCATTTGCCGGACAAGCGGCACAGTCAATCGCTCGACGCGGCGGCTGAGGCAGCAAACTTGTACCTATGCCGCAGGCGCGCGTTTCGCTTTTTCGGCTTCCAGGCGCGCCATCAATTCATCGCGCTTTTTGGCGGCGGCTTGCTTGCCTTCGTCCAGCGCGTCTTGCAAATGCGCCTTTTGTTCTTCCAGGATGACGCGACTGCGCTCTTGCGCTTCCGCTGCGCGGTGGCGCGCTTCTGCCGCCAATTCCTCCGCGCGCTTGCGCCCCTGCTCGGATAGTTCGGTCGCGCGTCCCTTGAGTTCGATCCCGCGCTCGCGAATCACTTCGCGCGTCTCCTCGCCCGATTGCGGCGCCAGCAACAACGCGACCGCCGCGCCGACGACGGTGCCGAGCAAAAAGCCCGTCAGAAATTCCCAGCCGTGACTGTCATCAGACATTGGTGTGCTCCTTTCCCTCACGCGCGAAATCGCGCGTATGTGATTTCATTTCCCGGCAATCGTTTTATTTGCGCCGCGTCAAGATGCGCAGGGCTTGCCCCACCCCGGAAACGAAACTCGACGCGCGCACCATCGGATTGACAAAATTTTCGCTCACGAACACGGTCGTTCCACGCACCGTGCGCGCCGTCTCATCGGCAGAATCCAAAATCGGCTTGATCTCCTCACGCAACAATTTCGCGAGGTTGCGAATTTCCCAGATCAAGATGATCAACATCACGCCGATCACGAGCGATTCGACGGCAAGCAAGATGATTGCAAGATCCCGCACCATAGCCACAGCGATCATTCCTCACTTTCGCCGATAATTATAGCACAGTTTATCGCAACGCGCAATCCGCAATCGGCGGCACAAACCAAGACCCGTCAGGTTTCCAAAACCGGACGGGTCTGCGCTGCTCTTTCGCGATTTTCGCGTCCTTTCGCGGTTTTCGTGTTCCTCGTTCTACTTGGGCATATTCCTCAGCGCATCGAACGCCGGCGATCCCTTGATGCGGAACGCGCCGATTTCGAAACCGCAATTATTTCACCAGCTCTCTTAGCGCGCGTTCAGTTGGTGTGCCTCTGATGCCGAATGCACAAACATCCCGACAATTTCCAGTGCCAAAATCCCATTGCCACGCAAACATCGGGCCAACGAACTTCCATTGCTTGGCTAATTCATATGCGCGTTTGTACCACTGAGCAGCTTGCTCAGGACTAGTATTCACTCCAGCAGGGTGGGCACCCGCTCCGGTGCCTACGGGCCAACCAAATTCTGTTGGCCATAACTGTTTATCTCTGTCGCCATATTGTACCATTACTGCGTAGTAGGACTCCAATGTCGCGCGAAAGTACTCTGATCGGTGTGGATTTCTACCACAAATATTTGTTGATCCCGGAATCGGGAGCGCGTCAGGCGGACTACAGAAACCACTGGGATGTACCCCAATGCCGTCAGACCAATCCCTAAGAGATGCACCAGGATTTCGGTATAATTGGTGCATAAAATCCAAATCATCGAACGCCGTTCTCCCACCATCACCGCCTGTTGGTGTAGGTGCACCAGAAATAACAATAGTGGCCGGGCATGCTTTCTTGATTTCAGTGTATGCGCGTTTGAGCATGTCCATATAGTTTGCTGCCGACACACCTCGTTTGTCATGCCACTCGACATCTAGGTTTGGCTCATTCCAAACTTCAATTGCTTTTACCGTGCCACAGTATTTGCCAGCAACGCGAGCCATAAAGTCAGCAGCATCTTGCATGTTATCGGGTGGTCCCTCACAGCCCTCGGGTGTACATTGTTTATTGACAGGGCGTGACCAGTCAGGTGCTTTGGTGATACTCAGTAAAACATTGATTCCTTTCCTGGACATCGCACCGACAAAGCCATCTAGGGGTTGCCAATTGACATTCCCTTTGGATGACTCGTAATCCTTCCAAACTACTTGCAATTTGACCCAGTTGAATCCCAATCCAACAATCTCATCGGCTTCTCTGACCGGATCGCTACCATTCACTTGAACTCCATACCCAAACATATTCTTGCCGCGAAACGCGCTGGGTGGCGCGGCAGGTGCGACCGGCGGCTTGGTCGGCGGCGGCGCGGCGGAAGTTGGACGCGGCGTGGGGGTTGGCGTCGCCGCGCGCGCCACTTGCACCGGCTTGGGCTCGGTCGAGCCAGCCAGCGATTGTCCGTCGTCGAATGAAAGCGACGCTTCGATTTTCAATTCGCCCGCCTGTTCGGGCGCCGTCCACGCATAGCGCGGATCCGTCGCCGGAGATTTGCCGACGACCTGGTTGTTGACGCGCCAGACGATCACGGGGCGCGCCTTGAACGCGCCAACCTTGGCATCGCGATATTGCTCCAGCGCTTGCCACGCGCGCGTGTCCATCGCGTCCGCCGTCACATCGCGCAACGCGACCCCGCGCAGATTGAATTGCAGCGCGTACGAAACTTTTTTGGCAAAACTTTCCGCGCTCTCGATCCAGACGGTATGCACTTGTTGTTGGTCGTCAAGATAGGTGAAGGAATACAAGCCGCTGGGCGCGTCGGCTTTCAAGCCGCGACTCTCGCGCAGTTTGGGCAAATCCAGCGTGGCTTTGGTATCCGGCGTGACGTTGGCGGGGACGACATCTACGGGACCCATCAACTTGGCGACGCTTCCAAACGCGAGCGGCGCGTACGCGTTGCCGAATTCATCGCGCCCCATCACCGAAAACGCGAGTTGCAGTTTATAGCGATCCACGCGTCCGACCGCCCACATCAAGTACGTTTCGACGCCGGAGGGATCGCCCGCGAACGCTTCGCGGTTTGGGATCGGAATCTTGACGATGTCGGCGGCTGCGCCGATCGCGTTCCAATCGTACGCGCCGGTCTCCCACGTGTCCGCCGAGATTTGCGCGGGCAACGCCATCGTCACGCTCAAGATTTTTTCTTTCGCGCGCAATGCTTGCGCCAACTCGCGGATGAACGTCGTGAATTCTTTCTGATGGTCCGGACTGACTTCCTGGTAGTCAATGTTCACGCCAGGGTACAACTTTTCGACGGTGAGGTCAACGAGCGCCTGGATATGTTCTTTGCGAGTTTGCGGCGTCGCGAGCATATCGTTCACGAGATCGCCGCGCACTTTGTCGCCGTCGAAATTGCTGATCGTCGGCAGGACTTGGTATGGACTGGACGCGCTCGCTTCGTTGAGCGCGGGAATGTTTCCGGCGATGCCGCCGCCGTCGGCAATCGTCAAGCCGACGGGGTTGACTTCGGCGAGCAAATCGCTGACCGCGCCCGGCAACGTCGTCTTGGCGGTCAGGTCGGCGCTGATCGTCGGCGCGAGCGCGGCGGTTTGCGCGATCACGACCGCTTGCGGAACCGCGCCGACAAAATACGCTTCGAGTCGCTGTTCGTCAAGGTAAAACTGGAAAGGCAGTTTGCTCCACTTTTTTCCGTCAAAGCCGTACGTGTCCAACGTTGCCAGCGGATCCACGTTGTCTGGGATCGGAATCGAAAGGACGGCTTGCGCGGGAAGTTGTCCCTGCAGACTCGGTTGGTACAACGGACTTTTCACGTCGAGTGTCTTGGGCAAGTCTTTCGCCAGCGACGTTTTCAGGAACGCGGCGGCGGGCTGCGAAGTCAGGCGAATGGAAACGCCGGTCTTGAGCGCGCCGGGCGGCACGGAAAACAGCGCGCCGTCGGCGAGGGAGACACTGCCGCCGGTGCTGGCGGCGATCCCGCTATATCCTGCCGAAAGAATTCGTTGCGGCAATGCCAACGGCGGCAGCGCAATCGCGAGTAGGACGAGCAGGGGGATGATGAAAAGGTTGATCGCCCAACTGGTGACCGTGCCCTCCAGGAGATTATCGAGAGCGCGGAGCAAAGGATTGTTCAAACGTGTGTTCAATTGATTTTCGACCTCGGTTCGGACTTGAGGATAGCGATGCCGCGTGTCACGGCGGCAGATGACAGCGATTCGTAACTGCTCAGGCTGTCATTCTGAGGAGCGGTTTTTGCGACGAACGCTTTGCGTCTCGCAATTCGCGATTAGCGAGATGCTTCGCTTCGCTCAGCATGACAATGGGCTGAGCAGTTACAGCGATTCTAGCATAGGGCGGTCAAAATCGCAAATCGTCAAGTGGGCTGAAAACATTTCTTTGACGCGTGGCGCGCTTCAGGATATAATCGGTTCAAGGTCAAGTCCACAGTTCAAGGTACCGTCGTCGGATAATCTGAACCTTGAACCTTGAACTTTGAACCTGAAACTTTGAACCTGGAATTCACAAATGACTACTCGCTTTATCCTCATCCGGCACGGTCAGACCGAATGGAATCGCGGCGCGGAACGATTTCGCGGACGCGCGGACATTCCGTTGAACGATCTGGGGCGCGCGCAGGCGCAGCGCGTTGCCGCGCGGCTGGCAAACGAAACGATCGCCGCGATTTATTCGAGTCCGCAACAGCGCACGCGCTTCACCGCGCAACCGCTCGCCGACGCGCTGAACTTGCCGGTGCAGCCGCACGACGGCTTGCTCGATATTGACGTCGGCGCGCTGGAAGGGATGACGATTGACGAAGCGCGGCAAGTGTTTCCTGAAGTGATGTTGCAATGGCAGAACGCGCCCGGCGTCGCCAAGTTTCCGCGCGGCGAGTCGTTCAAGCAGATGCGCGCGCGGATCGTCGCGCTGCTGGACGAACTGGCGCCCAAGCACGACGGCGCGACGATCGCGCTCGTTTCGCATCGCGTCGTGTGTTGCGCGATGTTGGGCGTCGTGCTGGGGATCGATCCAAATGGCTTGTGGCGCATTCGCCAAGATAACGCGTGCGTGAATTTTTTTGAAAAACAGGAGCAAGGTTTTGTGGTGACGTTGTTGAACGATACGCGGCATCTCGAATAAGACGGAAGACGAAAGACGGAAACATCATCGGTCATCGGTCATCGGTCGTCCGTCATCCGTCATCCGTCATTTTTACTTTACAAGGAGAAACAGTGAGCAAAGCAGATCTCGGTCTCATCGGTCTCGCGGTGATGGGACAAAACCTGGTGCTGAACATGAATGATCACGGCTTTAAGGTTGCCGTGTTCAACCGCACCGTGTCCAAGGTGGATGAGTTTCTTGCGGGCGCGGCGAAAGGGACGCCGATCGTCGGCGCGCACTCGATCCCGGAATTCGTCGCGCGGTTGGAAAAACCGCGCCGCGTGATGTTGCTCGTCCAAGCCGGTCGCGCAGTGGACGATTTCATCGAACTGTTGATTCCGCATCTCGAACCCGGCGACATTATCATTGACGGCGGCAACTCGAATTACAACGATTCGATCCGGCGCACCGCGTACGTCGAATCGAAAGGATTGCTGTTCATCGGCACCGGCGTTTCCGGCGGCGAAGAAGGCGCGCGCCACGGACCTTCGATTATGCCGGGCGGATCGCCTGCCGCGTGGCAGCACGTCAAGCCGATCTTTCAAGCGATCGCGGCAAAAGTTTCCGACGGCTCACCCTGCTGTGACTGGGTCGGCGAAAATGGCGCGGGGCATTACGTCAAAATGGTGCACAACGGGATCGAGTACGGCGATATGCAATTGATCTGCGAAGCGTACCAATTGATGCGCGATGGCTTGGGGATGTCCGCGCCGGAAATTTCCAAAGTGTTCGCCAGGTGGAACAAGGGCAAACTCGATTCGTACCTGATCGAGATCACGCGCGACATTCTCGCGTACAAAGACGAAGACGGCAAGCCCATCGTGGACAAGATTCTCGACACGGCGGAACAAAAAGGGACCGGCAAATGGACTGGCATCTCTGCGCTCGAAATGGGTGTGCCATTGACGATGGTTGTCGAAGCGGTGCTGGGACGCGCGTTGTCATCGCTCAAAGACGAACGCGTCGCCGCATCCAGGGTGTTGAGCGGACCCAAAGCAAAATTGTCCGGCGATAAGAAAGCGTTCCTCGCGGATTTGGAGCAAGCCGTTTACGCGTCCAAACTCATTTCGTACACACAAGGGTATATGCTTTTCCGCGTCGCAGCAAAAGAGTACAAGTGGAATCTGAATTACGGCGGCATCGCGCTGATGTGGCGCGGCGGTTGCATCATCCGCTCCGCGTTTCTCGGCAAGATCAAAGAAGCGTTCGACAAAAATCCGGGCTTGACCAACTTGCTGCTCGATCCGTACTTTTCGGCGCAGATCAAATCGGCGCAAAGCGCGTGGCGGCGCGTCGTCGCGAAAGCGATTCAAAAAGGCGTGCCGGTTCCGGCGATGTCGTCCGCGCTCGCGTTCTATGACGGCTATCGCCGCGAATCGCTGCCCGCGAATCTGCTGCAAGCGCAGCGCGACTATTTCGGCGCGCACACGTACCAACGGATTGACAAACCGCGCGGTCAATATTTCCACACGAATTGGACTGGTCGCGGCGGCAACGTGACGTCAACGGTGTGGAAGAAAGGATGAAAAGATAAAGATGAAAGATGAAGGATGAAAGATGAAAGAATCCCTTCATCCTTCATCTTTCATCCTTCATCCTTTGTTTCGAGGGGGACAAAATGAAATACGGTCTCAACATCAAGCCCGACGGCGCGCTCGATTTCGTTTCCATCGGCGCGCTGATTCACCGGCTCGACCCTGGGATCATTCCGTTTCGCAAAGCGACCGAGTGCACGATTCACGTCAGCGGCGGCGAATTTAATTGCGCGGCAAATCTCGCCGATTGCTTTGGTTTGAAAACCGGCGTCGCGACTGCGATGGTGGATTATCCGATTGGCGATCTGATCGTTGAGCGCGTGCGCGCGATGGGCGTCAAACCGTTCTACAAGAAATTCAAACACAACGGCGTGACCGGTCCGAATATGGCGACGGTGTACAGCGATCGCGGGCAAGGCGTGCGCGCGCCGGTCGTGTTTTACAATCGCGCGAACGAAGCCGCGGCGCAACTCAAACCCGGCGATTTCGATTGGAACGCGATTTTCGCGGGCGGCGCGCGCTGGTTTCACTCCGGCGGCATCTTCGCCGCGCTCTCGGAAACGACCGGCGAAGTGATCATCGAAGGAATGAAAGCCGCGAAAGCGCAAGGCGCGGTCGTCTCGTTCGATCTGAACTATCGCGCGAAATTGTGGAGTTTGTGGGGCGGCGCGGAAAAGGCGCAGTCCATCGTTCGCCGCATCGTCGAGAACGTGGACGTGCTGGTCGGCAACGAAGAAGATTTGCAACTCGGACTCGGCGTGCCGGGACCGAAAGTCGAAGCGAAATCGAAACTTGATCCGAGCACGTTCTTTGGAATGATCGACGCGGTCGTCAAGAAATTTCCGCAGGTCAAGATCGTCGCGACGACGCTGCGCCAAGTCCATTCGACGAACCGGCATAGTTGGGGCGCGGTCGCGTGGATTGACGGCAAGACGTATGTTTCGCCGACGTGCGAACTTGACGTGTACGATCGCGTCGGCGGCGGCGATGGGTACGCGTCCGGCTTTTTCTACGGCTTGCTGACCGGCGAGCCGGAGCAAGACGCGGTCAACCTGGGTTGGGCGCACGGCGCGCTGCTGACCACGACCCCCGGCGATACGACGATGGTGATGGTGGATCAGGTGCGCGCGTTTGCCAAAGGCGGCTCGGCGCGCATCCAGCGATGATGCAATGGACCGCAGAGAACGCAGACCCTGGCACTTGCGTTCCCGCCAGGGCAAGTGGGACGCAGGGAAAAACGATTATCCCTCTGCGCTCTCTGCGTCCTCTGCGGTGAAATAATGATGGACACACTCGAAAAACTGTACGCGAATTGTCGCGCGCTCAATCGCCGTTTTCCCGACGGCAACGATCCGTTTCAAATTATGACGTGCCTGCTCGAAGAAGGCGGCGAACTCGCGGAGCAGGTGAATCACTTTGAAGGCACCGGCATCAAGCGCGAAAAACTGGGCGAGCCGGACAAGGCAAAGTTGACAAAAGAAGTGCTGGACGTTTTGCGCGCCGCGCTGCGAATCGCGCTGTACTACGGCATCGAGCAAGAGTTGGCGGCGATGATTGAGGAGAAATATCAGCGGGTGAAGAGGGAAGGATTGATCTAAAATGAAAATCGCCATCGGCGCCGATCACGGCGGCTTTGTGCTCAAGCAAATTATTGCGAACGAAGTGAGAAAACTGGGTCACACCATCGTTGATTGCGGCGCAAAAAAATACAACGCCAAAGACGATTACCCCGATTTCGCGCGCGCCGTCGGCGCGGCGATTCAGCGCGGCGACGCGCAACGCGGCATCCTCCTCTGCGGCAGCGGCGTCGGCGCGAGCATCGCCGCGACGAAAATGCGCGGCATTCGCGCGGCGTTGTGCCACGACACGTACTCGGCGCGGCAAGGCGTGGAGCACGACGATATGAACGTGCTGTGTCTCGGCGCGCGCGTTATCGGCGACGCGCTCGCGTATGAACTTGTGCGCGCGTTTCTCTCCGCCCAGTTCGACGCGAACGAACGCTATCGGCGGCGGTTGAACAAGGTGTTGCAAATCGAAAAAGAGAATTCTTGATTTTCGATTTTCGATTGCTGATTTTCGATTATTCAATCGGCAATCGAAAATCAAAAATCGAAAATATGGAGCAAGTATGAATCCACTCATCGAACTCAAAAAACTCGGACAATCCGTCTGGCTTGACAACATTCGGCGCGGTCACATCGTATCGGGCGACTTGAAAAAACTGATTGACCACGATGGCATTAGCGGCGAAACGTCCAACCCGACGATCTTTGAAAAAGCGATTGCCGGAAATTCCGCCGATTACGCCGACGCGATGCGCGATCTGATTCGCGCCGGCAAAAGCGCGCTCGAAATTTACGACGCGCTTTCGATTGCCGATGTGCAAATGGCGTGCGATGTGTTTCGCCCGGTCTACGCCGCGACTCAGGGCGCGGACGGCTACGTCAGCATCGAAGTCTCGCCGCACCTCGCGCGCGACACCGCCGGAACGCTGGCGGATGCGAAACGGCTTTTCACAACGGTCAATCGCCCGAACGTGATGATCAAAATTCCCGGCACCCCGGAAGGCGTTCCCGCAATTGAAGAATGTCTGTACTCCGGCGTCAACGTCAACGTCACTTTGTTGTTCGCGGTGCAAGCGCACGAAGACGTGATGTGGGCGTACCTTCGCGCGCTCGAACGCCGCGCCAAAGAAGGCAAGCCGATCGATCGCATCGCCTCCGTCGCCAGTTTTTTCGTCAGCCGCATTGACACACTCGGCGACAAACTGCTCGCAGACAAAGCGCAAGCGACGAACGATCCCGCGCTCAAAACGAAACTGGAGTCGTTGCAAGGCAAAGCCGCGATTGCCAACGCCAAGATCGCGTACGCGGCGTTCAAAAATATTTTTGCCGATCCGCGCTTTGTCGCGCTGCAAGCCAAAGGCGCGCGCGTGCAACGTCCCTTGTGGGCAAGCACCAGCACCAAGAATCCGAAATATCCGGACACGCTTTACGTGGACACACTGATCGGACCCGATACAGTGAACACGTTGCCGCCCGAAACGATCGACGCGTTTCGCGATCACGGCAAACCGCGCCTCACACTGGAAGAAAACTTGGACGATGCGCGCCGTGTGTTGCGCGATCTGGAAAGCGTCGGCGTGAGTATGGACAACGTGACGCGCCAAGTGTTGGACGAAGGCATCGTCAAATTCGAGCAGGCGTTCGATCAACTGTTGGCGAGCATCGAACGACGGTCGAAGGACGGATGACGAAAGACGGACGACGATAGAATTTTCGGCGGTCGGCGGTCTAGCCTGCCCTGAGCGCAGGCGAAGGGTCGGCGGTCGTTGGGGGCAACCGATGAACCACTCACTCGGCGATTACACGAACGATGTGGCGATGCACGTCGCGGCGGCAGAACAAAACGATCTTGCCGCGCGCGTCTGGCAAAGAGACGCGACGCTCTGGAAAACCGAACCGGCGCACATCGCCGAAATTTCGAATCGCTTGGGCTGGCTCACGGTCGCGCAAACGATGCGCGCGCAGATCGCAGCATTGCGCGCGTTCGCCGCTGAGATCAAGCGCGCCGGTTTCAAGTCCGCCGTGCTGTGCGGAATGGGCGGCAGTTCGCTCGGCGTCGAGGTGCTGCGCGATGTGATCGGTAGCGCGCGCGGTTATCCGCAGTTGTTCGTCCTCGATTCGACCGATCCGGCGACGATTCGCGCGCTCGCGCGCAAGATCACGCCCAAGAAAACATTGTTCATCATCGCGAGCAAGTCGGGCGGAACGACGGAAACGCTTTCGCACTATAAATATTTTGCGACGCGCGCGCCCGCGCAGAATTTCATCGCGATCACCGACGCCGGCTCGGGTCTGCACCAACTCGCGCTGGAAAAGAAATTTCGCCGCGTCTTTGAAAATCCCAGCGACATCGGCGGACGATTTTCCGCGCTGTCGTACTTTGGCTTGGTGCCTGCCGCGTTGATGGGGATCGATCTCACCAAGCTGCTGGATCGCGCGGAAGCAATGGCGCGCGCGTGTGGCGCTGATATTCCCGCCGAAGAAAATCCCGGCGAATGGCTCGGCGTCGCGCTGGCAACGCTCGCGCAACACGGACGCGACAAGATCACGTTCGTCACGCCGCGCGCACTCGCATCGTTCGGCGCGTGGGCAGAACAATTGATCGCGGAATCGTCCGGCAAGGAAGGCAAGGGCATCGTGCCGGTGGATGGTGAGCCGTTGGGCAAATCCGGCATCTATGGCGCGGATCGCGTGTTCGTCCATCTGCAACTGGGCAAGACGCGCGGCGCGAAAATCGAACGCGCGCTGACCGCGCTCGAAAAAATCGGACATCCGATTCTGCGCGTGCCGTTGCGCGATCCGTACGATCTCGGCGCGGAGTTTTTCCGCTGGGAATTCGCGACGGCGGTCGCGTGCGCGCTGCTCGGCGTCAACGCGTTCGATCAGCCGAATGTGGAAGAAGCGAAAGTGAATGCGCGAAAGATGCTGACCGACGACCGGCGACCGCTGACCGCTGATCAATTGATTTGGGAGAACAGCCAATTCGCAGTGTATGCGACGGAAAAGATCGCGGCGAAAAATTTGCGCGACGCGTTGCGCGCGTTCTGCGCGCCCGCGCGACCCGGCGATTATCTCGCGCTGATGGCGTATCTTCCAAACACGCCGCTGAATCGCGCCGCGCTGAAAGTGATGCGCGTTGCCGCGCGCGACGCGTTACAAATCGCGACGACGGTTGGTTTTGGTCCGCGCTTTTTGCATTCGACCGGACAGTTGCACAAGGGCGGCGCGAACAACGTGCTGGCGTTGCAGATCACAGCGGAGAACGCGCGCGACGCGGCGATTCCCGGCGAAGCGTACACGTTCGGTGATCTAATCCACGCGCAAGCCGCCGGCGACTGGCAAGCGTTGGCGGATCGCGGACGGCGCGCGCTGCGCGTCCATTTGAAACGCGGCGCAACGCTGCGCGCGCTCGCGGCAGAAATGAAACGCGCGTTGCGTGATGCGTAACTTTGAACCTTGAACCTTGAACCTTGAACCTGAAACTTGAAACCTGAAACTCGACCCGGGACGGTCGTAAGGAGGACACAATGGCACGCCAAACTTCGCAAGGCAAATGTAATCTGTGCGGCAAGTCATTCAGCAAGCAAGCGATGACGCGGCACTTGGACAAGTGCAAAACGGAACATCTGGCGAAAGGGTCTGCACGCATCTTGCAACTTCAGATCGAAGGGCGCGGTGCGTCCGAGTACTGGCTGCACGTCGAAGCGCCCGCGAACGCGTCGTTGCAAACGCTCGATCGTTTTCTGCGCGATATCTGGCTCGAATGTTGCGGGCATTTGAGTATGTTCACCATCGCGGGGCAAGTGTACGATGTCGCGCCGGAACCCGATCCTTGGTCGGGACGGAAACCCAAGGGGATGTCCGCCAAGTTGGGCGACGTGCTTGCGCCGGGGCACAAGTTCACGCACGAGTACGATTTCGGCACCACGACCGAACTCGCGCTCAAGGTGGTGGCAGAGCGTCAGGGCGCGACCAAGCGAATCGAGATTCTCGCGCGCAACGATCCGCCGATGATTCCGTGCGCGCAATGCGGCAAGCCCGCGATCCAGGTTTGTTCGATGTGCATTTACGAAGGACCCAAGGCGTGGCTGTGCGATGAACACGCAGAAGAGCACGACTGCGGCGAAGATTACTTTTTGCCCGTCGTCAACTCGCCGCGTGTGGGAATGTGCGGCTACACGGGCAACACGTGATACCGGATCAATCTATTGTTCCGCCGCTCCGCGTCGGTCTCGCCGCGCAACGCACGCCGCCGCCGAACGTGCTCGTCATTTTCGGCGCAACCGGCGATCTGACCGCGCGCAAACTTGTGCCGGCGTTGTTCGATCTCTTTTGCGAGAGCAAACTGCCCGCGCCATTCTGCATCGTCGGTTTGGCGCGGCGCGCAAAATCGGACGCGGCGTTTCGCGCGGAATTGCGCGCGAGCGCGCAACGATTCGCGCGCGCCAAGCCGGACGACGATTCCGCGCGCTGGGACCACTTCGCGCCGATCGTTTGCTACCACCAAGCCGATTTCGATTCCGCCGACGGCTACACGCGACTCGGCGCACGCTTGCGCGAACTCGACGCGACGCGCGGCACGCAAGGCAATCGGCTGTTTTATCTCGCGACCGCGCCGGAGTACTATGCGTTGATCGCCGAGCGCTTGGGCGCGGCGCAACTCGCGCCGCCCGGCGGCGCGTGGGAACGTCTCATCGTCGAAAAACCGTTCGGCAGTGATCTGGCGAGCGCGCGCGCGTTGAATCGGCAGATTCTCGCGGTCTTTGACGAAGCGCAGATTTATCGGATCGATCACTATCTTGGCAAAGAGACGGTGCAAAATATTTTCGCGTTTCGCTTTGCCAACACGATCCTGGAACCGTTGTGGAATCGCAACTATGTGGATCACGTGCAGATCACCGCGGCAGAAAGTATCGGCGTGGAAGAACGCGGCGGCTATTACGATGGCGCGGGCGCGCTGCGCGATATGGTGCAATCGCATTTGCTCCAACTCGTCGCGCTGACCGCGATGGAGCCGCCGGTCTCGTTCGACGCGACGGCAGTGCACGACGAAAAAGTCAAAGTGTTGCGCGCGCTCTGTCCGTTGTGCGAGCGCGACGTGGACGATATCGTCGTGCGCGGGCAGTACGCGGCGTATCGCGCGGAACCACGCGTCGCGCCGGATTCGACGACCGAAACCTTCGTCGCGCTCAGACTGGCGATTGACAATTGGCGCTGGGCGGGCGTGCCGTTTTATCTTCGCACCGGCAAGTGTTTGCCCAAGCGCGCGACTGAAATTCAGATTCACTTCAAGCCCGTGCCGCATCCTTTGTTCGCGCGCGTGGTGGGGAACGGCATCACGCCGAATGTGATCGCGCTGCGGATTCAACCGGACGAAGGAATTTACTGGGAGTTTGCCGCCAAGCGTCCGGGGCAAACGATTCAGTTGAGCGACGTGCGGATGGATTTTTGTTACGCCGATTCATTCGGCGCGGCGCCGGGCGAAGCGTACGAAACGCTTTTGCTCGACGCGATGCGTGGCGACGCGACCCTGTTCAATCGCAACGACGAAGTCGAAGTCGCGTGGTCGTTGGTGACGCCGATCCTGGAACGTTGGGCGCAGTCGCCGCCGCCTGAATTTCCGAATTATGCGGCGGGCACCTGGGGACCTGATGCCGCGAATTTGTTGCTCGCGCGCGAGGGTCGCGCGTGGCGCGCGCCGTGACGAGCAAGTACAAGTAAAAAGGTAAAGTCAAAAGCACTCTTGGTGATTTTGGCGGTTTGATTTATAATTCAGAATATTGCGCGGCGCACTTTTGAGTTTTAGCTTTTACCTTTTGACTTACACTTGCAGGAGGTCCGAATGTCCGTTTGGTTTGCCGCGCTCCGTCGCCTCCACCGCTTTTGCGTTGACCACTTGCTCTACCCGCTCGTGCTATCCAGTGTGTTGTCCTGCGCGATTTTTGCGGGGCGCGTCTATCTGAGTCAGAGCGGAGTGTACCGTTTCCTCGTGTGGAATTTATTCCTCGCGTGGATTCCGTACGCGTGCAGTGTGCTGATCACGCTGTCCCATCAACATCAGCCGCGCCGCTGGTGGTTGTTGCTCATTCCGAGCGCGCTCTGGTTGTTGTTCCTGCCGAACGCGCCGTACATCGTCACCGATCTGTGGCACTTGGATTGGTTGGGCGAGCGCAAGCCGATTCCGATCTGGTACGATATCGCGATGCTCGCGTCGTTCGCGTGGACCGGCTTGTTCCTTGCGGTCGCGTCGCTCAACGCGGTGCACAACGTCGTGCGCGATTATTTCGGGCGCGCGATCGGCTGGCTGTTCGCGCTGAGCGCGATGGGCGCGTGCGGCATCGGTATTTACCTGGGACGCTTTTTGAACTGGAATTCGTGGGACTTGATCTTCCGCCCGCGTAGTATCGCCGCCGATGTGATCGCGCGCTTTGCGCATCCGCTCCAAAACCCCGGCGCGTTTATGTTCACGTTCCTGTTCGCCGCGTTGATGCTGATGTGTTACCTCACGTTCATCGCGATCGAGCACCGGCAAGCGGAGAAGATTCGATGATGCCGATCTATCTCGATCACTCCGCGACCACGCCGGTCGATCCGCGCGTCATCGAAGCGATGCTGCCGTACTTTGCCGAGAAGTTCGGCAACGCGTCGAGTTTGCATCGGTGGGGGCAAGCCGCGCTTGCCGCGCTCGATCAGTCGCGGCGGACGCTTGCCGAGATTCTGAACGCACGCGCGAACGAAATCGTCTTCACCGGGTGCGGATCGGAAAGCGATAATCTCGCGCTGCGCGGCGTCGCGTTCGCGTTGCGCGCACGCGGCGCGCCAGCGCACATCATCACCACGCCCATCGAACATCACGCGATTCTCAACACTGCCACGCAACTCGAAAAAGAATTCGGCGTCGAAGTAACGCGCGTGCCGGTCAACCGATCCGGCGTCGTCAACCCGGACGAGATCGCGCGCGCGATCACGCCGCGTACGATTCTGATCAGCGTGATGTACGCGAACAACGAAGTCGGCACAATCGAGCCGTTGCGCGAGATCGGCAAAATCGCGCGCGCGCAGAAAATTATTTTCCACACCGACGCGGTGCAGGCGGGTGGTTACCTGCCGCTCGACGTGGATGAACTCGGCGTGGATTTGATGTCGCTTGGCGCGCACAAATTTCACGGACCCAAGGGTGTCGGCGCGCTGTACGTGCGCGCCGGCACGCCGCTTGTCTCGACGCAAACCGGCGGCAGTCAGGAACGCGCGCGCCGCGCCGGAACGGAAAATATTCCGTACATCGTCGGGATGGCAACCGCGCTGAAAATCGCGCAGAGCGAACGCGAAGAAACGAATGCGCGTTTGCGCGCATTGCGCGAGAAACTGATCGAAGGAATTTTGGAACGCGTCGCGCAATCGCAATTGACCGGCGATCCGAAAAATCGTTTGCCCGGTCACGCGAGTTTCGTCATTCCCGGCGCAGTCGGCGACGAGATGGTGCTGGGACTCGATCTCGCGGGCATCGCCGCGTCCACCGGCAGCGCGTGCACCGCCGGATCGGCGGAGCCATCGCACGTGCTCGCCGCGATGGGCTACGCGCCGGACATCGCGCGTGGCGCGCTGCGGCTGACGCTCGGACGCGGCAACACGGACGCGGATGTGGAGCGCGCGGTGAACGCGGCGGCGGATGTGGTCGGCAAACTACGCCGCAAGTGAAAAGGCAAAAGGCAAAAGTAAAAAGTGGATCGGTGCTGAAGAGTTGAAAAATGAAGTTGCCGAATCGTGAACAGGCGGTTATCGCGCCGGACAAGATCATCGAGTACTTGTTGAACGTGGAGCATCGGCGTGGCGGAACAAAAGCGCGTTTGCTCGCCGAGTTTGGCTACTTGCGAGAAAATTGGCGGGAACTCGACGCTGATCTTCGTGCGTCCCATCTGGAAGCGCACGTGGATATGTAGTGCGAGAAACAGCGTACGGCACGCGTTATGAAATCCACGCGCCGTTGCAAACGCCAAGCGGACGGCAGCTGATGGTCAGAACGATTTGGCAGATCGATCAAGGCACGAATTTCCCACGATTGATTACATTGGTTCCTGACTAGCGAGAAATGAGGTGACTATGGAATTCAAACTCTACAGCGATGTTGTGCTGATGCGCGATGTGACGGACGATCACTTGCGCGCTGGAGATATTGGCACTGTTGTTGAACGACACGCGACTGCTAATCGCGAAATCGGATATAGCGTCGAGTTTTTTGATATGCTCGGCAACACGATTGCGGTAGTGACTCTGCCAGGCAGTTGGTTGCGCGTTCCAACGCACGCAGACAGACCGGCGGTGCGGCGCGAAATGGTTGCCGCGTAACAAGTTAAAAGTCAAAAGGCAAAAGTAAAAAATCAAAAGCCCAAGGGCACCCGGTAGGGGCGAAGCATTTTTCGCTTTCTCAGAAGAGTACAGCCAAGTCGAAAGAAAGCGAAAAATGCTTCGCCCTTACACCACGATTCGATGGAGTGCTACCAGGCAAGGGGAAATCCAAAATGAAACGCATTTTGTTTTTTGCGCTGATTCTTTTGGCGGGAACGGTGGCGTGCGCGTCTGCGGATACGCCGGACGCGCAAGTGGCGTTGGCAACTGCGACGCGCCCAGTGGTGACGGTGGTTGTGGTTGCAACAATTCCGCCTTCCCCCACCGCCACGGCGACTTTGGCGCCCACGCCGAGCAGAACCGCTACCGCTACCATTACCCGCACTGCCACATCAAAGCCTTTGCCCACACGCACAAAAACGCCCGAGAAAACAGCGACACCCAATCCAACTGACTTTTTGCCAGCCGAAATCCGCTCGCTAAAACTGGCGGATATTAATACATTTATTACGAGCGAAAGCAAAATTGATTGGACAGTAATAGATAATAAAGATAGACCGTTTCATATTCCTATTGAAAATGGTGTTCCAGTTAAAGATGCTCAAGGTCATGGTTCGAGGGATGTAACATTTTTGAAACCAGGTTGGCTTGTGTCATTAAGTTATGACGGACAAGGCAATTTGATTTTTTCTCAATTATTAGATGTTTCTCAACCAAGCAGAGTGCGTGCTTGGTATGCTATGCCCGTAACAGATAAACGAGCCAAAGATGTCCGAATTCTTACTTTTGGAAAAGACGGCAAACCCGGTGTATGGAAACAGTTTACTTTCAATTGAGTTAATTTCTCTTGACAAATTTCCCCCAATTTGCATTAATATTATTAATGCCTAAATTATTTAGTTTGTTTTTCCTTATTTTCTTTTTTTCTCTTATTTTTGCTTATCCTCGAAGAGTTTTTGCTTGTACCGCTACAACTAGCTAGTTCTTGTTGGAAAATTCAATTTGCTTGACGTTTCGAGTCGCGACGACGGTTGTGAAGTTTTCGGGCAAGCACTACCTGTCATGTCCAATGACATCGTAAACATTTTTCCGATTTCGTTAACATGACTTAGTCCGATGACATCGTAGACACTTGGCGGCGACGGTGCGAACGACGAAACTCGGGTTGCAAGGGGCGCACCGGTT
>Ga0194126_10002897_pt1 | contig 27542 bp, 30 predicted proteins | sample TA2KigC150mmetaG_FD_148641 | JGI IMG/M metagenome (GOLD analysis project Ga0194126, IMG submission 148641) | Freshwater microbial communities from Lake Tanganyika, Tanzania - TA2015035 Kigoma Deep Cast 150m | ecosystem: Environmental > Aquatic > Freshwater > Lake | place: Tanzania: Lake... | reverse complement strand
CATCGTCAAACTCGTCATTGATTTGTACATGGAGAACTGGGCTGGAGCATTTGCCACACTAGACAGCGCCTTAACAGCAGTACAACAAGAAGCGAGGGAGTCCGAAACTTTTGTCGACGGCCTGAAAGCCGTAGGGAAATACGCAGATGTCTTGTCAGGAAAAGAGGCGGAGCCTTTCAGGAAGGGCGCCGAAAAAATTGGGGGTATCAAGGAGAACTTTGATGGGATTACAAGTGGTATAGACTCCCTGCAAAGCATCAATAGTAGCGCGATTGCTCAGGAGATCGCCGGTATTGTTATCAACTCCGATGCGACTGCTCAGGGGCTCCAGACAAGCCTGACAGAAATCTATCATGTCCAAGCTCAGCTTGAGGACAATCCGAGTGGTATTGTGTCACCAGAATGGGCGTGGGCGCACGCACGCTCGATAGAAGATCTCACAAAATACAACCAAGATCTCAACAGGGAGATCCCGGACCTACAACGGCAACACGTGCTGGCGGCGCAGGACTATGCTCTGGCAATGACTGAGTGGGAGGTGCTGAATCAGAAGATCGAACTCGCCAACAACGTCCGCGAGTTTTTGGGGCGAATTGTAGAGAGGTATGATGAAGCAATCGTCCAAGCCCAGGCAAACCTCGATAGAACAGTACGTAACGCCAGCCTGATTCAGGAACGGTTGTTGTTGCTGGGCTACTTCTATACACGTTCAAAAGATTTTATGTATCTGAATCCCCCCACAGACTTTGATTTCACGACCAATCTTCTCTTACCAGAAGATCTCGAAAACTATCAACTGGACAGTGCTAACAACATCCTGATCGAGTTTTTGGATTTCGCTCGCACAAAGGAGGATGGTTACGTTTTCGACACCATCGTGCCGGCCGGCTTCAAAGTTCAGTATACAGATGATCTTGGCGAGACATCACCAACCATCACCACTCGAACACAGCAAGAGATGGCTGAGGCCATCTGTCCAGAGTATGATCCCGTGTCTTCAACTCTAGGAACGGACTGCACGCTCACCAAGGTTGCATACGATGATCGGATGATCAACCAGTTGAAGGAGTCAGGGATAGCGGCCTTCGAGATATTCCCAGCGTCATTGCCTTCCTTCCGTGATCTCAGCGATGAGGAGAAACGTGAATGGAATAGGAGCTTCTCACTGGCTGATCTTTCCTATACTTCAGATGGCTTTGAGAACCAACCCAGTTATAAGAAACGTATCATGGACGTGAGTGCTCGCTTCCTCTTGGAGAATTACACCTACCCGAGCCCATCCATAGGCCCGAAAATCAGAATCTCTCACGGTCCAGCAGCACGATTCTTGATGTCCAGCAATGAGTACGAAACCTTCATCTTTCCACCAACTGCGATGAAGGATGCGTGCGTCGCTGTCAATTCGCTTATCGGGAACGAGCGGTTTTCTTGCGATGACTTCACCTATTTCTATAAGGAAGTTCAATGGTTGCCATTTGACCTGGGTGCTCTGGATGTAAGCGAATTTCAAACCTACCACATGTTTGGGACAAGCCTCCGTGGGACGTGGACCATCGACATCAGGGAATTCCTTAGCCAACTCAGTTACACAGAGCGCGAGGAATTCTGGGAAGCATTCCGGGGCATTGAGTATAGAGTGTACTTTGTCTCCATCCCTTAGCAATACCTGCTATTCATCGCCCAACTAGCACTAAAGGGCAGCCAGGGGTTGGCCCGAGGAGAGATACTGCATGCCTGAATCGACCTCAATTCCATCAGTCAGCACCTTCGTCGTGCGCTTTTGGCAAGAGTGGTCGGCCACTGGGCCACGCTGGCGCGGTCGAATTGAGCACGTGCAAAGCGGCCAGAGTGCTGCGTTTCTGGGCGTGGATGAGATGCTGGACTTTGTCCGTCGCATTGGTGTCATGAGCGGCAATGAGAGACAGCTTGCGAGGGAAGACAAGTGAGAAGAGGTGGCACTGCCATGCAGTGGCTGTATCCCTTGCACAGTCAATCGTTGAACCGATGCAAATGCTTGCCAAGAGTAAGGTTCTGTGCTATACTCAAGTCAACACCGATGCGGGAGATCGAATAATGAGAAAAGTGATTTCTGACCTTCCTGTTAGAATCTGGGGTGAAGCAACTTGGCGCCCCGACATTAGCGGTGATAGAATTGCTAGCTAAGAGGTGAGCTCTTATGGAAAAGGAGAGAGTAATATCTGAAGTAATCAGCGCAGTTTACGAAGGGAATGGCTTAGTCCGTCTCGCCCAGGAACCCAAAAGACTAAGGCCGCAGGAACACGTGGCCATTCTCATTATTCCCATTCCTACAAAAAGAGAGCTGTCTATCGAAACAGTGGGGCTTGACGGGTTGCGCCAGCAAATCCAAGATTTTGAAGCGCGCTATTCGCTAGAGACTTCAGAGTTCTACGCTCGTTTTCTGCGGGGTGAGATGGGGGATAAGCGCGACTTCATCATTTGGGCTGGCCTGCATGAGCTGCTCCAGCGCATTACGGCCTAGCCTCAGCAAGCGGCCCCTGGCGACCCATGGATATCTTCGACTATTTTGACAGCCTGCAACGCAGCATTCAGCAGAACCGCACGATCGGCTTTCTTGAAGAGCCTGCGCTAATGCAGGCATTCGACGAGCATCATGGCCTATTTCGAGCACGCATTTTCTTCTGGGACGGGTCGTGCCTCACAGTTGATGAGACCATTGACACCCAAGCAGGCTACCCTGAGGTCTTGCGCTACTCGTATACATACGTCAGAGGTGATGAGCACATCTTTCGCTATGACAACGCCCCACATCATCCCGGTCTGGAGAATTTTCCCTACCACAAACACATCGGCCCGGAAGAGACCCCTGAGTCCTCTTACCAACCATCGTTGAAACAGATCTTTGCGGAAATAGAGCGAATCTTGCTTGCGGGGGAGTAATCACGTAGCTGGCACACAGCCAACGCACCAAACAGGGGTCATGGAGTACCACTCGGCTTAGTGGCCTGGCGTGGCATCAGCACGCCAGATAATTGTGAAGGAGGCCTGGCAGTGTCTGCCTTGCGGTTATACTTTCTGGGCACACTGGACATTCGCTATGACGACCAATCACTGCCCAAACCCCCCACCCTCAAATCCCAGTCTCTGCTGGCCTACCTGATCCTCCACCGCCACCGCCCCCAGCCCCGGGACCGGTTGATCGGCCTCTTCTGGGGCGACCGACCAGAGCGCAAGGCGCGCCGCTCCCTCACCACGGCCCTCTGGCACATCCGCCGCTGCCTCCCCGACGAAAGGCTCATCCTGAGCGATCCCCACACGGTACAGTTCGATCCCCAGAGCGATTTGTGGCTCGAGGTGGAAGAATTCGAGAGACTGGTAGATTGGGAAACTGGTAGATCGGTGGATCGGGAAACTGCTAAAGCAGTCGAGTTGTATCGCGGCGACTTCCTGGACGGCTTCTACGATGACTGGATCATCAACGAACGCTACCGCCTGGAAACCCTGTTTCTCGACGCGCTGGCGAGACTGATGGTCGGCCATGAGGCGAGGGACGAGCACGATGCTGCGCTGGCCAGGGCGCTCCGCCTGCTGAGCCGCGATCCACAGCCTATTGGCTGATGACTTACAACCCACAAAGACCCTTCGGGTTTTCAGAAACCCGAAGGGTCTTGCCACAAGGAAACCCGCATGGCTGAATCACCCCCAGTTCCCCCTATCAGCACCTTCGTCGTCCGTTTCTGGCGGGAGTGGTCGGCCACCGGGCCACGCTGGCGCGGTCGGATTGAGCACGTGCAGAGTGGGGAGAGTGCCGCGTTCCTGGGCGTGGATGAGATGCTGGACTTTGTTCGGCGCATTGGTATCATGGGGGGTAGCGAGAGCCAGCCTGCCAGAGACGCGGAGTGAATATGACCATGATCTCGGTCTGCCAGCTTGACTTTTACCTCGCCCGGTGATAGAATGATGTCAGCAAAGTATCATAACTTGCTGACTATAAGCAAGGAGGCGATGGTGAAATTCGTCAACCGTAAACGAGAATTGGACGACCTGGCAGATTTGTGGCAGCGGCCCGGCGCACAACTGGTGGTCGTCTACGGACGGCGACGCACCGGCAAGACGACCATGCTGGCCCGATTCGTGCAAGACAAACCGCACCTGTTTTGGGTGGCGGACCGTTTTCCTGCCACGACGCTCCTCGGCGACTTCTCCCGGACCATCTACCGGCTGGAGCACCCCGATGTGACCCCTTCCTCAGACTTCACCTATCCGGACTGGGAGATGGCCTTTCGTGCCCTGGGGCTGTTGGCACATGAACGCCGCATTGCCGTGGTGCTCGACGAGTTTCCATACGCCGTGGAGGCCGAACCCGCCTTGCCCTCACTTTTGCAAAGGCTCTGGGACCACGAGCTGAAGCAGACACAACTGTTTCTGGTGCTGTGTGGCAGCCACATCGGCATGATGGAGCGTGAGTTGATGACCTACCGCGCCCCCCTCTACGGTCGCCGCAGTGGACAACTGTTAGTGCGCCCCATGGACTTTGCCGCCCTCCAGCAATTCTTCCCCCACTGGAACCCAGTACAACAGGTGACGGTCTACGCCATATTGGGAGGCATTCCGTCGTACTGGGAACAGTTTGAGCCCTCACACTCTATCGAAGCGAACATTCGTGAGCGCATCCTGAATCCCAACAACTTCCTCTATCTCGAACCGCAGTTTCTGGTCTACCAGGAACTGCGCGAACCGCGCAACTATCTGGGCATCCTGCGTGCTATCGCTCAGGGACATCGGCAGATGCGCGACATTGCCACTGTTTCGGGTGTACCGCGCGCCAATCTACCACGTTATCTGGAGACCCTGTGTGCCCTGCACCTGGTTGAACGGCGAGTGCCCGTCACCGAACGTCACCCTGAACGAAGCCGGCGAGGACTCTATTACCTGGCCGACAATTACCTCAATTTCTATTTCCGTTTCGTTGCCCCTTACCGCGAAGACCTGGAGCAAGGCTATCTGGATCGGGCCTGGGAAGTGGTAGACCAGCAACTCAACGCCTTCGTCGGCGCAACAGCGTTTGAGGGCCTCTGCCGGCAGTGGGTCAACCGCCGTGGACGACAAGGACACTTGCCTTTCGTGCCTGAACAGGTGGGCAGCTACTGGGATCGCCACACCCAGGTAGACGTGGTTGGCTTGAACTGGAGCCAGCAAACCGCGCTCCTGGGCGAAGCGCGTTGGACCTCCCGGCCCGTCGGCGTCCAGGCGTTGGATGAGCTGCGATCCAAATCGTCAGCCGTGCTACCAGCTCCCGATTGGCACACTCACTATGCTCTCTTCTCTCGCGGTGGTTTCACCGAACCACTGATCGCACAGGCAGATAGCGAAGGGGTGTGGTTGGTCGGATTGGCGGACATTGTGAAAGCCGAATAGATGGCATCTGATGCACGTAAAGAGGCCACCGCTCGTTGATGAGGGTGGCCTCTTAGCTTGGATATTGGATATTGGCTACTCTTCTTCGCCTTCCTCAATGACGCGATAGGGAGCTTCGATATACCCGGAGGGCACTGGCTCCTGTGCTGGCTCTTCATCCACCACCCGGTAGGAGCCAGGCACGGAGCTGATCTCACGCAGGTGGTGGCGCACGATGTCCTGCGGACAAAGCTCGATGAACAGCTTCAACCCCAGCAAGATGATGGCGACGTCATCCAACTGGCCCAGGCCCAGTACAGGGTCGGGCAGGAAGTCAATGGGAAAGAGAAGATAGAGCAGCGTGGCGGGCGGGATCATCTTCAGCCAGGATGAGACGCCTGGGTCCCGAAGCAAGCGCCACACCAGCCTGGCGTTCTTGATAATCCCGGCCAAAATGCCGGCTGTCTCGCCGAGATCGGAAGCTTTCCCTTGTTTAGCCATAACTCCCCCTTTCGGAAAACCAGGGATATTATACCCCTCATCCCTCTTTTTCGCAACTCCGCGAAGCCCGATTTGACCTTTTCGCCCATTCGTAGTATAGTATAAGCGCCACCGACCGCCTGACGCGGCGGTGAGCTCCGAGCATTCTGCACAACAACAGTCGCTTGGATCGCTGAGGCGACCGAGACGGCGGGAATCCTCACATTTAGGTTGCTCCCGCTGGATCGTCAGATCCAGCGGCCTGACGGCGGATTTGGCAATCCGCCGTGAGCAAGTGTGATCAACATCTGCCCCTTGGGACGCCCTAAGGGGTTTTTGTTTCCGCCTCCGGCCCTCACTCATCACCCATCGAGGAGGTACCAAATGAACGCCCGAAACACCTTACACCTGGCCCTGCTGACGCTGATCCTGGCAGGGCTCCTCGCCGCCTGCGGGCCCAAGGCCACGCCAGTCCCCACCGCGCCCACTGCCCAGCGCGGCGGCTCCCTCACCGTGGCCGTCGCTGCCGACGTGGACGGCCTCGACCCCCACAAGACGGTGGCCGCCGCCACTTTCCAGATCACCCGCAATCTCTACGACACCCTGGTGCAGGCTGACCCCCAAAGCCGCATCCGGCCCGACCTGGCCACCTCGTGGGAGACCTCGGACGACGGGCTGAAGTGGACCTTCCACCTGCGCGACGACGTGTCCTTCCACAACGGGCGGGCGATGACCGCCGCCGACGTGAAGTACAGCTTCGAGCGCATCCTGAACCCCGACACGGCCAGTCCCCGCGCCAAGGACTACCAGATCATCTCCGCCATCGAAACTCCCGACGACCGCACGGTGATCTTCACCCTCGCCCAGCCCCAGGCGGCCTTCCTCTCCAACCTGGCCTACGGCTGGGCGGCTATCGTCCCCCAGGAGGCAATCGTCACCCTGCGCGATCACCCCGTCGGTACTGGCCCCTTCCAGTTCGGGGAATGGGTGCCCGATAGCCACGTCAAGCTCCGCCGCTTCGACAAGTACTTCGTCGCCGATCCTTCGGCTACACTCAGGACAGGCGTGCCCTACCTGGACGAGGTCACTTTTCGGGTGATCACTGACCCCGCCGCGCGGCTGATCAGCCTGAAGACGGGCGAGGTGGACGTGGTGCCTGAGGTGCCGGCCCAGGAAATTGCCAGTCTCAAAGATGAGCCCGGCATCAAAGTCATCCAGCAGCCGTTCAACGGCATCCAGTTGCTGGCTATCAACAACGCGCGTGCCCCCTTCGACGACCTGCGGGTACGGCAGGCCCTCAACCACGCCGTTGACAAGCAGGCGGTGATCGAAGGGGCGCAGTGGGGGACCGGCGTGCCCATCGGCAGCCACATGCCGCCGGTCAGCGACTTCTACGTGGACCTGACCGCTCGCTACCCCTACGACCCCGACAGGGCCAAGGCGCTCCTGGCCGGGGCCGGCTACCCCAACGGCTTCGAGACTACCATCGCCCTGCCCCAACCCTACGACTTCCACATCCGCAACGGCGAGGTCATCGCCGACCAACTGGCCAGGGTGGGCATCAAAGCCAGGCTGGAGACCATCGAGTGGGCCACCTATCTGGAAAAGGTGTACTACGGTCGGGACTACGCCCTGACCACCCTGGGCCACACCGGCCGGCTCGACCCCGACCCCTTCCTCAACCGCTACGTCAGCGACAGCAAAGAGAATTACATGAACTACAATAACCCCCGCTACGACGAGCTGGTCAAAGAGGGGGCGGTCAGCACCGACCCGGCCCGCCGTCAGGAGATCTACGCCGAGATGCAGCGGATGCTGGCCGACGACGCGGTGGCCGTCTATCTGCTGGCCCCGCTCTCCTCGGTCGGGCTGCGGGATGAGGTGCAGGGGTGGCAACTGTATCCTATTGACATTTACGATCTGCGGACGGTGTGGGTCAGGGATTAGGGATCAGGGACTAGGGATCAGGGAATTAGGGATGCGACGATTGCCGTCTCTGGTGCTCACGCTGTTTCTGATCTCGGTGGTCACTTTTGTGGTGGTGCAGATGGTGCCGGGCGATGCGGCCCAGCTCATCCTGGGCACCGAGGCTTCGGCAGAGGCCCTGGCCGACCTGCGGGCGCAGTTGGGCCTGAATCGCCCACTGCCCCTGCAATACCTGAGCTGGCTGAGCGGGGTGCTGCGCGGGAACCTGGGGGTCTCGCTGCGGCACGGGCGGCCGGTGGCCAGGCTCATCGCCGAGCGGCTGCCGGTCACCCTGTCGCTGGCCATGCTGTCCCTGGCCCTGGCCGTGCTGCTGGCCGTGCCGCTGGGCGTCCTGGCCGCTGTCCGCCAACACAGCGCGCTGGACTACGGGGTGCTGGTCTTCGCTCAGGCGGGGCTGGCCCTGCCCTCGTTCTGGATCGGCATCCTGCTCATCCTCCTCTTCGCCCTGAGCCTGCGCTGGCTGCCCTCAGGAGGATACGTGCCCTGGGGGGAGAATCCGCTAGGGACGCTGCGTACTCTGGTCATGCCCGTCCTGGCGCTGGGACTGCCGGTGGCCGGAGTGCTGGCCCGACTGGTGCGAGCCTCGATGCTGGAAGAGCTGGCCCGCGACCACATCCGCACCGCCCGGGCCAAGGGCCTCACTGAGGCCCAGGTCATCGTCCGCCACGCCCTGCGGAACGCTCTCATTCCCACCGTGACCCTGCTGGGCCTGCAACTGGGGTTCCTGCTGGGAGGGAGCATCGTCGTCGAGCAGGTGTTTGCCCTGCCGGGCCTGGGCCGACTGGTGCTGTTCGCCGTCGTCAACCGCGACCTCCCCCTCATCCAGGGCCTGGTGCTGTTCATCGCTGCCCTGGTGGTGATCATCAACTTCCTGGTGGACCTGGCCTACACCTGGCTCGACCCGCGCATCTCCCTGGAGAACAACCGTGGTCGGTGATTTTTCGACGCAAGGCCCACCCTTCCCTAACCCCTCCCTTCCAGGGAGGGGGACTCAGACTCCTCCCCCTCGCAGGGGGAGGCTGGGAGGGGGTGGATTCCACAGGGCCAGCCCGCTTCTGGTTTGGGGCGGGGCCATCGTCCTGGTGATGGTGTTGGTGGCCGTGCTGGGTCGTTTCGCCACTCCCCACGACCCGACGGTTATGAACATCGCCGCCCGGCTGCAGCCGCCGGGCGCGGGGCATCTCCTGGGCACCGACCAGTACGGGCGGGACATCCTGAGCCGGGTGATGGGCGGGGCAGGAATCGCTCTCAGCGTAGGGATAGTAGCGGTGGGCATCGGGCTGGGGGGAGGGATGATCGTCGGCATGGTGGCCGGATTCTACGGCGGGCTGCTGGGCGAGGCCCTGATGCGGCTGATGGACGCCCTGTTCGCCTTCCCGGCCATCCTGCTGGCTATCGCCGTGGTCGGGGCCCTGGGGCCAGGTCACCTCAACGCCATGCTGGCCATCGGGGTGGTGAACCTTCCGGTGTTCGCCCGGCTGACCCGGGCCTCGGTGCTGGCCGTACGGGAGGAGGGCTACGTGGAGGCGGCGCGGGCCGTGGGCGGGACGGACCTGCACATCCTGTGGCGGCACATCCTGCCCAACGGTCTGGCCCCGCTTTTGGTGCAGGCCAGCGTGAGCTTCGCCACGGCCATCCTGGCCGAGGCCTCGTTGAGCTACCTGGGACTGGGCACCCAGCCGCCGCTGCCCAGTTGGGGCAAAATGCTCGAAGAGGCGCGGTTATTCATGGACCGAGGGCCCTGGCTGGCCATCTTTCCCGGCCTGGCCCTGGCCCTCACTGTCCTGGGGTTCAATTTTCTGGGGGACGGGTTGCGGGATTACCTGGATCCACGCCGCCGTTCTCCGATGTGAGGGAGTTGCACTCCCGAACAGGGGCTCGGAGTGCAACTCCTCGCCATCAATTGTGAGAGCCTGTTTAGGGAGGGATTATGCTACTGTGTATTGACATTGGCAACACCAACATCGTGCTGGGGCTATATCGGGGGGAGGAGTTGGCAGCCCATTGGCGGATCGCCACCGATCATCAGCGGCTGGCCGACGAGTACGCCATACTTCTCATACAGCTATTAAACCACAGGGGCTATGGTGTCGGTGACGTAAATGGCGTCGCCATCGCCAGCGTTGTGCCTCCCCTGACGGGGACCTTCGTCAGCCTGAGCAAGGACTACTTCGGTTGCACTCCCCTGGTATTGGACGCCGGCGTGCGCACCGGGGTGCGCATTCGTTACGACAACCCCCGCGACGTGGGGGCAGATCGGGTAGCCAACGCCGTAGCCGCCCATCGGTTGTACGGGGGGCCGGCCTGCGTGGTGGACTTCGGCACGGCCACCATCTTCGATGCGGTCTCGGCGGAAGGGGACTACCTGGGTGGAGCCATCGCGCCGGGCATCGTCATCGCCATGGAGGCTCTCTTCGCCCGCACCGCCAGGCTGCCGCGCACTGACCTGACACGCCCGCCCAAAGCCATCGGTTCCAACAACGTGCAGGCCATCCAATCGGGCATCCTGTTTGGCTACGCGGGCCTGGTAGAGGGCATGGTGGCCCGTTTTCGGCAGGAGCTAGGCCCTGAGATGAAAGTCATCGCCACCGGCGGCCTGGCCGACGTCATCGCCCAGGAGACCGACGTCATCCAGTTCGTGGATCCATGGATCACCCTCAAGGGGCTGCGGTTAATCTACCAGATGAATCAATAAGCGCCCCCCACTCCCCATTCCCTCGCTACCCCTGTGACCTGCGACCTGTGACCTGATTGCCTCATCACCACTCCCTCGCCACCCCACCCTCTATGACTACCCCACCGATGTCATCTTCGCAGAAATCCCCGCAATTGATGGTGAGCCAGCTTTCATACAGGTCTAAGTGCCTGCGATGGGAATGTCCCCATAAGGGGACACAGCCCTCATCAATGGCCTGGAAGATGGCCTGATTGGACATATCCCTTACATGCCGCCAGTAACGAGCCTCTCGACCCTCTAGCTTCAGGGCCTGTAGCTTCAGCGTCCTGGGGCTCCTCTTTCGTGTCCAGCACTTGGCCAGGATGGGAAGCAGTGGGTAGATCCATTGGTAAATCGGAGCCAGGAAGGCCATGGCCAGGTCGTATTCAATCCAGCCGTGGGTGGCATAATAGCTCACCCCATCCATCTCGAAGCGGTAATTCTTCAGCACGGGATGGCTTGGATCCCCCAGATATTCTCCCAGGGTCCAGTCGTGATTTCCCACCACTACGACTGCCTGTCTCTGTCCCTGAATCAGGCTCCATAGCTCCTGCCCGTTGGGACCCTCGACGCTCTCCTCCAGAGGGTTCCATGACCCCTCATAGATGTCGCCGCAGAGCACGGTCAGGTCTGCCTCCTGGGCCGCTTCCTCGAGGAAGGCCCTGGCTCGATCGGAAAAATGAGTTGGTGATACGTGCAGGTCGGAGCAAGCATAGATTTTCATAATACCCTCCTGATGTTAGTTGTGGATGAACCAATAACCTGCGACCTGAGACCTGAGACCTGCTACAGCTACCCGCGCCGTCGGATCCACAGGTACATGCTGGCCGGTAACAGGGTCATTACGGCCATCGCCAGCAGGAAGGCCGATTTGCCCGTCCAAACGTCCAGCGGGGCAATGGCCTGGAAGAAGTTCATGCCAAAGAACCCGGCCACGAACGAGAGGGGCATGAACAGCGTGGTGACGATAGTCAGGGTCTTCATAACCTCGTTCATGCGGTTGCTGACGACCGAAAGGTACGTATCCAGCGCGCCGCCCACCAGGTCGCGCATGCTCTCGTTGATGTCGTGCAGCCGGACGAGGTGATCGTACACGTCGCGAAAGAACACGCGGGCACTGGCGTCAATCACGGCGTAGTCGTCCCGGGCCAGTTTGTTGAGCACTTCCCGTTGGGGAGCGATAATGCGCCTCAGGTGGAGCAAGGCCCGCTTGAGGGCGAAGGCACGCTCCAGCGTGGCTGGCGTGGGCCGGTCGAAAATCCCGTCCTCGATCAGCTGATGGCTTCGTCAATTTCCTCGACCACCGGCATGTATCCCGCCACCAGCTCGTCGGCCAGCCTATAGGCCAGGTGATCCGCCCCCTTCTTCAGGTGACGCTCATCGCGCTGTACGGAGGTCCACACGTGGTCCACGGCGGCGATGGGCTGATCGTGATGGGTGACGATGAAGTTCTGCCCCAGAAACACGTCCAGTTCCAACGTATCTACGTGTCCGCCGTTCTGCTGGTCGAAGAGGACAGCGTGCAGCACGAGGTAGAGATACTCCCCCCAGTCATCTACCTTGGGCACGTGCGACTCCTGCAGCGCATCGTCCACAGCCAGGGGGTGGAAGCCGAACGTATCGCGCAAGATGGGCTCGCAGGCACCGGGCGGCTCACCCAGGAAGTCCACCCACAGCAGGCCGCCCCCGTCTTGCAGGGCGGCGGCGAATTCGTCTGGTCTCAAATCTGTACGAAGACGCTCGTCCTGCGAGCGGTACAGTGCACGGATCATATCGCCTCCTTGTCGGTGGTTCTACTTTGCCTCCAACGCTTTCAACTGCTCCTCCGCCTGCTGCCGCAAATCAGGGTCGTCGCTTAACTCCAGAACCTTCTCGAAGTCGGCAGTGGCCTTTTCTTTCTCGTCCTTCTGCCTGTAGGCAAGCCCGCGACCGTAGTAGGCGATGGCGTAGGTAGGCCCAAGTTTGTTGGCCGGATCGAAGTAGACCATAGCGCGGTAGTGCTCGTTTTTGGCGAGGTAAGCGGACTCGCGATGGCTGTGGGCGTCTGCATCGGCGGGCTTGAGTTTAATGGCTTGGTCGAAATCGGCAATGGCGCGATCGTAGTCACATTTGCTGTAATAGGTGGTCGCGCGGGTATAGTAAACCTCGGCTGGGGTGAAGCCAATGTTGATGCTCTGATCGAAGTCGGCGATGGCACGGTCGAGGTCGCCTTGATGGGCATAGGCGAGGCCACGATAGTAATAGGCCATGGGATCATCGGGTACGAGTTTGACGAGCTGATCGAAGTCCGCGATAGCCCGTTCATAGTCGCCTTTCAAGGCATATATCATGCCGCGGTTATGGTAGCCGCTGGGGTCGTCGGGACTGCGCTTGACGAACTGGTTAAAGTCAGCGATGGCACGGTCAAACTCTCCTTTGGTGCAGTAGGTAATCCCGCGGTTGTAGTAGATACCATCGTACTTGGGCATCACTTCTTCGGCCTGATCGAAGTCGGCGATAGCCCGGTCGAGGTCACCTTTGTTAGCGTAGGCGACTCCGCGGTTGACGTAGGAGACCACGGACATGACATCGTAGGGCTTGAGTTGAATGGCTTGGTCATAGTCGGCAATAGCGCGCTCGTAATCACCTTTTCCGGAGTAGATGCTTCCGCGGTTGTGGTAGGCATAGGAGTGGTCTGGCTGAAGTCGAATCGTCTGGTCGTAGTCAGAGAGAGCCTGGTCGAGATCGCCTTGTTCTTCGTAGACGCACCCGCGATTGTGGTAGGCCTCCGCGTAGTCCGGCTTGAGTCTGATAGCCTCGTTAAAGCTGGCGATGGCTTGCTCATATTCGCCGTTGACCTGATGAAGCATCCCACGCTTATAGTGCTGTTCGGCCTCCATGTGGCCGCTATTAGGCGATAACACGTGCCATAACCTCTCTAGGCAGGTATGATTCTTGTGAGTCATATATCTTCACCTCCGACCAAAACCTATGAGATGCCCTTCTCACCTACGCAACTCCTCCAAACTCCGCCGGATCTCCGCCAGTTCCTCAGCTGTGATACCCCACAGCTCAGCCGCCGTCCGGTCCACCTTGTCCTCTACGGCCTTCAGCGTTGCGACTGGCTCGGGCGGCAGCCCGCACTTGCTCGGTGAAGGGGCTGGCAAGCTGCTGGATCAGGCGATAGGTTTGTTCATACGACTGTGAGTCTCTCATGATCATTTCACCTGGACGGTAAACGACGCATAGACAAAGCCACCGCTCCTCTTTTCGACCTTGAGTCTGAAGGTCGTGGTGCTGTAGATGGTCACATCTATCCGAGAGCCAACTCCCTCCACAGCCTGTTCTGCACCGGATCCGATAGTGAGCCAGGCGGCCCTGGCACATTCCAGATTCCAGGAGATGCTGAACTTTTCACCAGCGCGGACAGAATAGGTGGTTGGGACAAAATAGCGGATTATCGGATCGCCGCAGCCTGTGCCGCTGACATTGACCGTCACCTGGTAGGTCACCTCTGTATTGTCGAGCCTGGTCACGATCGCCTTGTAGGTGGTGCTGACGCTGGGACAAACCTGGCGAGAGCCTTGTCCGTTGACCGGCTCCTTGTCGTAGCCGTAGCCGAAAACGACGTGGAGGGCTTTGATGCCCGTGAAGTCCCAGCTCAAGGTGGTGCACTGCCCAGCCGGGAGGCTGGTTTGGGCGACGCGAAACGGCAACACGGTGACCGCTTGAACGTTGCTATACATTCCGTACCCCCACTGGTTATGACCGCGCACGCGATAGTAATAGGTTCCGGGCGATTTGCCGGGACTGGGCACCGACCAGGAGGTCCCAGGGCCGTCGTAGGCTATGGCCGGGCTGGTGAAGCTGGCATTATCGTCCTCTTCCAGGACGTGGGTCTCTGCCAGCTCTCCTGGAATCCAGCTCACGGTGTAGAATCCATCTCCATCTGTGTTGTCAATGGAATTCAACGCCGACAGGTAGGGAACAGGCGGCCAACGCTTGGGCACGAATGGGAAGAAGGTCCGGCGGTAGACCACAGTCGTCCTGTTGGTGGCAAAGTCCTGGACCGTAGGGCTGAGCTGTGATGTGGCGGTGACGAGGGTGGTGTCGGTCAGACCAACGGTGCCCGATGGAACCGTCAGGCTGATCTGAACGGCAGCCGTCATCTGCCCGGCTACCTGCAACGACAACGTCCCCGCCGGCTGAGTTGCTCCCACCAACTCCACTGGCCAACCTCGCGTCGAACGAACCTCCAACGTGAACGTGTCCGTCGTCGTGCCAGTGTTGGTCAGAGTGTGATGGTAGAGGATGGTATCCCCGACGTAGGCTTGCTGCGTATGGTCTGGCCCGATCTCCACACCTGGTGTTTGAAGAGCAGACGCCCAACTGATCACCAGTAGTGCGCCTATGACCCCCATCAACACACACACAGCCACGTAACCGCTAGCCCTCAATTGCTTTCTCCACTTGTTCAACATGATAGTACCTCCTTCTTTTTGGTCTGATGATATTAGCCTCGTGCCTTCTGCCTTTGCCGATGCAAAAACGCCCCTCCCCAGACTAATAGCGTCGCCGCCCCCGCCACCCGTATCCGCCAAAGAACCGGGCTCTCTTCTACGTCCCCGCCAGTAACGGGAAGCTCCGGTTGAGCTTCGGGCGTTTCGGTAAAGGCCATGGTTGGTAAGCCAGCCGGCGTGGCGGTGGGCAACGGCAGCGGCGTCGGCGTGGGCAGCACTGGTGTATCGGTTGGCTGGACTGGCGTCGGCGTGGGTAACATTGGTGTATCGGTCGGCTGGACTGGCGTCGGCGTGGGCAGTACTGGTGTATCGGTCGGCTGGACTGGCGTCGGCGTGGGTAGCGCCGGCGTGTCCGTTGGCGATCCCGGCGTCACGGTCGGGCACGGCGTCGGTCACTGTCGTGCGCCAACAGGGACCGCCGGGAACGACGCCATCACCAGCAAGGCCACAGTGAGCGAGATAGTAAGACTCAGGAAACGCATTGTTAGCCTCCCTTCGGCTTCAAGATAAGCGGCAAGTAAATCTCGAAAGTGGGTGCACATCCCCCAAACCAGTTGATAATAGCTTCCATCACCTCTGCGCGGTCTGCCAGGTTTGCCAATCCTTCCAGAGGCCAGCCGAGGAAGACCGTCTGATAGGCGGCACAATTGTAGCTGGTGGAGTTGCTCTGGCCCGTGCCGTTCCAACGGAACGGCGAGGAAACCCCTCACCCACCCGCGTGGTTCACATTGTCGGTATAGAGATCACCCGGCCAGCCGTTGGGCGCGGTCAGGTTGTAGGGGCCCAGTCCGCTGCCGATAGGGTGGCCTGCATTGCCCACCGGGTCCGTCCGGTTCACGTCGCTGGTGTAACTGCCAATGCGCAGGCGGCTCCGGCCGAACGAGGTCAGCCCCCTGTCGTAGAGATAATCCCCACTCACAAGCCAAAATCGCCCCCCCGCATCAAGGTAAGTCGCCACCGCCACTTCGTTAGCCGAGGTGAAGGTGTCGCTCCGAGGATAGCCAGTGAACCAGATGACCATCTTGTAGCCCATGAGATCACTGGCCGCCGGGTCGCCCTGACCAGCCACATCCCAAACATCATAAGTTGCGCCCACTTCATTGAGGGCCGAGCTGTAGTAGGGGCGCACGTCAGGGTTGTCCTGATCGTCATCTACCAGAAGCACGCAGGGTAACGGCAAGCTGGCCGAAGTCGCAAGCCCATACCCCAGGGTTGCTAAGATGAGGCCGCCAGGTACGACGATGGTGAAGATCGAAGTGAAGATTCTATGCATCAGCGGACGGATCCTCCTTACCTATCGCTGTCAGGTATAGTATATCAGATTTTAGCGCGTTTGGCAATTGAGAGTCGCCTGGCGCCCTTTGCGTCAGCGATAATTATGCTATATAATATTGAGGAGTTGATGTGGCATGTTTATCGAATTACTGATCGCAGCCCTGGCAATAGTGATCTCGATAGCAGGCGCGGTTGGCCTGTATGGTTCCCGACAGATCACCAAACGGCGCACCCCCGACGTGCGCACCGATCCGGCTGACTACGGCCTGAGCTACGAGGAGGTAGCTTTCAAGAGCCGCGATGGCCTGATCCTGCGGGGTTGGTTCATTCCCGCCGCAGAGCCGCGAGGAACCATTGTTTTCTGCCACGGCCACGGTGGAAGCATGGACCCCGATATCGAGTACGCACCCGCCTTTCACGACCGCGGATACAATGTCCTGATGTTCGACTTTCGTGGCCATGGCCGCAGCGAAGGTCAGCGTGTTTCGATGGGCTACCACGAGCGGCTGGACCTGCTGGGAGCGGTTGATTATCTAAAGCGCCGCGGCATAGACCGCGTGGGAGTGCTGGGCTTTTCCATGGGCGGGGCAGTAGCTATCAGCACCGCCCCGCAGAGCGAGGCCATCCGCGCTGTGGTCAGCGATGGGGCCTTTACCCGACTGGGGAATGCAATCGCTCGTGGGGCGAGAGAGCGAGGCCTGCCCGGCTGGGTGGCTGCCTGGGCGAGCCCCTTGATGATCGGTCTAGCCAGCCTGCGTCTCGGCGCCTGGCTGCCCAGGGCTGACCCCATCCGCTGGGTGGCTAAAATCACTCCGCGGGCTCTCTTCATCATCCACGGAGGTTTAGATCCCTACGTCTCCCTGGGCGAGGTACAGGAGCTCTACGCCAAAGCCGGTCAGCCCAAGGAGCTCTGGGTAGTGCCCGAAGTCAGCCACCGCATGGTAGACAAACAACATCCCGACGAATACAGGGCCAAGTTGCTGGCGTTCTTTGATAAGTGGCTGTGATAGGCCGGCCGTCATTAGATCGAGAGAGGAGGACAAATGAGGAAGAAAGCGACAATTCTCATCGTTCTGGGGCTGCTACTCTCCTTCCTGCCCACCTGCCAGCGTAAGCCAAAGGACGGCCCCTTGGAGCTGCTCTACACCGCGCTTTTCGAGAGCGGCATCGAGAAGGGCTCCAATCTGCAGGGCACAGGTATTCGTTACGTTGGCCTGTCCGATAAGGGAGCCGAGGTCCTCATTGATGCCCAAACGGCCTTCAAACAGAAGGGCGATTCCCTCGACTGGAGAGGCAGCCCTGTGGAGAACGTGGACCTGGACCTCACGCTACGGGTGCTCTGGTTCACCGAAGAGAAACTCTACGTGGGTGGGACAGCTAAGCTGACCATACGGGACCCTGGGCCTGAGGTGGCCTCCATCCCGACAGAACCTCCTGTGCAATATTCCAACGCCCCGGTGACCTACCAGGTGGAGAAGGGCAACTACATCCCAGGCACCCTGATTAAGTACTTGAGCAAGCAGGAAGAGGGAATCGAGCTGAGCGGCGTCGAGGGCTATCCCTATCGCAAGCTCGGCGACTCCATCGTCTGGGAAGGCAAGCTCAGGGAGAGAGTGTTCCTGCAGTTGAATGTGCGAGTGATCTTCATCGCTGAGGACTTTATCAGCGTCGCCGGCATTGCCACCCTCCTGTTAACACCGTGAGGCAGACAGCGCCGGCACGAAGCGCTGGAGTCCCGAACTTGTTCGGGTGGTTGGTGTCAAGATGAAGACAATACACATCGTGAATGCTATTTGAGAAGGAGGCTTCATGGCTGTTCGTGGCATAGTTTTCGCTGACGATCCGATACTACGGAAGAAATCGAAAAAAGTGAAGCATTTCGGGGAGGATTTGCAGGCCTTGATCAACGATATGGTGGAGACCATGCACGCCGCCAACGGAGCAGGCCTGGCTGCGCCCCAGATAGGTGTGCTGGAACGGGTCATCGTCGTCCAATTGCCTGAGGACGAGGAAGACCCTCAGGGCGGCCAGCTCTTCGCTCTCTGCAATCCGCAGATCGTCAGGGCCAATGGTGAGGAGAAGGGCGACGAAGGGTGTCTCTGTTTACCCGGCTACGTGGGAGAAGTAAAACGGGCCACTTCGGTCATTGTCAAAGCCCAGGATCGTCGGGGCAAGAAAGTGCGGATCAAAGCAGAAGGGTTCTTGGCCCGCGTCTTTCAGCACGAGGCAGACCACCTCGATGGTATCCTCTACATTGATCGAGTGGAGAGCCCTGACAAGATACGGCGCATCGTTCCGCCAGCAGAAGAGGAAAGTGAGGACACCCAGACAGAGGTCCCGCTGTAAAACCAGTATGCCAGATGCACCCATTGTTATCAAGTTCGGCCTGCTCCACGATTAATTGTAGAGCTACCATGCAACCTGGCCAATTAGACATCTCAACGCCGAGGTTCTGCCCCCACTGCGCCGGACGGTTAGCCGCTAAGATGGTTGACGAGAGGAAGCGCCTGGTCTGTCAGGAGTGGAGAAAGACCGTCCAGGAGCAGTAAGCATTCACCCCTCCCTGGGAGGGAGGGGCTGGGGGAGGGTGGGCCTTCCGTCGAGGAATCCACCCCCTCCCAGCCTCCCCCTACGAGGGGGAGGAGGTGAACAGTTTTGAGGAGAGTTTGAGGTGAAGAAGATGGATGCAGCTACTATCATTATGATCGTGCTGGCCGTGATCCTCTCCGTCGTGGCTTATTTTCGCGGCGGGGTGCACCTGATTGGCCTGAAGTTGGGCGCCAAGACCATCTGGGATAACTTGCTGATCTTGTTGGCTTCCTTCGCCGTGGCCGGCCTGGCGCGGGTGCTGATCCCCCGAGAGTTGATCAGTCAGTGGTTAGGAACTCAGGCAGGATTCAAGGGCATCCTGTTGGGCTGTATTGCCGGTGGTATTGTACCCGGCTCGCCCTACTCTGTCTTTCCCATCGCCGCCTCTTTCTATGAAGCCGGGGCGAGCATTGGCACGATGGTGGGCTTTATCACCGCTTACTCCCTCTGGTCAGTAAGCCGCCTGCCGCTAGAGGTGGGTATCATCGGGCCCAGGGTCACTCTGGCGCGGGTGATCTCCACGTTGATCTTCCCGCCAGTGGCCGGCCTCGTCGCCCAGCTCTTTTTCACCAAGATATAGCGAGAAGGCAACGATGTTCAACCCGGAGGTACTCAAAGCTGGCCCAGGGAGGGAGCGACGAAAGCAGGCTTTGGCTATCCTGTCGGCAGCTCTAAAAGCAGTAGACCCCGCCAACGCCGTCAAGCGCCAGGTGTCACTCTCAGACAACACTCTGCGCATCGGCCAGCGAATCTACGACCTCGGCCGCTACCGTAACATCTACGTCATCGGCGGGGGTAAGGCTGGCGGCTCCATGGCCGAAGCCATCGAGGAGATTCTGGGCGAGCGCGTGACCACCGGCCTGGTGAACGTCAAATATGGCTATGGTGCTGAGACCCAAATCATCCGCCTGAACGAGGCCGGCCACCCCATCCCCGACGCCGCCGGGATGGCCGGCACGAAGCAAATGGCGGAGCTAACCCGCCAAGCCACAGCCGATGACCTGGTCTTATGCCTCATCTCAGGCGGTGGGTCGGCGCTGATGACCCTGCCCGTAGAAGGGATCACCCTGGCGGACATAAAATCGCTGACCGATGCTTTCCTGCGCTGCGGGGCTACCATCAACGAGATCAACGCCGTGCGCAAGCACCTCTCCCAGATCAAGGGAGGCAACCTGGCTCGCCTGGCCTATCCCGCCGAGATCGTGTCCCTGATCCTGTCCGACGTGGTAGGCAGCCCACTGGACGTCATCGCCTCCGGGCCGACGGTGCCGGATACCACCACCTTTGCTGATGCCTATGGCGTCATCGAAAAATACGGCTTGCTGGAAGAGCTGCCCAGGCCCATCGTCGAGCATCTGCGGCGGGGCAAGGAGGGTCTCATCTCAGAAACACCCAAGGAAGGCGACGAGATCTTCACCCGAACCTACAACCTGATCATCGCCAGCAACGAGGTTGCCGCTGAAGCGGCCACTACGAAAGCTAAGGAACTGGGGTTCCACACCATGCTGCTTTCCACCTTTGTGGAAGGCGAGGCCAGGGAAGTGGCCAGGGTCTTCGCTGCCATCGCCAGGGAGATCCTCCATTCAGGCCGCCCTGTGCCCCGGCCAGCCTGTGTGGTAGCTGGTGGAGAGACGACGGTCACGGTCAGGGGCAATGGCCTGGGAGGTCGCAATCAAGAGATGGCCCTCAGCGCGGCTATAGAAATCGCCGGCCTGGAGGAGGTGATGATCATCCCTCTGGCTACCGACGGCAGCGATGGCCCTACCGACGCCGCCGGAGCCATCGCCGACGGCTCCACCTTGCGGCGAGCCCAGGAGGCGGGCCTGTTGGCTGCCCAGTACCTGGCCAACAACGATTCGTATCACTTTTTCCAGCAGTTGGGCGATCTGCTCGTCACCGGGCCGACCCATACCAACGTGAATGATTTGACGTTTACGCTTGTGTTTTAGAAGGCGTGAAACGTGAAACGTGAAACGTGAAACGTCAAGCGTGAAACGCGAAACGTGGATATGAAGAGATTTGCTCCCCTGGGGATCATCCTGGCTCTGGCGGGCTATTGGGGACCCTGGGTACATCACAAAACGGCTGCGTTGGTGCTGAGCGGCCTGGACATGGCCGAGTTCGTTAAGTTTCTGCCTGGGGTGAGGGCTGGCACTGAGTTCATGATCCGCGAGCTCTTCTACTTGCCTCTTTTGGCTGCTGCCCTCTGCCTGGCTCTGATGGGTAGCAATCGGCACTGGCGCTATCCCTTGTGGGCCAGAACGATCATGGTGATGGCCGCCATCGTGCTGGCGATCATCGTCCTGCCCCCCTACCCCTTCATCCTCCAGGCTCTAAGCTCAGACGAATTCCGACGACAATTCTTGATGGGGGCAGGCTGTTTGGCCGTCATCGGAGGAGGGATGCTGCTCTATCGCCGCCTGCCGAGGGCGGTAATGGCCGCGCTGCTGATCGTCGTCTCCCTGGCGGGAGCAATCCCCCCGCTGTGGCAATTTCTCTCCATTCGCAGCGCGCTGGACCGGGTCTACGGCCAGCCCATCCACGTCGGCTGGGGGTTGTGGCTGATGGTCGCGGGATTCCTGGTCGTGGCGGGGACAGGGACTGGATATTGGATATTGGGTATTGGGAGTTGGAAGGGAGATGTTAGACAATGGACAACGACATCAAAAACGCTCACGGAGGTGAAGAAATGAAGAATCAAGAGAGGGGCGAGGTTACCGCTGAGACGGTGAACATCACCCAGGGGGGAGCCCGCACTGTCCAGGGGACCCACGTCACCCTGCGCCAGGCGGGAGCGCAATCCATCACTGCCGACAACCTGGTTATCCGACAGGGAGGGGTGGTGAAGGCACGGGCGGATCAACTGGAGATGCTCCAGGGCGGCGTCGGGTTTGCCCAGACGCAGACGGCCAATCTCACCGCATCGCAGGCGGGCGCTATTCTGTCTGAAGGCGACGTGACGATGGAGCAGTCAGGCGCGCAAGTGCTGCTGGCTCGAGGCGACGTGACCATGAACCAGAGCGGAGCGGTAGCGATGATCGCCGGCAACGTCAAAACCGAGAACAGCGGCACAGTGTTTTTGCTCGCCAGAGAGGTGGAAGGACCCGTCAACACCGCCTTTGGCCCGCGCGAGTCGGTCATCTTTGGCGCGGTGGCGGGGGCGGTGGCCGGGCTGGTGCTCCTGTTGGCAAAGCTATCGAAACGGGAGTAAGTCCTTGACAGTGCGAATTCTTTACAAGATGAAGTGGAAATCGAAAGCATGGGGAGGGTGTGATGGCCACCGAAGACCTGCGGCGAGCAAATGAGGAGACCCGAGAGGCGTGGAACCAGAACGCGGCCTTCTGGGACGAGCGCATGGGCGAGGGCAACGATTTCGTGGAGGTGCTGATCTGGCCTGCCACGGAGCGGCTGCTGGATCTACGTCCAGGTGAGCGGGTGCTCGACATCGCCTGCGGCAACGGTCTGACCTCTCGACGCCTGGCGGCCATGGGCGCCGAAGTGGTGGCCTTAGACTTTGCCACGGAGATGATCGCATACGCCGTGGAACGCACGACAGAGCACACTGACCGCATCCAGTACCTGGTGCTGGACGCCACCGACGAAGCCGCGCTGCTGGCCCTGGGCAAGGGCCAGTTCGACGCTGCCCTGTGCAACATGGCGATGTTCGACATGGCGGAGATCGAGCCGCTGATGCGCGCCCTGTCCCGGCTGCTTCGCCCCGGCGGGCGATTCGTCTTCTCAGTGCTCCATCCTTGCTTCAATAGCTCACACCTGGCCCTCGTCGCTGAACAAGAGGATCGAGAGGGCGACCTCGTCACCGTCTGCTCGGTGAAGATATTCAGCTACATCACCCCAACAGTGACCCACGCCGTCGCCATGCGGGGTCAGCCGAAGCCGCAGCTCCTTTTCCACCGGCCGTTGGAGGGTTTGCTCGGTGCTGGCTTCGAGGCCGGGTTCGTGCTGGATGGCCTTGAGGAGCGGGCCTTTCCGCCGGATCACCCGCCCGGCAAAGACTTCCTCTCCTGGGGTGCGAACTTCAGCGAGATTCCGCCGGTGCTCGTGGCGCGGATGCGGCTGTCAAGGACAAGATAAGGCGAATTCTGTAAGTGCCAGGCACCTTCAAGAAGGAGTGTGAAAAATGGCAACCCGACATCCTTTCGCTTGGCTCTCTGCCTCCAGGCAGAAGCACGCTTTCATAGCCCTTCTCGCCCTGACCATCGCTGTAATGGTGGGCCTGAATGCCCTTGGCCGCCCGCTGAATACCGAAGCGGCTCCGTCAGGTATCATTTCTTTCGAGCTCGCGGGCAAGCTTTCCGTGGCTCAGCGCATGGTCGAATCGTGGGGGCAGACGGGCCAGGTCTACGCCGGCCTGAACCTCGGCCTGGATTACCTCTTCATGGTCGCCTACTCAAGCTGCATCTCGCTGGGTTGCGTGTTGGTGGCCCGCAGCTTCTCACCACGAGTGGGGCTGCTTCTGGCCTGGGCGCAGTTTGGGGCCGCGCTGCTGGATGTTATGGAGAACTATGCCCTCATCCAGGTTCTGCTCGGATCTCAACAGGAACTGTGGCCCGTAGTAGCTCGCTGGTGCGCCATACCGAAGTTCTCGATCGTAGCCGCTGGCCTCGTCTACGTCGGCTTCGGTGTTGTCCTGGGCGTGGCGACGAAAGGCCGCAGATAGAAAGGAGCATACAATGATCGCCAAACGAGCACAAGAGATCAAACCCTTCATCGTCATGGACGTCCTTGAGAGAGCACACGCCATGGAATGTGAGGGCATCCACATCATCCATCTGGAGGTAGGGGAGCCCGATTTCGACACCCCGCAATGCGTCAAAGATGCGGCCTGCCAGGCCCTGGAAGAGGGGCACACCCATTACACTCACAGCCTGGGTAATCTAAGGCTCAGGGAAGCCATTTGTAAGCACTACTTGGAGAGATACGACGTATCGGTGCATCCCGACCAGGTTGTGATCACTTCAGGGACTTCGCCTGCCATGTTCCTCATCTTCTCGGCCCTGCTGGAGAAAGGTGACGAAGTCATCATCTCCGACCCCCATTACGCCTGCTATCCCAATTTCATCAGATTCGTGGAGGGCGTCCCCGTGACCGTGCCAGTTTACGAAGAAGACGGCTTTCAATACAGGCCTGAGGCCATCGAGGAGAAAATCACCGAGAAGACCAGGGCGATCTTCATCAATTCCCCTTCCAATCCGACGGGAAACCTCTTATCCGAAGGCCGCATGAGGGCCATCGCCGAATTCTCACCTTACATCGTTTCAGACGAAATCTATCATGGCCTGGTCTACGAGGGCCAAGAGCACTCGATCCTGGAATTCACCGACCGGGCTTTCGTGCTCAACGGGTTTTCCAAGCTCTACGCCATGACCGGGCTCCGGCTGGGCTATCTCATTGCGCCCCGGCCGTTCGTGCGGCCCATCCAGAAGATGCAGCAGAACTTCTTCATCTCCGCCAATTCCGTGGTGCAGATCGCCGGAATCGCGGCCCTGGAAAAAGCGGGGGCGGACGTGGCCCGCATGAAGAACATCTATAACGAGCGAAGGCAATACATGGTCAAGCGCCTCAAAGAAATAGGCTTGGGCATCGCCGTCGAACCCACGGGGGCCTTTTACGTATTCGCCAACGCCAAACACATCTCGCCAGACTCATACCAACTGGCCTTCGACATCTTAGAGAAAGCCCACGTGGGCGTGACACCGGGGATTGATTTTGGCGATAGCGGTGAGGGATACCTCAGGTTTTCGTATGCAAACTCGATGGAGAACATAGGGGAAGGATTGAACAGGATAGAGCGTTATCTCCAGGATATGATCTAAATGCGCAGTTCCACCACGTCGCCATCGTGAAGGACGTAGTCTCGCTGCACCATCTGACCGTCGAACGCGGCACTGCCCCACACCCGGGCCGATTTCAGTTTCTCGAAGAAATCCTGGTGGATTCCTCTCGCAAACTCCTCGACGGTGCTTCCTTTCTTCAATACGAACGGCGAGCTGAAATCGGGCTCTTTCCCAGGAGCTTTGGAGTAAACGCGGATTATTTCCAGCCGCTCGAATACAGCCTGCTTCAGGCGTTCGAGGTTGCGACCGGTAGCCGCAGACACGGGAAGCAAAGGCCAGTCATCCTCAAGCAGTTGACGAAAGATCTCAAAATCCTCGTCTGAGCTCTCGTCATCGCTCTTGTTGGCCAGCACCAGTAGCGGCTTGAAGGTCAGATGCCGTTGTTCGGGGTAGCGACCTGTCAGGCGAAGGGGCACGATACGGTGTTTTTGCAGGAAGGCAATCGTATCCTCAAGTTGCTGAACGGGATCCGTCTGGAGATCCACAACCAGCAGGATGAGGTCTGATTTTCGAATCAGATCCAGCAATTCCGACTCCACAAAGTCCCTGTTCAGTGGTGGTGTGTCTACCAATTGGATCTGGATATTTTCTACGGGCATCATTCCTGGGGTGGGTTTCCAGGTGGTGAAAGGGAAATCGGCCACTTCGGGGGTGGCGTTGGTCAGGGCTGCTACCAGGGCGGATTTCCCAACATTGGCAGAGCCGACGACCACCACTTGCCCCGCGCCCTCTTTTTCGATGCGGAAGGCAGAATCGCGCCTGCTGACGCCTTTTCGGGTCTGGGACGCAGCTTTCAGCTTGGAGAGTCGCCGGCGCAGATCGGCCCTCAGTTTGTCCGTGCCCTTGTGTTTGGGAATGGTGCTTATGAATTCTTCGAGACAGGCGATTTTCTCCGCCACCGACCTGGCGGCACGATATTGCCTTTCTGCCTCAATTGCCTCAGGAGGAAGGTTTATCGGCATGGCTACCTGACCACTTGCGCTTTCTTCTACGCATAGTATATCAGATTTCAACGCCTTTGGCAATAGCATGCCACCCGTGCGTTTGACGCAGGTGGCTTTTTAGAATATACTATTACACATTCACTCTTTACCCAATCTTTACGGAGGAAGAAACAATGAACCCCATTCGCGTCGTTCAATTTGGGCTTGGCCCTATCGGTCAGGCCTGCGTCAAAGTGGTGCTGCAAAAGCCCGGCCTCGAGCTTGTCGGTGGCATAGACATTGATCCCCAAAAAGCCGGCCGAGACATCGGGGAGATCTGCGGCCTGGACAGAAGCCTGGGCATCGCCGTGCGCGGCGATGGGGCAGCAGCCCTCGCCGATTGGCGGCCTCAGGTGGTGTTGCATACCACTCTGTCGTTCGTGGATCACATCGAAGACCAACTGACGATGATCATCCAGGCCGGCGCCCACGTCATCTCCTCAAGCGAGGAGCTGTTCTACCCCTTCCAGCGCAATCCAGGGTTCTCGCAGCGCATTGACACCCTGGCCAAGCAACACGGCGTGGCCGTCATCGGCACGGGTGTCAATCCGGGCTTTGCCATGGACATCCTGCCTTTGTGTCTCACCGGCGTGTGTACCGAAGTCAAAAAAATCATCGTCACCCGCGTGGTGGATAGCGGCCCGCGCCGCTTACCGCTACAAAAGAAGACCGGCGCCGGCCTCTCCCCCCAGGAATTCGAGCACAGGCTGGCCACTGGCAACTTCGGCCACATCGGCCTGCGCGAATCGGCCCTGGCGGTGATGGATACCCTCGGCTGGCCCGTGGATGAGATCGAGGAAAGCATCCGGCCTGTCATGGCCGAGACAAAAATGACGACGAACTTTCTCACCGTAGAACCTGGACAGGTGGCGGGATTGCGTCAGGTTCTGCGCGTGAAGAGCGGAGGCCAGGAACGCCTGGTACTCGAGCTCGAAATATCGGTCGGCGCGAAAGACCCGCGTGATAGCGTAGAGATTCTTGGCAATCCGTCGTTCTCCATGCACATAATAGAAGGAGGCATTTTCGGCGGGACAGCCACCATCGCTGCGTTGGTCAACACCATCCCCAAACTCATCACCGCCCCGCCCGGCCTGCGCACGATGATGGAGTTGCCGGTGCCGTATGCGTTTGAAAGTGCCGGCGTCAAGCTCTAACGTGAAAGGGTTGAAAGGCGAAAGATGATATACTATTAGCAACGAAGAGGAATCCTTCCCTACACCAGAGGAGGTGGTGGCGAAAATACGAGCAACGCCTCCTAACCCGCGCGACATCCGCCCAGCCGCTGGCTCCCTGGCCGAAGCGTTACGCAATGCACCCGATGACCCCGATTTCGACCTTGCTTCCTGGCGTCGAGAGTGGGCCGAAGTAGAGGCAAGAATGAAGGCGATTACCAGCGCCAACGATATCGCTGAAGGACGTGGGTAGGTTTTGGTATCGGCATGTTGCCGCGTGCGGCGCAAAACCTGGCAGAGTGGGAACGTCTCAAGCCGTTATTGCCTTGCTACATTCCTGACGAGACAGATGCCGAATTCGCCGTTCAAGGAGTGAGGCGGGGAAAACTTGCTCGGACACGCTCAGCTCCGAGAGATGTTCCAGCCGTCCAAGCAAAGCGCCTTGCACAAGGACCATGTTTTCCACAGAAACAATGCGCCGCCCAGTTATGGTCGGCGGGGCGGTCGCCCACCCCGCCGCCACTCCCGAACCGGACGTGACACTTTCGCGTCATCCGGCTCTTCAGTAGATGGGCCATTGTCATTGGTACTGTTTGCCGTGTGCGGCGTCG
>Ga0194126_10002894_pt1 | contig 27554 bp, 26 predicted proteins | sample TA2KigC150mmetaG_FD_148641 | JGI IMG/M metagenome (GOLD analysis project Ga0194126, IMG submission 148641) | Freshwater microbial communities from Lake Tanganyika, Tanzania - TA2015035 Kigoma Deep Cast 150m | ecosystem: Environmental > Aquatic > Freshwater > Lake | place: Tanzania: Lake... | reverse complement strand
CCGGCAGGCCCGGTACGATACAAGTCTCGGGGTAGGCAGCCTTCCGGCCTGAACCTATCCGGCACCGAGACCCTGGGTCTCTGTGTCCGTCCAGGAACCGCCACTGGGATACAACCTTGGGCGCGAATGTGCCGCCCTGAACTCAATCCCGCCGGGCGCGGCTGACCGTCTACGGCCTACGGATTGCAGCTGGCGCTGATGGCAGGGGAGACGCGGCCCACAATCTGCAATCTGGGATGCCTGCTGATGGGCCGGGATGTAGAATCGGCGGGGCTTCAGGCCGATGGATCTAGAGATCGAGGGATAGACGGATCGAGAGGCCAAGGGATCAAGTGGTCTAGTGGTCAAGTGGCCGGAAGCGGTCGGCCGCCTGGGCTAGCTTGCGGCTTGAGGCTTGAGCTTGAGCTGCGAAGTCCGGAGAGGCCTGTCAGAAGCCTTTAGCTGTCAGCCGCAAGCTGTAGGCTCGCTTGATGTCCCGAACCCTCCCGGAATGGGGTGCCTGTCCCGGGTCACGTCCTATTCGACAAGCAGGACCTTCCGAGTGGCTTGCGCTTGAGCTTGAGCTTGGGCTTGTGGCTCCCGCACGAAGTAGACGCCGGGCCTGGGGTGCTGGACGCGCCTGCCCAGCGCGTCGAAGACACTTGCGCCCTGCGGTAGGCGCCTGACCACCGTCGCTGCTGGCTTGCGGCCCACGGCTTGCTGCCCGGGGTTTTCTTCCAACACGCCGACGGTTCCCAGCGAATCGGTCTTGATGAGATAGACATTGTCGCTATCCGGCGTCCCTGCACCAAAGGAGTAGGTCCCACCTGAGACGACGTAGCCACCATCGGCCGTCTGTTGGACTGAGTAGCCAGCGTCACTTTGTGGCCCGCCATAGGTCGCGGTCCAGACCGTGTCGCCCAGGGCATTGATTTTGACAAGATAGACATCAGAGTTTCCTGCGCCGAAGGACTGGGTGATGCCCGCGATGACGTAGCCGCCGTCAGTGGTCTGCTGGACCGAACGCCCGTCGTCGTAGTTCGGCCCGCCATAGGTTCTGGCCCAAAGTGTGTCGCCTTGCGGGTTCACCTTGATAAGATAGACATCCCCATTCGCCGCGCCATAGGAGTCGGTTTCGCCGGCAATGATGTAGCCGCCGTCAGCAGTCAATTGGAGCGAGTAGGCCACATCCTGTCTAGACCCGCCGTAGGTTCTGGTCCAGAGTGTATCCCCTTGAGCATTGGTCTTGATGAGATACACGTCAGCGTTCCCTGCCCCATAGCCTGCGATAACGTAACCGCTATCGGCCGTCTGCTGGACGGAGTAGCCCCAGTCACTCTGTGCTCCTCCATAGGTCCTGGTCCAAACCGTGTCGCCCAAGGCATTGGTCTTGACTAGATAGACATCCCAGTTTCCCGCTCCGAAGGACTTGGTGCAACCCGTGATGATGTAGCCTCCATCGGCAGTCTGCTGCACTGAGTTGCCCATATCTTGATCCGTCCCACCATATGTTCTGGTCCAAAGTGTATCGCCCGAGGCGTCGGTCTTGACGAGATAGACATCGTACAACCCAGCACCGAAGGAGCCGGAACCCCCTGCGATGATGTAGCCGCCGTCCGTGGTCTGTTGGACAGAGTTGCCGCCGTCCTGATTGGGGCCGCCGTAGGTCCTGACCCAGAGTGAGTCGCCCTGAGCGTTGGTCTTGATGAGACAGACATCAGCATACCCTGCACCGAAGGACTTGGTCCAGCCTGCGACGATATAGCCATCATCGGCTGTCTGCTGGATCGAACGGCCGTCGTCGTCACTTGGCCCGCCGTAGGTTCTCCACCAGCCCGTCTGAGCAGAAGCGATTGAAGCCATGCAGATGACGGCCAGTGTGGCGCTGCCGACGGCCACAATGCTGATCCTCATCGCGGACATGATAGACTCGCGTGCGGGGGTGTCAAATCGGCGAGCGGAAGATGCCAAGATGTCCCGGAGATTCCATTTAGGCGATTGTCCCCAATTCCCTATTTCCCGATGGGAGGGAGACGCCGCGCCGCGTGACCAAATGAGTATCCCCGTTTCTCTCCGTTCTACTTGGGCACGAGTCCCGCGCTACGAAGAAGCTCCCGGTATCGTTCCCGCTCCGACTGCAGCGATCCCCAGAAAGCAGGTGCGAGGCAGCAGCCGGAACCGGTGCTGCCGGCCCCGAGGGCCAGCGACCCGGTGGATAGTATCTGACCAGTCTCCCTGCGCACCAGTCTTACGCGAGGGCCATCGCCTACGAACAGCACATAGTCAGCGTGAGTCTCACCAATCAGGGCGACTGGGTCCCATGCGGACGAGACATCGCTCTGCTTGGAGACCTCAGACGGCAAGGAAGCCGGAGACGTGCCGCCTCCAGGACTAGTCATGCCCTTCACCTCCGTCCTGAGTTTGGCCAGCGCCGGACGTTCTACTACTCGAAGACCGAAGGAGATAAGGTGCCCTGTGGCTGCATCTGCGTACGCGAAGTCGCTCCCGGAGGGACTCATCGGAATGACGGTGATCGTCGGGTTGCTGGGGGAGACATCCGCTACCACGTAACGTATGGTGGTTGTGCAGCCCGCCATCCAAGTCAGTAATGCCACCACGAGTGCAAGTTGCCGCGAACGCGTATTCATGTTGTTCTCCTTCATTTCGGCCATCAAGCAGCGGGCAGACTGGGGGATGTGTTCCTATTGCCAATTTCCGTCAAGACCAAGCTGAAGCCGACATCCATCGGGAGTAGGATAGCCGGAACTCAGGTCATGTCAAATCGGTGGCGGATGACGGCTTGCGGCTCACGGCTGACAGCTTGCGGCTCGGGGCCAGCGGGCAGCGTCCGCGCCAATCTGCAATGCCTCGTGGGAGCTTCCCCAAATGGGGTGCCTGTCTCCGGTCCCACAGCATCTTGACGCGCTTCGTAGGCAATTAGCACCGTGTTCCCGTTTCTCCCCCGGTCACTCGCTGCCTTCGGTAGCGTGATGCCCTTGACGCCGTCGTCAATGGGGTGGCTGTCCCTACTTCTTCCGCCATTTCTGGATGATGTCAATCACAGGGTCCATAGGCTCCACTATGGAGTAGTCGGACGTGGAGATTGTCCGGTTCATGTAGTCCCGGGTTATGTCGTGCCACACGTCCTCGAAAGGTACGTACTCCGTTACCACGCCAATGAGGACAAACGTATCGTTGAAAGGCAAGTCGCCCTCCTCGACTTCGATGACCGGTCCGCCACTGTTGCCTGGGTACACGGCGGCATCGATGATCAGAGTTCTCATCGATGGATTCGAGCCTGCCACGATGCCCTTGTGAACTAGCGGGCGGTCGCTGTCAATCTCGGGGAGTCCTCTAAGGCCGAGGTTCCTGGGGAATCCAAAGACGAACACATCGTTGCCGACTAGGACCTGATCGTACGTGCGCAGCATGTCCCACTTCACGACGGTGATGCGGAGCTTTCCACCGACGCTACGTCGCAGGTGGCGGCGGTACCACGTACAGACGCCACCTTCTGACTTGAAAGACAACGTGCCGCAACGGGCGACAGCGACGTCATGGCCCGTGTCTGCCTTCAGCAGCCCGTCTGTGAGAAGCGAATCGAGGTTCGCCTGGAATTCGTACCGCTGTCCGGCCGCGTACCCACTGACCATTGCGCTCGGTCCCCACAGGTGACGTGCGGCCGTGTCCTTGAAGAGCACGTGACGGGCTGTGACGAGGTACCAGTGCACCGAATCCGAATCCGTCACAAAGAAGCCAGTACCAGTCCTGCCGGCGACACTGATCATCACCGGGTAGTCCAGATTGCTCGGATGCAGCGCTCCCTGCGGGAACGCCTGCGTGCAAAATGCTAGCACGCAGAATGCGGAGCATAGCGGAACCGACATGTGATTCTGACTATTATGTGCGCTGTTCACTTAGGGCCTCCTCCGAGTGTAGCTTGTGCGCTCAGATTCTAGAACTCGCGGGCGGGGGTGTCTAATCGGCGGGGCGAAGCGAGGTCGGGGCTGACGGCTCACAGCTCACGGCTGACTGCCGTCCGGAGGCTTGTCGCGGGCGACTGAGGGGTACCCGTGGCTGCGTCTCCGTTCTCTGGACTCGGCTGCGCGGACGCGGACCTGTTGCAGCCACTGTTCCACCGTGAGCCCGTCGCGGATGCGCTTCGCTTCCGCTTCGTGGCGGACCTTGTGCAGCCAGTCCATCCAATCCAGTCCATCAATCTTCATAGTGCACCACCTGTTCCGGTGTCCATATGCGTACCGTCGGCAGTCCTTCTCGGGAGTTCACCGCGTTGAGTCGTTGTTCCGCCCACGCGTTGGCGAGGTGCTTGAGGTTCAGCGACACGATGATGTCCGCTCGCGCCACCGTCGCGTATGCCGCATGTCTTGCGTCGAGTGTCTCCGTCGCCGGGATGACACCGTCTTCGACGTAGACCCCGGCCAGCCGGGAGACCTCGGCGTCATCGGCATCGAGCAGAGTTAGCTGGTCGAGTAGAGCGAGGAGCTTTGAGCGCGTGGGTTCTGCGCTGGCATCGAGTTCTTCTTCAGTCAGGGGAGAAGCAGCCGCGTCCAGCATCCCCATGGAGATCTGCTGGAACATGGTCCTGACTGCCTCGCGCCTGAGTGCGTTGCGCGGCTCTTCATCGTAGTAGAACCCGAAGACCGAGGTCTCGATGTAGAGCAGCGGCCGTTGTTTCACGACGAAAGGATACCTCTGCTCAGACGAATGTCAACGTGGCTGCGACAGACTTGACGACGAAGTCCGTGGCGAAGCTGTCGGCGAAGTCAGGGTCGAACTTGTTCTCAAACTCAGCGACGTTGTTGCTGCGGAAGGCAGTTGGAGAGGGAAGTCGAAACGCAAGTCCGAAGGGAAGACGAGACGCAGGGCGGAAGGAACTGAGCAAGGGAATCCGCAAGGAGCCGCGCTTGGGGTCGAGCTTGGGACTGCGCAAGGAATCGAGCAAGGGGCCGCGAAAGGAGTCGAGAAACGCAGGCTGAAAGGGGCCGCGAAACGAACCGCGAAAGGGAACTCGAAAGGGGTTCGGAAAGGGAAGTCGAAACGCAACTCGAAAGGGATTTCGAAACGCAATCGGAGAGGGGCTGCGATAGGGCCTCCCAGGTAGGGGAGGTGGGCGGGGGACTATGCGCTTTCTCAAGGAAATCGTGCGCGGAGGTGCCGCAAGCGGGAATACATATAGTGAGAGAGGAGAAAAGCGGCGCAGGTGAAATGGCAGGAGTCATGGCTGGAGTCGTAGCTTGAGTCGCAGCAGGAGCCGTAGCGGACGTCGTTGCTTGCGCCGTAGCTGGTGTCGTAGCTGGCATCGTTACCTGAGCTGCAACCGAAGCTGTTGCTTGAGTCGTGACAGTAGTCGTTGCGTGAGCTGCAGCAGGTGTCGTTGCAGGCGTCATTGCGGACGTCATAACAGGAGTCATAGCCGATGATGTAGCTGGAGTCATGGCAGGCGTCATAGCGTAGGTCGTAACAGGAGCCGCGACGGGTGAAACAACCAGAGTCGCAACACGACCTGCAGCTTGAGCTGCAACAGGTGAAGCCGCGTACCCCGTGCAGGGGTGGTTTGTGGTCATCACAGCGTAAGCCGCTTTGGCACAGCCGTTTGTGCAGGATTCTGGCTTGACTATTAGTATATGAATTCATATAGTTTGGGCAGCAGGACCGATGGCATGAGAAGACCGATTGATACGTTCCGCGTCCCGCCTGAACTGGGCCATCGGCTCAGAGACCTCAGGCTCAGGGCCGGGCTGACCCAACCGGAGTTGGCTCAGGTCATGGGCCGGACCGGCAAGGGCAAGGCATGCATTGTGAGCCGGATGGAGAAGGGCAGGGTGCAGTTCCCGTCGCTCGGACTCGTCGCCGATTTCCTGCGCGGATGCCGGGCCGGGTTCAAAGAGATCCTCGATATCCTCGACCTCTACACCGAGCTGCCGACAACCCAGCAGCAGGTGTTCGGAAAGGCCCTGGCCAAGGTCGCGGCGAGCGTTCCCGAGAAATGGCAGGCTCAGGTGACGAAGTACGACCTGCGCATCGACATTCCGAAGACGGCTCCGGAGAAGACTCCGGTGCAGGTGAAGCCCGACCTGTCGCATCGGCTGGAGCGTGCGCGGAGGAATGCGGCGGCAGCGAGAAGGCGCGTTCTCTATGGCCGGTTCCTGTCGCGGGCGGTGAACGAGACGGGACTGGACCCGGTGATGAGCGTGACCGTGCCGCTGTTCAATCACGGGCTGGAGTTGTTCCGGATTCTCTACAGGACGCGGAAGGCGAAACCGGGAAGAAGGGAGAAGCTCCTGGCTGAGTCGAGGGTCACGTTCGAGCAGGCGAGTGGGTTTGCGCCGGAGGCCATCCAGAAGCTCGAGGATGGCGTGCGGCGGGAGTTTGCCCGGCTGGAGATGGCGGGAGATTTGGACTGGCTGCCGGACCTGAGCCTCGATGAGTACGAGGCCAGCCTGCTCAAGCCGGCCGGCAGGCGGGACGCGCGGAAAGTACATCTGCGTGAGTTGTCACTGAAGATCGGGGAGTACTCGGCCGCGTGCCGGGCCGTGACCGAGCAAGTCTGGCAGGATGTACAGCCGTTCCTGGATGAGGCGGGAGTGGCGAAAGAGCGGAGGGCGGTCTACCGGCGGTTGGGAGGAGTATGCTGTACTGCCGTGTTGAACAGCGAGCCGGGGAGCGAGATGGACCGGCATGAGATTGAAGCGTATGTCCAGGAGCCGCAGTGGATTCGGCTCGGGCTGGACACTGCGCTCGCGCAGAAGCTTGCCGGCATCATGCTCGTCCGTTTCCGCGAACTGGCCAAGACACTCCCTCCGGATCCTCGGCTGAGGTGGTAGCCGGGGTAGACCGGTTCCGGTCTAGATCGTGAGTTTGTTCAGGTCTTCGTAGCGGCCGATGACGGTGATGATCGAGTCGGGCTCGAACTTGTAGTCGGCCGGCGGCAGGAGTTGGATCTCGCCCCCCTTCATCACGTTCCTCACCGCAATGACCAGGATGCCCTGCTTCTTCGGCAGTGCCAGTTGCTTGAGGGTCTTTCCTACAAAGTCGTCGGGCGTGGCCACGTCGATGATGCTGTAGTCGGGCGAGAGTTCAATGTAGTCGATGACGCTGGTGGGCGCATTCAGCTTCTCAGCCACCCTCAGGGCGGAGTCACGTTCCGGGTAGATGACTTCCGACGTGCCGATGGACTCGAGGATGCGGCCGTGGTCGTCGCTCGATGCCTTGGCGATGATGCGTTTGACCCCGAGTTCCTTCAAGTAGAGTACGCAAAGCAGGCTTGCCTCAACCGAGTCGCCGAGTCCGACCACTGCCGCGTCAATAGTGTCGGTCACGACCTCGGCCAGCGCGCTCTTGTCCTTGGCGTCAATGATCACCGCCTGCGTCACTAGGTCCTTTGTGTGCTCGACTCTAGTCGCGTTGGAGTCCGCTGCCAGTACCTGATGACCGATCTGGTGAAGACGGGTCGCGACTGTGTATCCGAAGTTACCGAGCCCGATTACTACGAATTGCTTCATTTCTTCTCCGTTCTATCTCTGAGGTCGACATCGAAGCCACGAAAGCCCGAAAGACACGAAACCGGGCAGAGGAGAACCACGGATGGACACCGATAAACACCGATGCTTGTCCCAATGACATCTGGCCGGTGATCCGTGTTGATCCGTGGTTCATCCCATCCGATTCTTTCTAATCCGTGTCTTCGTGGCACTCAATCTCGGGTCTGGGGTCTATCCGACCATTATGCGGGCGCTGGGATACGCGATCAGGGCGGTCCGTTCGCGTGTGCGCATCGCCAGCACCAGCGTGAGGGGCCCGATGCGCCCGACGTACATCAGTACGGCCAGTGCGAGCTTGCCGATGACCCCAAGGAGCGGTGTGATTCCCGTGGACAGGCCGACGGTACCGAAGGCTGATGTCGCCTCGAAGAGCAGGGCAGCAAACGGCTGCTGCTCGGTCACGAGCAGCGCTGAGAACGCAGCCATGACAGCCAGGGCTGACAGCGTCACGATCGCCGTGGCCCGGAACACCGTTTCCTTCGGTATGGTGCGGCCGGCAAACTCGACCTCATCGCGACCTCGTATCTGACTGCGCACTGCTAGTAGCAGAACTGCCGCGGTCGTGGTCTTGATGCCTCCGCCGGTGCCGCCGGGCGACGCGCCGACAAACATCAGCAGAACCCAGATGAGGATGGTGAGCGGCTGGAGTGACGCAAGCGAGACGGTGTTGAACCCCGCGGTCCTCGGTGTTACGGCCTGGAAGAGCGACGCGAGGAACTTGGTGCCGCCGGACAGGCCGACGAGAGCGTTGTTGTACTCAAGCAGAAGGAACAGCCCGGTCCCAAGAGCAATGAGTATCCCGGTTGTTCCCAGCACGATGCGGGTGTGGGTTGTCACCTGGCGCCAGAGGGCACGCGGGCTGCGCTTGAAAGTTTCCCGACTTAGCAATTCGTGGGCGACGCTGAAGCCGATTCCGCCAAGAACTATGAGGCCGATAATGGTCAGGTTCACCAGCCAGTCGTTCTGGAAGCTCACCAGGTTGTCGGGGAACAGACCGAAACCGGCGTTGCAGAATGCCGAGATCGAATGAAACACGGCCGCGAAGAGCGACTCGCCCGGCGTGGCAAAACGCGGCGACATCCGGGTGTACAGCAGGGCGGCTCCGACCAGTTCGCTCAGAACCGTCAGCAGGATGATGTAGCGCAGGGTGCGGGCAAGCTCGATGCTGCGCGGCTCTTCGACTGCCACTGACAGGCTGCGCCTTTGGGCGATGCTCAGCCGAACTCCCAGTGCCGAGGCCAGCCCGGCATAGAAGGTCATTATGCCCAGGCCTCCGAGTTGGATGAGCACGAGCAGAACTATCTGCCCGAACCGAGTGAGGACGCTGCCGATGTCCATGACCGCCAGCCCAGTCACGCACGTGGCCGACGTTGCCGTGAACAGCGCGTTTGTCACCGGCACGCCCCGGCCGTCGGTGGTAGCCGCGGGCAGCATCAGCAGGACGGTTCCCATTCCGATAAGCGCCGCGAAACTCGCTGCCAGCAACGTGATAGGCCGGCGACTGAGCGAATCGGTGAACGCGCTGAACGCACCGCGCCGTCCGTAGTGCACGGTCTGACGCAGGAGCACGAATACCGCGCCCCAGCTCTGGTGGGTGCTTGCCGCCATCGCCGCGACCAACAGCACGGCATCGAACCAGGTGTCGCGCCAGACATGGTACCACGTACGGCGGTGGCGATAGAGGGGCAGGATATCCAGCGCGAGCAGCAGAACGATCAACAGGTCGAGCCAGCGGACTACCGAATCCGCCATGGCCGGCAGGTTCTCCGCGAGTCCGTGGCGAACGAACACGTAGGCAACCAGCAGTACGCAGATGCCGGTAACGGCGCGCAACAGCCACGCTGGCAGAGTGCTGGTGGGGTGATCGTCCGGGCGCCGCAGGCCGTTGGCCGGTCTCATGCCAGTGTCGGCGACCGCATCTGGGTGGACGCGGCGCTGGAGAACGAGGACGGACGACTGCGGCACATGCGTGCCGGGCGACCTTCCTCGCGACCCGAGGTTATTCGGGTTAAACATATACACATAATAGACTTAGGTGATAGCCTGCGCATGTTGTGGTGAGGGTTTATTCTTCGACGGACATGGTAGTAGGCGCTAATTATCGGCTGGGCCGGCCGATTGTCAAGTTGGTGACAGCGGAGAGGAAACCCGAATGAAGAAGCACAAATGACGATTGAGGTTCTGGTAGCGATTGGCCCTGGATCAGCGCAGGGCCTGAAGTTCGGCTCTGTAGGTCATTCGGACTTCGGGTTCGATTCGGGTTTCTGGCCTCGGAATTCGGACTCGCTCCTCGGGTCAGAGGACGATGGCGAGGCCGACGGCGGCGAGAAGTCCCAGCGCGCCGCCGAACCAGAACGGGGCGGCCGCGCCGAACAGGCTCCAGAGACCTCCGGCAAGTAGAGATGCGGGCAGCAGGCCGACGCCGGTCAGCGTCGAGTGCAGCCCGATGAATGTGGCCCGATGCTCGGGTGGCGCCATGTCGGTGACCAGCGCCTTTTCCTGGCCGTCGTTCAGGGCACTGAAGACGCCGTAAAGGGCAAACAGGGCGAAGACCGTGACGAGCGGCGGCAGATGGAACAGGGAAGCGGCGGCGGCGAAGCCGAAGTAGACGAGGCCGTAGGCGACGTAGCTGGCGATGAGCAGGGGCTTGCGGCCGATGCGGTCGGACAGGTGTCCGGCCGGCCAGGAGATCAGGCTGTAGACAACGTTGTAGACAAGGTACGCACCGAGAACCGCTGTGACGGACAGCCCCACGTTCTTGGCACGCAGGAGCAGGAACTGGTTGGAGGAGTTGCCGAGTGCAAACAGGGTCACGACCAGCAGGAACCAGCGGAGCCTGGGCGGCAGGCCGCGGAAGGATAGATTCAGCGGCTGCCGGACCGAGTGCTCGCACTTCCGCTCACGGACAAGGAACAGGGCGGCCACGCCCAGCACCGCGGGGATGAGCGAAAAGAGAAAGATGCGCTGGTAGTCGTGCCGGGCCATGCCTTTGCCGGTGGCTGCTACCAGCAGTATCGCGGCGATCACTCCGACAGCAGCGCCCATCGAGTCCATGGCTCGGTGGAGGCCGAAGGCCATGCCACGCTTGCCCGGAGGGGTGCAGTCAGCGATGATCGCGTCGCGCGGCGCACCCCGGATGCCCTTGCCGATACGGTCGACCATGCGGCCGGCAAAGACCAGCCACCACGCGTTCGATAGATACAGGACAAGCCGCCCCAGCATCGAGCCGGAGTAGCCGAAGATGGCAATCGGCTTGCGGCGGCGCAGCTTGTCCGAGAGGCGGCCTGAAAAGACCTTGAGGATTGAGGCCGTGCTCTCGGCAAATCCTTCGATGACACCGAGGATGGCGGGCGGAGCGCCGAGCGCGGTCAGGTAGAGCGGAATGAGCGGGTAGACCATTTCGGTCGCCATGTCAGTGAGGAAGCTCGTGATGCCGGTGATGATGACGTTGAACACCGGCGAGAGTCTAGAACGGGCGTCGCCGATGTCAAAGCATGGGCGAAGTTCGAATGACGTACGAAACCCGAAGCCCGAATGGATGCCGGCCGAAGCGTTGACCGCGGCTGCTCTCGCGCTATCATTGTGCACCAATGACTAGTGATCCAATGGTCAAGAGGTCAAGTGGTCCAGTACTCCGGCGGGCTACTCCCTGGTGCCTTGGTGTCTTGGTGGTGAATCTCCTCCTCTCTGCCTGCGGGTCGAAGCTGCCGAAGCTGCGCGAGCAGTTGAATGATCCTGACCCGGACACAAGGATAGCTGCAATCCGGGGCCTGATGACCGCCAGGGACACGGCATCGGTTCTGAAGATCGCCGCGTTGCTGCAAGACTCAATACCGGACATCCGCAAGGAGGCCGCCACCGGGCTGGCCATAATCGGCGATCCGCGCGCCTGCCAGCCGCTGGCCGATCTCTTCGGCCGGGAAGAGCGAGAGGATATCCAGGGAGCTGCCATCCGCGCGCTGGTCCATCTGGGCGCCGGCTCAGTCCAACCGCTCGTCGGTCTGCTGCGCTCATCCCGGCCGGCCGTCAGGGGCGGCGCGGCCCACGCGCTGGGAAAGCTGCAGGCCAAAGATGCGGTCGACCCGCTCATCTGGCTGCTCCGCGACCGGGAACCGGAGGTGCGTGCGGCTGCGGTCGTCGGGCTCAGGCAGATAGGCGACCAGCGGGGGCTCGACGCTATTGCCGTATCAGTCCAGGACCGGGACGAGGAAGTGGAGCGGGCGGCTGAACGTGCCCTCAGCGGCGAAGGTTATGAGGAGCAGTTGAACAAGGCAAAACGCAGGATACGGCAACTGCCGTACCCGTGAGCTGTACGGTCGAACTTCACCCCACTGCGAGAGACCAAAAGAGACAAGCCGGAAGGTAGCCGGAAGCCGGCGCGCCGGTCAGAGGGCTTGCTGGCACGTCTTGCCCGAGCTGTAGTCGATTCCATGCTTCTTCTGCTCGCCGTGCCTCTTCTGCTGCTGGCCGGCTGGGGATTGCTGTTTGGCGTGCCGACCCTGGCGGTAGTCGCGTTCACGGCGGCGTGGATTCTGCTTCCGCTGTTCAACCAGATCAAGGCAGTCAGGGTGCTGAAGTTCGGAGTATCGTTTCTGCTTGTTCCGGCTACACTGGCACTCGCCCCGCTGATGGTTCAAGAGGTTGACCAGAAGGTTGAGCAGCTAGCCCGCAAGCCCAGGAATGACGTGAGTGCGTTCACGCTGCGGGACCGGCTCGGCACATACGGACTCAACATCGTGATGGGCGTGGCTGGATATCCCCTATACCCGGAGGCGTCGAAGGAGACGCTGCTCATGATGGTGGATCCCGGGCCGGGTGCGCGGCGCGTGTTCTACTCGGATTTCGCTCTGGGGTCCCGCAAGGTGAGAATGTCCCTCCGGGATTTCGCGGCGAGACTCCAGAGAAGTGACAGCACATCCCTTCAAACCTACGGCCCGGTATGGGTCGAGTGGCCCAGGTCTGACTATCGCCTGACCGAGCCGGAGGCACGCTACGCGCTGGCCCTCAATCAGACGAGACTCACGGCCCGCGCCGAGCGACAGGGCGAACGCTGGTCAATTGCTGTCCGACTCGAGATGGAAGTTAAGTACCCGGCGAACAAGTACGTTACGCTGATCGGCCGGCCACAGCTGCGGATGGAGGAAGGGCTGTTCTGGGTGCTGCAGAGCTGCGGCTGGATCCATCCCTACACTGCCGAATTCCGGTTCAAGATCCACTCCGACGACTCAAGACTGAGATAGGCTGCTGTCGTTCCTGACGGCGAGTCTGGTTGAGCAACTACTCGCGGGCCATTGGGGGTCGATGTAGAATCTATGTATTGCCTTATAATGTCTAAAGTTATAACCATAAATGGCGCAATGCAAGAAAGGTCCGGTTACGCTCCTCTCCGAGCAGTTTCAGGAGGCTTCAGGGGCATGCAAGAAGTTACAGGAAGAGTACTTACGCGCCATAGCAGATTTCGACAATCTACGTAAGAGGACCCAGCGAGACGGTGAAGTGAGCCGAAGAATAGCTATGGAGGCGTTGGTGATGGACCTGCTGCCGGCTTTGGATAACTTCGGGCGAGCCGCCCAAGCCTCAAGCACGGCTGCAACCACCGATAGTCTCCAGAGGGGCATGGATCTTATCCACCGGCAGTTGCTTGAGGCGCTGCGCAAACACGGCGTCGAAGAGTATAGCTGCGCGGGGACCCAATTCGATCCGCGCAGGGCGGAGGCCATTAGTTTCGTTCACACTAACCAGCACGAGCCCGGAATGGTAGTGAGCGAGATAAGCCGGGGATACGCCTGCGGAGATCGCGTTCTACGGCCGGCGAGGGTCGTGGTGGCCAAAGCGGTTGAGTTGAGCCAGCAGGCCGATATCACAGGCAAGGACCCAAGAGCCGCGGTCGCCACCAGCCAGAAGGCAGACGTATTGGACCAGGAGTCAGAGTCGAAGGAAGGCGAAGTTGAGGAGCCGGGCAGAGATTCGGAATGAGCAGGGATTTTCATACTAGTGACATGACGCATCGGCTCACAGTTGAAGACCGGTGGCGTGTAACTGTCAGTTCGGACACAGGAGGAAAGTGATGGCGAAGGTCATAGGCATAGATCTCGGGACGACGTTTTCGTGCGTGGCAGTGATGGAGCGCGGGCAGCCGGTAGTGATACCGAATCCCGAGGGCGGTAGGACAACGCCTTCGGTTGTGGCGATGGGCAAGGAGCGGCTCGTGGGCACGCTGGCCAAGCGGCAAGCGGTCATCAATCCCGAGCAAACCGTCTATTCAATCAAGCGTTTCATGGGCCGCCGACACAGCGAGACCAATGAGGAGCAGAAGCGCGTCCCGTTCCACGTGGTCGCGGCGGCGAACGGCGACGCCTGGGTTGACGTTGACGGCAAGCGGCTCTCTCCACCCGAGGTTTCGGCGATGATATTGCAGTACCTGAAGAAGTCGGCTGAGGCGTACCTCGGTGAGGTGGTCACCAAGGCCGTCATCACGGTGCCTGCGTACTTCAATGATTCGCAGCGACAGGCGACCAAGGACGCAGGCAAGATCGCCGGCCTGGACGTTTTGCGCATCATCAACGAGCCGACTGCGGCCGCGCTGGCCTATGGTCTGGACAAGAAGAAGACCGAGCGCATCGCCATCTATGACCTGGGTGGCGGCACCTTTGACATCTCGGTCCTGGAGATAGGTGAAGGGGTCTTCGAGGTTAAATCGACGAACGGCGACACCCACCTTGGCGGCGACGATTTCGACCAGCGGATCATGGACTGGGTCATCGACGATTTCAAGTCCGAACATGGTGTGGATCTGGCTCAGGACAAGACCGCGCTACAGCGGGTGAAGGAAGCCGCGGAGAAAGCCAAGTGCGAGCTCTCGACTTCGATGGAAACATCCATCAACCTGCCATTCATATGGTCTGACGAGAAGAAGGGTCCGATGCATATCGACATGCGCCTGACCCGTTCGAAGCTGGAGTCGCTGGTCGAGGACCTGGTGCAGCGGAGCTTCGGCCCGGTGAAACAGGCGCTGACCGACGCCAAGGTGACGACAGGCGAAATCGACGAGGTGATCCTGGTCGGCGGCCAAACCCGCATGCCGCGGGTGCAGTTCCTGGTCCGTGAGTTCTTCGGCAAGGAGCCGCACAAGGGGATCAACCCGGACGAAGTCGTGGCTATCGGCGCGGCCATCCAGGGCGCGGTCCTGGCCGGCGAGGTGAAAGACGTGGTCCTGCTGGACGTGACGCCTCTCTCACTGGGCATAGAGACTCTGGGCGGCGTGATGACGAAGGTGATTGACCGCAACACCACGATTCCTACCCGGAAGAGCCAGGTGTTCACAACGGCCGAAGACGGCCAGCCCGCGGTGACCGTTCACGTGCTGCAGGGCGAGCGGGAGCTGGCTGGTGACAACCGGACGCTGGGTCGGTTTGAGCTGGCAGGCATTCCCCCGGCCCCGCGCGGCACGCCGCAGATCGAAGTGACCTTCGACATCGATGCCGATGGTATCCTCCACGTTACGGCCAAAGACAAGGCTACCAGCAAGGAGCAGTCGATTCGGATCACCGCCTCGTCGGGTCTGGCCAAGGATGAGGTCGACCGGATGGTCGGTGATGCGCAGGCGCATGCTGCCGAAGACCGGAAGCGACGCGAGCTTGTTGACAGCCGCAACCGTGCCGATACGCTTATCTACCAGACAGAAAAGACCCTCAAAGAGTTTGGCGACAAGGTTCCGGACGTCGACCGGCGCGCAATCGAGGAAGCGACCTCGAACCTGCGCCAGACAATGAGAAACGACGACAAGGCGGCGATAGACACGGCGATAGAGAAACTGCAGAAGGTGAGCTACAAGCTGGCCGAAGAGATGTACCGTCAGAAAGAATCCGGGCAGAAGCCCGGTTCGTCCGGCCCCAAATCGGAAGGGGATGCTGGGAAGAAGGTCGACGCCGACTATACAGTCATCGACGAGGACAAGAAGTAGCGGGGCGAGCCCGACGCTGCACGCACCAACAAAGACGTCGCGGTACCGCCGAGGCGGAGCCGATGGAATCGGCGCGCAGGGCACCGGCCGCGGTTTTGCCCGGGCGGGGACAGGTCGAACTTGATGCCCATTGCCCCGCAGTTTCGCTAGCGACAGCATGGCCACCACAAGGCGCGACTACTACGAGGTCCTCGGCATAGGTCGCAGCGCTTCCCATGACGAAGTCAAGTCTGCGTACCGCAAACTGGCCAAGGAGCATCACCCGGACTGCAATCCGGACAACCGCGTGCAGGCGGAGGAGAAGTTCAAGGAACTCTCCGAAGCATATGAAGTCCTGGCTGACAAGGAGAAGCGAAAGCTCTACGATACGTACGGTCACGAAGGTGTGTCGCGCCAGTTTGGGCCCGGGGGCTTTGACTTCCGGCGCGATTTCACACACGTGGACGATATCTCCGATTTGTTCGGAGACCTGCTACAGGGATTCGGCGTGGGTGGTGGGGGCGGCCTATTCGACCTGCTGGTCGGCGGCAGGACGCAGTCGCGCCGGCGCTCGCGCGGAGGTGACATCAGGATTTCGGTGCGGCTGGGCCTCGACGAGATCGCTGAATCAGTTACCAAGGAACTGAGCTTCAACCGGTTCGAGCGTTGCCAGGAGTGCGCGGGCGAAGGCGGCAAAGGCAAGGAAACCTGCGCGGCCTGCCGCGGCCAGGGCCAGGTCCAGCACCGGGCGAGTTCGTTTCTGGGGCAGTTTGTTCAGGTCCAGCCGTGTTCAGACTGCGGCGGCACGGGTGAACGCGTCAAGGAGCCGTGCAAGGCCTGTTCGGGCGATGGACGCGTGCGGAAGCCACGGACCCTCAAGGTCAGGATCCCGGCCGGAGTTTCGGCTGGCCACTACCTGCCGCTACACGGCGAAGGACACTACGGTCCGGCCGGCAACGGCGACGTACTCGTGCAGTTCGAGGAAAAGGAGCACCCGCTCTTCCTCAGGCAGGGCGATGACGTTGCGGTCGAGGTGCCGGTCAGCATCGCGAATGCAGTTCTGGGAGCCAAGCTCAAAGTGCCGACCCTTGGCGGCGAGAAGGAAGTGGAAATCCCGGCCGGTACGCAGTCCGGCGCGGTGCTGCACATCCGCGGGGCCGGGATAAAGCACCTTGACGGTGGGGTGGGTGACCTTCTGGTGCGGGTGGTTATCCACGTGCCCAAACGGCTGTCGCGCGAAGAGAAGAGCCTGTTGAAGAAGCTGGACGAGTCGAAGAGCGAAGAGACGCCGGCGCCGAGAAAGCCTGCGCGATGACAGAGAACGCCGAGCGACACAGCGAGTCGTACTTCACCCGGAACGCGCCAGCAGGCGGGCAGATTGTCATCACCGGCCCTGAGGCCCGCCACATCGCCCGGGTCATGCGGCGCGACGTAGGCAGTGTGATGAGTGTGGTTGACGGCGCCGGAACCGAATACCAAGTCGAATTGACCGCAGTGAGGGCGGACCGGGTTGTGGGACGTGTCCTGGGCACCCGGGCCGGTGTCCGTGAACCAAAGCACCGGGTGGCAATTGCGCAGGCGGTGTTGAAGGGCGACCACCTGGCACAGGTCTGTTCCCAGGCAACCGAACTGGGAGTGAGCCGTGTTGCGCCCTTCCTGAGCGCGCGCGTAGTCGGACGGCTGAGTCCGGCCCGGCTCGAACGACTCCGTGCCGTATCTCTGGCGGCCCTGAAGTCGTCGACCCGGACGGTGCTGCCGACAATTGATGCGCCGGTCGAATTCGACAGTCTGCTCAAGCTGAGCAGCGAGTTCGACCAGGTTCTGGTCGCCTACGAAGACGAAACCGGTCCTGGATTGCAGGCAGTGCTGAAGCGGGATGCCAGTTCGTTCTTGGTCGTGGTCGGACCTGAGGGCGGATTCGAGCCGCTGGAGGTTGAGGCCCTGAAAGGTGCGGGCGCGATGTCGTTTTCACTGGGGCCGCGCCGGCTGCGGGCAGAGACGGCGGCGGTTGCCGTCGCAGCAGTAACCCTAGGTCTACTGGGCGATCTGGGGTAGAATGTATTCTGTGGCGTTTAGCCTTGCGTGTTGTTTTCTCTGGTCAGTCCAAGCGACTTTGAAAGGAGGTGCGATCGAGTCATGGTAGGTATTACAGTGAAGGAAGGCGAATCCTACGAGAGCTTCATCCGTCGATTCCGGCGGGCATGTGAGAATGCCGGGATTCTGCGGGAAGTGAAGCGCCGCGAGTTCTTTGAGAAGCCGAGCGAGAAGAAGAAGCGGAAGCAGGCTGAGTCACGGCGTCGGGCGTTCCGCCGCAGACAAAACGACGAGTAATAGGAACAAGCCGGGGGACCGTTCTCAGCAGGCCTGTCCCCCTGGAGCCGCACTTGGATAGTCATACGCTTGAGGTGCTGGGTTTCACGCGCGTGCGTGAAATCCTGGCCGGCCTCTGTCAGACGGACATGGGCCGTGAGCGCGCATCGGCGCTTGAGCCGTCGGCGGACGCCCGGCAGGTAGCGACAGAGCTGGATCGGCTGGACGAGGTCGCGAGCCTAAGCGATGAGCCGCCGCTTGCCGAAGTGAAGGACGTGCGTCCGCTGCTTGAGCAACTGCGTGCTTACGGTCAGCTTACGGGTGAGGAGTTGCTGCGTGTGCGCCTGGCCTGCACCGGCATTCGGAAATGCCGCGAGTTCTTTGCGAACCAGCGGCAGGAAGTGGTCAACGTCAGGTCGCTGGTAAGGGATTTGGTGCAGCAGCCGTCGCTCGAGCGCGGGATCGACGACGCAATCGACGAGGCTGGCGCAGTACGTGATTCGGCTTCACCGGAGCTGGCCGACATCAGGCGCCGGCTGCGAAGCCTGCGCAACGCTCTCGTCAGGAAGCTCGAGCGGATGGCGGCCGACAACCCGGGCTGGTTCGGCGGCATACCAACGGTGAGAGGCGGGAGGTTCGTGCTCCCATTGCTGCTTGAGCACCGAGCCGGTGTGCCGGGAGTGATTCACGGCAGCTCGGGCAGCGGCCAGACGCTGTTTGTCGAGCCGCTGTCGCTGGTCGGGGACGGGAATGAGCTACAGGAGCTGCAGGATGCAGAAGCCGAAGAGGTAGCGCGAATCCTGAGGGCGCTCTCTCGACTTGTTGCCGAGCATGTTCCGGAGTTGTCTTCCGCCCTGGCGGTGGCGGGCGCGCTGGATCTGCTGGTCGCCAAACGCAGGTTCGCTGCGAGGTTCGATTGCCGGAGGCCGGACGTCAACACGGGCGGCGGGTTCGAGTTGGTCAAAGCAAGGCACCCGTTGCTCCTGCATCGGAAGGTGAACGTGGTGCCGCTGGACATCCGGTTCCCGGATGCAGCGCAGGTGGTGCTGATCTCCGGGCCCAATGCGGGAGGCAAGACGGTCGTGCTGAAGACGCTGGGGCTGCTGTCGCTGATGCTGAACGCCGGGATGTATCTGCCGGCTGCGAGCGGAACGCGACTGCCGATCTTCCGACGCGTCTTTGCCGACATCGGCGACGAGCAGTCGCTTGACTCAGACCTGTCATCGTTCACCGCACACGTCGGCAGGCTGAAGGAGATTCTGGACAGGGCCGATGCCGAGAGCCTGGTGTTGATCGATGAGATCGGTTCTTCGACCGCGCCGGAGGAAGGCGCCGCTCTGGCAGTCGCGGTGCTGGAGTCACTGCGCGACCGGGGCGTGAAGAGCGTTGTGACTACCCACTTCGGGGCTCTGAAGATGTTCGCGCAGGACGAGCCGGGCATGGCCAATGCCGCCATGGAGTGGGGACACAAGGAAATGGCGAATGTCGAATGTCGAATGCGGAACGAGTGTCGACAATCGACGATCAGAAATCGTCAACCCGCTGGGCCGACGTACCGGCTGAAGATGGGATTCCCCGGTGAGTCGAGTGCCTTCGAGATTGCCGCGGGAGCCGGACTCCCGCCGGGAGTCATCGAGCGGGCAAGGGCGAGAATCGGCCATGAGTGGCTTGATTTGGGCGCGAAACTCAGGTCGCTGGATGAGGAACTGCACAAGGCCAAGGTGGCGCGGTCGGCCGCCGAAATGGAGCAACGGCAGGCGGCGAAGTTGCGTCAAGACTATGATACTCGGCTACGCGAAGCCAGAGCCGAAGCCAGGGGGGCGGCTGAAAGGCTGCGGGCGGACGAGGATCGGTTTCTGCGAGAGAAGCGGCGTGAGATCGAGAACCTTGTCAGGCAGATAAGGGAGCAGAAGGCCAGTCACGAAAGCGTTGTCGCCGCCAAGCAGCACGTGGAGCAGGCGCTGGCAGAGGTCAGTTCTGCGGCGGAGGAACCCGGTCTGCCGGGCGCGGTGCCCGAGGGGCTCAAGGCCGGGGACAACGTTGAGTCGCACACGTTTCGCAGGCAGGGCGTGGTTGTGGAGGTGAGAGAGAACCTGGCGGTGGTTGCCTTCGGTCAGATAAGGGTGGAATTGGCGTTGGCCGATCTTCGTCTTGTCAAACCCGCGGAAGTGAAGCTGGAGGCGGACCAGGTTCAACCGGAGCCCTACATGTTCGACACGAGGTTGAGCGTTCGCGGAATGACCCGAGAGGAGGCGGACGACGCCGTGGCCCGGTTCATTGATGAGGCCTCTATGACAGGCTCGGCCGAGCTGACCATCGTCCACGGCAAGGGCGGGGGAGTGCTGCGGCGGGCGCTGTGGGAGAGGTTGCGGCGGGATGGACGCATCGAGGCGGTCAGACTTGCCGAGCCGGCCGCGGGTGGGAGTGGCGTGACCGTTGTGAAGCTGAAGAGCGCCTGATGATCAAGCAGGAAGTCATCGAGCAGGTACGGACGCAGACAGATATTGTCCAGCTGGTCGGGGACTATGTACCGCTCAAGAAGGCCGGGCGGTATTACAAGGGGTTGTGTCCGTTTCACTCCGAGCGGACACCTTCGTTCCACGTCAATCAAGAGCGGCAGACCTATCACTGCTTCGGCTGCGGGACCGGGGGGACGGCCATCAACTTCGTGATGGTGACGGAGAAGCTCGAGTTCCCGGAGGCCGTGAGGTTTCTTGCGAAGAGGCTGGGAATCACGGTCGAGACCGAGCAGGCGTCGGGCAGGAATCAGGCGCTGTACAGCATCTGCGACCAGGTCTGCCAGTTCTTCGAGCAGCAGCTCCCGAAGACACCGGCAGCAGTTGCCTATGTTGAGAAGCGCGGGCTGAGTGCCGAGACGGTCCTGAGGTTCAGATTGGGCTTCGCGCCGGCGGGCAATATCCTGCGCGGGCAGGCGAAGCGCCGGGGCTGGTCTGAGGACCTGTTGGTGGAGGCAGGCTTGCTTAGGGCAGTTGAGGGGTACGGGATGGGGGGCGGCGGGCAGCGGCCGGAGGGGCTGGTGGACTGGTTCCACGGCCGGCTGATGTTCCCGATATTCTCGTTGTCGGGCAAGGTCATTGCCTTCGGCGGTCGAGTGCTCGATGACAGCGAGCCGAAGTACCTGAATTCGCCCGAGACGGCCGTCTTCCGGAAGGGCGATAGCCTGTACGGAGTGTTCCAGGCCAAGGGGTACATAAGGGAGCAGATACCGATACTGGTCGAGGGCAACTTTGACATGTTGTCGCTTGTGAACGCAGGCATCAACAATGTGGTTGCGCCGCTGGGGACGGCCTTCACGGCCAGCCAGGCCCAGTTGCTGCGTCGGTACAACGCGCGTATCACGGTCTGTTTCGACGGGGACAGCGCCGGCCGGAAGGCGGCGCGACGGGTGACTGAGGTTCTGCTGGCTGCGGGCATTGAGCCGCAGGTTGCGTTGCTGCCGGACGCTACTGACCCGGACTCGTACGTTCGCCAGTCTGGGAAGGAGAAACTCCTCGAGCTACTGGCAGGCGGCCAGGACTGGGTGGAGTTCGTGCTCGCGGGCAGAGATTTGTCCCGGGTCGCTGAGCAGAGGGCGGTCCTGGGCGAGTTGGTAGGGCTGTTGCGGCTCATTGGTGATGACACGACCCGCGAACTGTACGCCAACCGGATTGCTGACCGGTTCCGGGTCAGCAAGACGGTGTTGCTGCGCAGCGCAGGTCAGCAGAAGTCCGGAGCGACCCGAGCCGGAGCCATTCGTGGTGTGGAGGAGAAGCTGCTGGGTTCGGCAATCCAGACTCAGGAACTGGCGCGGATCGCGCGGGACCTGGGACTGGCAGATCTCCTGCAGGATGAGAAACTGCGGCCCATCGCGAGGTTGGCGGCCGATCACTGCGAAGACTCCGGCTTCAACGCCGGATTGGTGCTCGGCTTGATTGGCGATGATGACATGCGGAGGCTGGTTTCCGCCTGGACCTTTGATGATGTGCCGACTCCGGGCGAGTTCCAGGAACGAGTGAGGAGATTCCGGGCGGATTGGCTGCACCGCCGGCTCAAGGAAGCCGATGCGAGGGGCGATGATGCGGCCGTTGAGGATTTGCAGAAAGAGAGAAGCAAGCTGCTTCAGGAAGTTGCGAAGGAAAGGAGCACGCGCCATGAAGAGTGAAAAGGAGAGAAAGCGGCTGGGCCGGCCTCCGGCTGCTGCGAAGGCCGGAGCCAAACGACCGGCTGGCGGCAAACGCGGGCCCGGTCGCCCGCCCGGCCGGGGACGCAAGGCGCGGGAGATGACAGACCGCGAGCCGTGGCTCGATACCGTCTACGAGAAGGCGTCAGGCGACAAGCGGATTACCTACGAGGAACTGGAGGACTTGGTTCCCGATGATGTTCTGATGTCAACGGATCGGCTCGAGGAGGTCGTGGCCGGCCTTGTCCGCAGCGGCATCATGATGACGGAGACCCGGGCGGAAGAGCCGGAGGCGGTCATCCAGAAGGGTCCGAAGCCGATAATCCAGCGGACCGAAGACCCGACCAAGTCCTATTTCCGCGAGCTCTCCAAGCTTCCGCTGCTGACGCGCGAGGAGGAGATCCGCTACTCCAAGGAGATGGAGGAAGGATACAAGAGCATCATCAAATACCTGTTCGACCCGATATCGATGATGCGTCGCCTGGTTGAAGAGTGCTGGTCTATCGAAGAAGGCACCAAGTCGCTGGACCAGATCGCGCGCGTCGAATTCGAGTGCCTGTTCGACAAGAAGGCTCTCTGGCGTGATCGGCAGCGTTTCATCCGCTGCCTGCGCGACATCAGACGCGAGGCGGACAAGATCGAGAAGCTGAAGCAGCGTAAGCCATCGCCGTCGGTCCGAAAGTACATTGCCGACTCGAAAAGGGTCGTGTTCAGCCGGGTCCAGACGCTGTCGCTACAGCACCACCTGATCAACAACCTCATCGATGAGTTTAAGGCGAAGGGTATGGAGGCGCTCGGCCTGGCGCACGAACTGCTGGTGGCGAAGGCCGAGGGTCGCGAGGGCACCCCCGAGGTCACCGAGGTCAGGCGCAAGCTGCGCGAGACCCACGATTTCCTGGACCGGAACACCGCCGATGTCAGGAAGGTGCTGACCGAGATCGCGCTCTGCGAGAACCGGATTCTTGCAGCTCGTGACAAGATGATCGAGGGCAACGTGCGACTGGTCATCTCCATTGCCAAGCGGTACGCAAACCGCGGGCTGGAGTTCGCCGACTTGCTGGAAGAGGGTAACGTTGGCCTGATCAAGGCGGTCGAGAAGTTCAACTACCGCAAGGGGTTCAAGTTCTCTACCTACGCCACGTGGTGGATAAAGCAGGCGATCACCCGGGCTATTGCCGACCAGTCGCGAACCGTGCGGGTCCCGGCCCATATCATCGATGCGATCAACAAGGTCGCGAAGATCCAGCGCCAGTTCATGCAGAAGCAAGGCCGGGAAGCGACCATCGCCGAACTGGCCCAGCGGCTCTCGACTCCCAAGGAGAAGATCGAGGCGCTGTCCAAAATATCCCAGTTCGGCGTCTCGCTGGACAAGCCGGTCGACGACGACGAGACCAGCTTCATCGGCGATTTCATCTACGACGAGAAGACCGCCTCGCCGTCGCATGCCGCCGGCGTGTCGCTGCTGGGTGAGAAGCTCGAGGAGGCGCTCGCCGTGCTGACCAAGCGCGAGGAGAAGGTGCTCCGGCTCCGGTTCGGTCTCGGCGACGGCTGCCCGAGAACGCTGGAAGAGGTCGGCCAGATCTTCAACATCACGCGCGAGCGGGTCCGGCAGATCGAGGCCAAGGCACTGAAGAAGCTGCGCCACCCGGTGCGGCTGCGGAGGTTTGAGCCGCTGCGCGACCTGCTGCAATGAGTCGAATCGGGATCATCTCGGATACGCACGACCGGCTGGACAAGGTGCGGAGCGCGGTCGCATTGTTCAACCGACTCAAGCCGGACCGGGTTGTGCACTGCGGGGACGTGGTCGCGCAGTTTGTGCTCAGCGAGATGAGAAGCCTGAGCATGCCCGTCTCGGTCGTGTTCGGGAACTGCGACGGCGACCGGGTTGGGCTGCGACGGCGCGCCGCAGAGCTCGGGTTCGCGTCTGACGAGGGGCCACTAGGCTTCGAGCAGGGGGGGCGGCGATTTGTCGTTTCCCACCAGCTGCGGCACGAGGGAAGCCGTCCGGTCATCATCAATCCGGGCGAAGCCTGCGGCTGGCTCTTCGGCCGGTCGACGGCAGCTCTTCTCGATACTGAGACCGCCGAGGTGGAGGTCTTTGACCTGTAGGCAGGGGAATTGAGCCAGCACGCAGATGGGGGGCAGGCCCGTCTTGCTCCTGGCCTCTACGTTGTTTCGACTCCCATCGGCAATCTCGCGGACATGACCAATCGCGCGGTCGAGGTCCTGAAGGCAGTCGACATGATCGCCTGCGAGGATACAAGACACAGCGGCCTGCTTCTGCAGCACTACCACATCCGGAATCGGCTGACCTCCTACCATGAGTACAACAAGGTGAGTCGGACTCCCGAGTTGCTCGTGCAACTGCAGCAGGGCAGGAGCATTGCGCTCATAACCGACGCCGGGACTCCCGGAATCTCCGACCCTGGGTTCTACCTGATTCGGGCCGCGGTTCAGGCCGGCATCACCGTGATTCCGGTCCCCGGGGCGTCAGCGCTGCTCGCCGGGTTGGTTGTCTCGGGTCTGCCTTCGGATCGGTTCGCCTTCGAGGGGTTCCTGCCCAAGCGCGACGGCCGGCGGCGCAAACGCCTGGCCGCGCTCAAGAGCGAAGAACGCACCACCGTGTACTGCGAAGCTTCCCGCCGCGCCAAGCGGCTGCTGGAGGAGATGCTCGAACTCTGGGGAGACCGTGACGTGGTGGTGTGTCGCGAGTTGACCAAGAGGTTCGAAGAGGTGCTGCGCGGAAAGCTGACCGAAGTGCTGGCGCGGATCGGCGACCGAGAGCTGAAGGGTGAGGTCGTAGTCGTTGTCGCCGGTGCCGGAGAAGAGGAAGATGAACGAGAAGACGAAGCAGCAGGGGCGTAGGCTGCTCAGGCCGCTGGTGAGCCTGCTGGCCGCGATGGACGTGTCGCCGACGGCAGTTACCGTATTCGCGTTGCCATTGAGCATCGGCGCCGGGGGGTTCTTTGCCGTCGGGCAGTTCATGCTCGGCGGTGTGCTGGTCGCGCTGGTCGGGCTCTGCGATACGCTCGACGGCGAGCTCTCGCGCCGGACCGGCACGTCGAGTGCCCTGGGCGCTTTCATCGATTCTACGGTAGACCGGCTCAGCGAGTCGTTTGTGCTGGTAGGGCTCTACTGGTTCTACCGCGATTCCTGGTATGGACTGCTGGCTGTTGTCGCTCTCGTTTTCTCGCTGATGGTCAGCTATGTCCGGGCGCGGGCCGAGGGCGTCGGCCGGGAGTGCAAGGTCGGGTTCTTTGAGCGTCCAGTCCGGGTGCTTGTGCTTCTGTTCGGTGCGTTCATTCTCGGGCGTACCTGGATGCCGACTGCTCTCGGGGTAATCGCGCTCGGCAGTTTCGTCACCGTTGTCCACCGTACCATCCACGTACTCGCGCAGCGGAGTCCCGCATCGTGAGCTGGCGGATTCTGCTGGTCGGAGTAGCTGGTTCCAGTCGGCAACGTTGGTCAAAGGCCGATTCCCTCGAGGAATTGGCGGCCCTGACCGCGACTGCCGGTGGCGAAGTAGTGGAGCGACTCATCCAGATCAGGCCGAAACTCGACCCGGCTACGCTCGTGGGCAAGGGGATGGTCGAGAACCTCCGTTCAACCTGCCGCGTACACCGTATCGACCTGTTGATACTCGATGAAGAGCTTACGCCGACCCAGCAGCGCAACCTCGAGGATGCAGTCAAGGTCCGGGTGATTGACAGGGCGGCGCTGATTCTCGACATTTTCGCCCTGCACGCGCGGACATCCGAGGCCAAGATCCAGGTCGAACTGGCCCTGCTGGAGTACCAGCGGACGAGGCTGACCGGGTTCGGAGTCGAGATGTCGAGGCTGGGGGGCGGCATCGGCACGCGCGGCCCGGGAGAAACCCGGCTCGAAGTCGACCGCCGCAAGATCGAGCAGCGGATCACTGCTCTGCGCAAGGACCTCAAGAAGATAGACCGCGAGCGAAAAATCCAGCGCGACCGGCGCAGCGACATGTATCGACTGGTGCTTGCGGGTTACACCAACGCGGGCAAGTCAACGCTGCTCAACCGCATGACTCGCGCCGAAGTGAAGGTGTCGGACCAGCTATTCGCCACACTCGACCCCAACACCAAGCCGTGGGCGCTGGCACGTAATGTGAGCGTGCTGGTGACCGACACGGTTGGGTTCATCCGCAACCTGCCCACGCAGCTGGTCGCCAGCTTCCGTTCCACGCTGTCCGAGGTGCTCGACGCAAGCCTGGTTCTGCACGTGGTCGACGCTGGCGACGAGCAGGCAGACCGGAAGATCGATGCGGTCAACGACACGCTCAGCCAGATCGGCGCCGGCGACAAACCGGTGATGATGGTCTTCACCAAGACTGACCGCGTGTTCGACGACGCGGTGCTGAAGCGGCTGAAGCGCAGCTACGCCGGTGCCGCCTTCGTGTCCGGGGCGACCGGCGAGGGAATCGAGGGACTCAAGGCCGAGCTGCTGCGCCGGGTCGAGAAGGGAATGATAACCCGGACGTTCACCGTGCCCGAGCAACGGCTGGACCTCGTCAGCCTACTGCACTATGCCGGGCGGGTTGTTCAGCAACAGAAGCTCAAGGGGAAGCTAAGGCTGAAGGTGACCGGGTTCAAACCTTCCCTTGCTCGCGCCCGTGCCAGAGTCGACGCCGCGCTGAGGGGATAGTCGGCTCGGACCGGGACTCGAGTTTCACCACAGAGTCACAAGGACACCGAGTCTAGTCGGACTCCCAGGAATTGGTGCCTGGTGTCCTGCTGGTACGATTCAGCTCGGTCCTAGAGCGCGACCAGGCCTGACGCCCCCTTCAGCACCTCTTCTACGAACCGAGCTTCGGGCAGAGCGCCTTCGAAGGAGTGGACGCGATTGACCACAGTTCGCGGCACGGCCATCACATTGTATAGGCCTGCAAGCTGCGGGAACTCGGCTGCGTCGATGATACTGAGCGATACTCTGTCGCTCTCGGTCGCGACACGCGCTGCGGTGACCGCGGCGACGGGGCATACCGGGCAGGTGAGGGTTACGAACATCTGCAGGTCGAGGGCAGAGGTGAGGTTGCTGAGCTTTGACCTGCTCTCCGGCTGCAGTCCGCTGTCCCGGCTGCCCACCAGCTCCACCAGCGTGAGCAGGGTCGTGAACTCGTAACCAGCCGGCACCCCATAGTACCTGATGCCGTAGTCTCTTTCGCCGGCCACGACAAAGGCGGGCACCTTGTCTACGTGGTATTCAGCGGCCTTGGGGGCATCCTTCTGCAGGTCCATGATCTCGACGGTCAACTTACCAGACAGCTGGGCCAACTCCTGAGCCAAGCCTACTGCTTCCTTGCAGAACTGACACCCACTCTCCTCTTTGAATAGTACTATTCTCACGGGGTGAGCCAGGAGGATGTCCCTGTCTTAGTTGAAAATCAGTAGCGGTTCCCCTGCCCGGATGGTAGCATCTGGGTTGTTTGAATGTTATGAAAGGAGAACCGCTGTGAGAAAGTACCGGAGATGGTCGTCGGCTGCAAGTCGGAACGTCAGGTCGGCAGGCAGGCAGGTGCTGGCTTCGCTGGATCAGGAGGATGCCTTGGAGCTATTGCAGG
>Ga0194126_10002893_pt1 | contig 27557 bp, 25 predicted proteins | sample TA2KigC150mmetaG_FD_148641 | JGI IMG/M metagenome (GOLD analysis project Ga0194126, IMG submission 148641) | Freshwater microbial communities from Lake Tanganyika, Tanzania - TA2015035 Kigoma Deep Cast 150m | ecosystem: Environmental > Aquatic > Freshwater > Lake | place: Tanzania: Lake... | reverse complement strand
GAATCGCGGTCGATGTGGTATGTTCCTGCATGGCGTTGCTTCCTTTCGTGGAATCAGCACCCCGAGCCTAACGGCTCAAGGCGAGCAACGCCGCTCCTCCTTTTTCAACAATGATCGGGACATCCCCCGAGAACAGGGCAAGGAGAACTCCGTTGAGCAAGGGGAAGAGGCGAACAGCAACATCAGCTGTTGGCAGCGCCGTAAACCCAAGCCACCGCAACACTGGGTCTGGATAAACCGCTAAATATAATGTTACAAGAAAGCCACCCAATATCGCAATTTTGATCCATTGTTGGCGGGTTCGATATAGCATGCGAGATGCTCCCATTCGTTAATAAAGTAATAATTATATTACAAATTTGCCTCAATTCGTCTGATTTCGATAAGCCCTTAATTTTACTGCGCCATAAACGTTTACGCTCGATTTTTCGTTGGCAACACAGAATGGCAAAAAGAGGGTCTTGGTTCCAGATTGCGGACCGCACAACCCCCCATATGAGCTACGACACGGACACGCGGCTTATTTTCCGCGCCTCGCCGAAAGCCAAAAACGCTGATCGCCGACGAGGGCTATGACAAGCGACGGCCTCCGTGAAGCGCTCAAAGAGCTTGGAACAGAATCCTGCCTCGCGCCCACGGCGCAATCGCAAAACGCCGCTCGACTACCACAAGGCGTTTTTCAGGCTGTGCCACAAAACCGAAAATCTCTTGGCCAAATTCCGCGATTGGCGACGCATCGCAACTGGCTATTATCGTTGTGTGCACACCTTCTTCTCGGCGATCTGCATTGCCGCAGCCGTCTCCTTCTATCTCAATCAATGAACTCCTGACTTTAGATACCAATCTACAATGCCAAGCAGATACGCTTCGGAAAGCGCCGCCCTTTGACATCCCCCTGACCGCCCGGCATTAGAGGCGCAATCCCTTTAGACCGGACGCGCCCGCACGATGAGACCCGAACGCTATAATTTCGCCGAGGCGGAGCCGCGCTGGCAAAAGATTTGGGAAGAAAAACAATCTTTTAAGGCAGGCGATCGGCCGGGCGCCGCCAAATTTTACGTGCTCGAGATGTTTCCCTATCCTTCGGGTCGGCTGCACATGGGCCATGTGCGCAACTACTCGTTGGGCGACGTCGTCGCCCGCTTCATGCGCGCCAAGGGCTTCGACGTGTTGCATCCGATGGGATGGGACGCGTTCGGCCTTCCCGCCGAAAACGCCGCGGCGCAGACCGGCGCGCATCCGGCGCAATGGACCTACGCCAATATCGCCGCCATGCGGGCGCAGCTCAAGACGCTGGGCCTGTCGCTCGACTGGTCGCGCGAAATCGCGACCTGCGATCCCGAATATTACAAGCATCAGCAGAAGCTCTTCCTCGATTTTCTCAAGGCCGGGATCGTCGACCGCAAGAAGTCGAAGGTGAATTGGGACCCTGTCGACATGACGGTGCTCGCCAATGAGCAGGTCATCGACGGACGCGGCTGGCGCTCGGGCGCGCTCGTCGAACAGCGCGAGCTGACGCAGTGGTTCTTCAAGATCACCGCTTATTCGGAAGAGCTGCTCTCCGCGCTCGACGGTCTCGACCGCTGGCCCGACAAGGTGCGGCTGATGCAGCGCAACTGGATCGGGCGCTCGGAAGGCATGCTCGTGCGCTTCGCGCTCGCCGAGCCGTTAGATCACGCCGCATTTGGACGGAATCGCCCAAATGCGGATAACGTGATCGATTCAAAAAGTTTAGAGCGCGCTTTACGCGAAAAACCGGATTCCACTTTTTCGCAGCGCGCTCTATGCGAGGCGCGCGAGATCGAAGTCTTCACCACCCGCGCCGACACGCTGTTTGGCGCGAAATTCGTCGCGCTCGCCGCAGACCATCCGCTCGCGAAGGCCGCGGCCGAGAAGTACCCGGCGCTTGCCGCCTTCGCCGAGGAGTGCCGGCGCGGCGGGACCTCCGCCGAAGCGATCGAGACCGCCGAAAAGAAGGGCTATGACACGGGACTGCGCGTCGTTCACCCTTTCGACCCGAACTGGACGCTGCCTGTCTATGTCGCGAATTTCATTTTGATGGATTACGGCACGGGCGCGATTTTCGGCTGCCCGGCGCATGATCAGCGCGATCTCGATTTCGCCACGAAATATGGCCTTGGCTTCAAAGTCGTGGTCTGCCCGGAGGGCGTTGAGCCGCAGGAGCTCGAAAAGCGGATCGCGGCAAGCGGCGAAGCCTTCGAGGGCGACGGCAATCTGGTCAATTCCAGCTTTCTCGACGGACTCGCCGTGCCGGAGGCGAAGGAGGAGGTCGCCAATCGTCTGACGACGACGGCGCTGTTCGAGCGTCCACAGGGCGAGCGCAAGGTGAATTTCAAGCTGCGCGACTGGGGAATTTCGCGCCAGCGCTATTGGGGCTGCCCGATCCCGATCATCCATTGCGAGACCTGTGGACCGGTTCCGGTTCCCGAGGCCGATCTGCCGGTCAGGCTGCCGGAAGACGTTTCCTTCGACCAGCCGGGCAATCCGCTCGATCGCCATCCGAGCTGGAAGAACGTCCCTTGTCCCTCCTGCGGCGCGCCGGGGCGGCGCGAGACCGACACGATGGACACTTTCGTCGACTCGTCCTGGTATTACGCGCGCTTCGCCGACCCCCACAACGAGACGTCGCCGGCGAGCGCCGCGGCGCTCGCGCGCTGGCTGCCGGTCGATCAATATATTGGCGGGATCGAGCACGCGATTTTGCATCTCCTCTATTCGCGCTTCTTCGCCCGCGCCATGCGCGACTCGGGCCATGCCGCGGTCGCCGAGCCTTTCGCCGGCCTCTTCACGCAAGGCATGGTCGTCCACGAAACCTATCGGGCGCCGGACGGCCAATGGGTCGCGCCGCATGAGATCCGCGTCGAGGCCAGGGACGGGGCGCGCCGGGCCTTTCTCATCGACGGCGATGTCGAGATCGAAATCGGCCCGATCGAAAAAATGTCGAAGTCGAGGAAAAATACAGTCGACCCCGACGACATCGTCGCGAGCTACGGCGCCGACACGGCGCGTCTCTTCGTTCTGTCCGACAGTCCGCCCGATCGCGACGTCATTTGGTCCGACGAGGGGGCGCAGGGCGCTTGGCGCTTCATTCAGCGTCTGTGGCGCCTGACTGGCGAACTGGGCCGGGTCGCGGCGCCCGTCGGCGCCGAGCCGCCGGCGGCGTTTCACGATCTCGCGCTCGCCGTGCGCAAGGCGACGCATCGTTCGATCGCCCAGGCCAGCGAAAATATCGAGCGGTTGCGCTTTAATAGCGCCATCGCCCGCATCCGCGAATTCGCCAATGAGCTGACGAGCGCGCTCGACGCCGTGACGGAAACGCCGGTTCCGGCCGATCTCGCCTTCGCCTTCCGCGAGGCGGCGGACGCGCTCATTCGCCTTGTCGCGCCGATGACGCCGCATGTTGCGGAGGAATGCTGGGCTGATTTGGGCCACAAAGGGCTGGTTGTTGAAGCGCCTTGGCCCGCTGCCGATCCTACCCTTGTGGCGCAGGAGATGATAAGCCTCCCAGTTCAGGTCAACGGCAGGAAGCGCGCCGAAATTCTCGTCGCCCATGACGCCGACAAGGAAACGATTCGCAAAGAAGCTTTGGCGCAAGATGGCGTTCAGCGGGCCATGGAAGGCAGGCCGCTGAAGAAGTTCATTCTCGTTCCGAAAAGGATCGTCAATGTGGTGGTTTAGCAAAGCGGCGGTCGGCGGGTCGGCAGGCGGCGCTCATTCTACCGCCGAAGGCCGACTGCCGACTGCCGCGCTCCGGCATGTGACGGTTCTATGCGTTGCGCTTCTCGCGCTGCCGCTCGCCGGCTGTCTTCAGCCGCTTTACGCGCCGGCGGGCTTCGGGCTCGACTCGTCGCCGCTCGCGGCCGAACTGCAGTCGATTGCAGTCGATGAAATTCCCCTGCGTCTGGGGCACTATGTTCGCAATGAACTGATCTTCGGCTTGAACGGCACAGGCTCGCAGCCGCCGCCGCGCTACCGGCTGACGGTCGTGCTCCGCGAACGGGTGCAAACGCCGATTCTCGACACGGTGACAGGTCGCGCTACCTCGGCGACGGTGATCGTCGACGCCGAATACCGGCTCATTACCATCCCCGACGAGGTCGAGGTGACCAAGGGCGTCGCCTTCAACATCGCAAGCTACGACCGTTTCTCGAACCGCTTTTCCAATGTGCGCGCCGCGCGCGACGCAGAGATTCGCGATGCTCGGGTCATCGCCGAATCAATCCGCACCAGAATCGCCACCGTGATGGCGGACCGCCTGTCGTCCCTCCCGCCGCCTGTCGTTACCAAGTGACGGGAGAAACGAGCGCTCGCGCATCATGACGGCGGTCAGGAGTCGCGACGCCGAGCGTTTCGTCGCCGCACCGCCCGACGGCATTTTTCTTTTTCTCGTCTTCGGCGCGGATATGGGCATGGTGTGTGAGCGCGCGCTTGCGATCATCGACAGGCGCGTTAACGATCGCCGCGACCCGTTCCAATTCGTCGAAATGAGCGGCGACGCCGTCGCCGCCGATCCGCTGACGCTGCTCGACGAGGCCAACACCACGCCGCTCTTCGGCGGACGGCGGGCCATTCTCGTTGAGACAAGCGCGAAATCGGTCATTCCAGCCGTCACCTCGCTCATCGCCGCGCCGCCGGCCCATTGCACGGTCGTGTTGACGGCCGGCGCCTTGAGGCGCGACTCGCCGCTGCGCAAGCTTATTGAGGGCGCCAAGCACGGGGCGGCGATCGAGTGCCAGCCCGACGCGGAAGCGGATTTGCAGGCGCTGATCGATCGTAGCCTGCGCGAAGCAGGACTTGTGGCAAGCCCCGAGGCGCGCAGCCTGCTGCTGGGCGCGCTCGGCGAAGACCGGCTGACGAGCCGCGCAGAGCTTTCAAAGCTCGCGCTCTATATGCACGGCCGCGAGCATGTTGAAGCGAAGGATGTCGAAGCGATCGTCGCGCACGCTTCGAACATCGCCTCCGATCGCGTAGTGACGGCGGCGTTTGGCGGGGCCGCGGACATTGGCGCTGCGCTTGACGCTTATTTCGCGCAGGACGGCGATGCGCAGCCGCTTCTCATCGGCGCGCTGCGCTACGCCGTGGCGCTGCATCGCGCCCGCCTGTCCATGGAGCGCGAGGGCGGACGCCCTGACGCAGGCGTCTCGGCGCTGATGCGCGCCGGCTTCGGATTCATGCATCGCGCGCTGATCGAGGAGCAGCTCAGGAACTGGTCATCGGCGCGCCTCGGCGCGCTGATCGAGCCGCTGCGCGCCGCACAGACCCGGGCGCGCGCCAACGCCGCCGTGGCGCAAATGGAGGCGGAGCGCGCGCTGTGGAACGTCGCTAAAGCCGCCGCCCGGCGATAGTCAGCCCTGGCCTTCGTCCATTAATATTTCGAATCCGCCGAAGATCATGCGCTTTCCGTCGAAGGGCATCGGCATGTTCTTCATACGCGGGTCTTCGTGCATTTTTTTGTGGGCCGCGTCGCGCACCGTTTTCGACGGCCACAGAACCCATGAGAACACGACGTTTTCGCCGCTCTCTGCGGCGACGGCGCGTTTGAAGTCGGTGACTTTGCCGTCGGGCACCTCGTCGCCCCAGCATTCGACGACGCGCAGCGCGCCCCACTCTTTCATTGTCGCCCACATTTGCGCGGCGGCTTTACGATAATCTTCCTTCTTCCCCGTGGGCACGGGGATCACGAATCCGTCGACATAGCTCATCGCGCCGCTCCTTCTTTATGACACGCCTTTGACGCCGCCTTTGCGAACGTCCACAACTAACGCGCCGCGTCAGCAACTGTGAGCGGTCATGCCGGCAGAGCGATTGCGCAGAACGTCTGTCGGGAATGTCCGTCCGTTACGCCGCGCTCGCGAGGCTTTCGAACAAGGCGCGGCCGTCGGTTCCGCCGACGAGCGGATCGATGAGATTTTCCGGATGCGGCATCAGGCCGAGCACATTGCGCCCGTCCGAATAAATCCCGGCGATGTCGTTGCGCGAGCCGTTCGGGTTGGCGTCGCCGCCGACATTGCCGGCTGAATCGCAGTAGCGGAAGGCGACGAGGCCTTCGCCCTCTAACCGTTCGATCGTCGCGTCGTCGGCTTCATAATTGCCTTCGCCATGCGCGATGCAGACCTCGATGATCTGGCCCCTGGCGTAATGCCGGGTGAAGGCGGCATCGTTGCGTTCGACACGCAGATGCTGCATCCGACAGACGAAACGCAGATTGGCGTTGCGCATCAGCACCCCCGGAAGAAGGCCGCTTTCGCAGAGAATTTGGAAGCCGTTGCAGACGCCGAGCACCAGTCCGCCGCGCGCCGCGTGCGCCCGCACCGCGTCCATGATGGCGGCGCGGCCCGCGATCGCGCCGCAGCGCAGATAATCGCCGTAGGAAAAGCCGCCGGGCAATACCACGAGGTCAGTCCCCGCGGGCAATTCGTGATCGGCGTGCCACAGCATTGCCGGCTGGCGCCCGGTCGCCAGCGTCAGCGCGCGGGCCATGTCGCCTTCGCGATTTGAGCCGGGGAAAACGACGACGGCGGCTTTCATGGGCGTGTCCTGAGCGGCAGGTCGGCAATCGGCAGGTCGGCAGTCGGCAGGTCGGCAGTTGGCAGGTCGGCGCTTTTTCGACTGCCGACTGCCGAAGCCCGGCTGCCGTCGATCGCCTCACACATCGATCTGGTAATTTTCGATCACGGTGTTGGCGAGCAGCTTTTCGCAGGCCGTTTGCAACTGCGCCTTGGCGGCGTTGGCGTCTGCGCCGGCAAGCTCCACGTCGAACACTTTGCCCTGTCTGACGCTCGCGACGCCCTCGACGCCGAGCGACTTCAGCGCCCCCTCGATCGCCTTTCCCTGCGGATCGAGAATGCCGGATTTGAGAGTGACGAGGACGCGAGCTTTCATGGCAGACCAACGGAGGAAGTCGCAGAAAAGGTTCTTACGGATAGCGATGTTGAATGCGAACCGCAACACTGGGGATAGCTTCTACCTAATGTTGGTGGAAATACGCGTAGCCGTTGGCATATCGAAGTCGGGATTGACCTCAATATCTCGTGCAAATGCAGCCATCACACGCTTATATGCTGCACGAATTTCCTTCGGATCAGTCACGTTGTCGCTGGCGCAAAAGCATGAATCCCAGTTGCTCCGCCAATCTTTGGCGCGCGCCTCCTTACGACGTTCGAAATGCGACCTGAGTAATGCGTCCTGCCCCCAACCGTTGAACGACTCGTAGCACAATTCTTGGAAGTGCATGCATGCATCGAAGAACTCAGCGGAAAAAAGAGGGGCGGCGAGATATATTTTCTTATCAACTACGCGCTTGAGGGAGACCACGGACGGCGGATCGAGATCTCGCCAACATCCAACGTATGTAAAATAGCAAAGAGCATCATTGAAGTCTGGGGCAAGCGACTCGTAAATTGTCAATCTCTTTTCGATAAGTTTCTGGTTCCTCCATTGAATATGCTCGAAGCGTTTAGTGATACGATGAATATAGACTCCTACTCCGGCTAAGGTGATAGGCGTCAGGACACCCACCGTAAGCTTAGCAATTTCGAGCCAATTCCACTCGCCAAGTTCCATTAAATATCCTGTCCGTGAGCAAAATGCGTAAGAATGCCTATTGGCGTTACCGCGTATTACCTGGATCGTCGCACAGCCTCACAGCAGACCCGTGCCGCGGTAAATGACGCGTAAGGATAATCGCGCGCCGAGGATGGGCAGGTCGAGTTCGCTTTCAGCAGTCTCGAAGCGGCGTTCGGCGAAGCCATTGGCGCGGTCGAAGGACACGACCTCGAGCGCGTCCTGCGCGATCACCACATATTGCCTCAGTGAAGGCAGGTTCGCATAGGCCTTCCGCTTCCAACGCAGATCCTTGTTGGCGGTCGAGGGCGAAAGAACCTCGAATGCGATGATCATGTCGTCGCATTCGACGCCCTTGAGATCGTCCTCAGGTCTGATCAGCAGGTCGGGAACGGGAACGCTTATTTCCGACAGGCGCACGCCAAAGCCGGGGATGACCTCCCATTCGGCGTCCTTCTGCCGAGAAAGTTCGCTCAGGGCAAAAAATATGTTTCCGACAATCTTTTGATGCAGACGGCTGGCCGTGGCGTTCAAGACCGGCTCCCCCTCGATCAGCTCCCATTTTTCGTCGTCGGGGCGCGTAGCCGTGAACGCGAAGAATTCCTCCGCGCGCATCGGACCTGAATCGAGGTGAGGAACGCCCATGGCGGCCCCTTGCGAATTTCCTATTGCACCAGTTTCGGCGCGCCGGTGCGCACGGTCTCGTTTTCCTGCATCACGCCGAGACGGCGCGCGACCTCGGTATAGGCTTCGACCAGGCCGCCCAGGTCGCGACGGAAGCGGTCCTTGTCGAGCTTGTCGTTCGATTTCATGTCCCACAGCCGGCAGCTGTCGGGGGAAATCTCGTCAGCGACGACGATCCGCATCATGTCGCCTTCCCAGAGCCTGCCGCATTCCATCTTGAAGTCGACGAGGCGGATGCCGACGCCAAGGAAGAGACCGGACAGGAAGTCATTGACGCGGATGGCGAGCGCCATGACGTCGTCGATCTCCTGCGGGGTCGCCCAGCCGAAGGCGGTGATATGCTCTTCGGAGACCATCGGGTCGTCGAGCGCGTCGTTCTTATAGTAGAATTCGATGATCGAGCGCGGCAGCTGCGTGCCTTCTTCCATCCCGAGGCGCTTGGCGAGCGAGCCGGCCGCGACATTGCGCACGACCACTTCGAGCGGGATGATCTCCACCTCGCGGATGAGCTGCTCGCGCATATTCAACCGGCGGATGAAATGGGTCGGCACGCCGATGCTGTTCAGATGTTGGAAGATATATTCCGAGATTCGGTTGTTGAGCACGCCCTTGCCGTCGATCACCTCGTGTTTCTTCGCATTGAAGGCCGTGGCGTCGTCCTTGAAGTGCTGAATCAAAGTGCCGGGCTCCGGGCCCTCATAGAGGACCTTGGCCTTGCCCTCGTAAATGCGGCGTCGGCGGTTCATTGGGATCAACCGGGGCTTGAGGAAGTCCATATGGCGGGTCGTCGCTCCTGCGAAGTGGGTCTGCGCACGCCGGCCTTGCGGCCTGGCCCTCAGGGAGCGGCGGCGGGCGCGCGCCCTGGCCGCGGATATCGGCGGTCCTAGCGTCTTTGGCGGCCAGTGACAAGCCGACATCACACTCTATCGCAAAGGGAAAGGCGATACAACGCGCCTAACAGCCGTGCTTTTGCCTGCGGCGACGACGGCGCTTTCCGCCATTGGCTTTGCGCCTGAATACGCCTATATCGGGCCGTCGCCGATGCGGCTGATCGCCGAGCCTCACATCAAAGAACAACCCCGGCCGAGGATGGACATGAGCACTTTCGACCAGCGCGAAGACTCCTTCGAAAAACGCTTTGTCCACGAAGAGGAACTCCAGTTTCGCGCCGAGGCGCGCCGCAACAAGTTGCTCGGGCTATGGGCGGCCGAAAAACTCGGGAAAACCGGCGCCGAGGCTCAGGCTTACGCTGAATCGCTGGTCGTGGCCGAGGTCGCCGCCGACGCCGATGAGCGGGTCGTGGCGCAACTCAAGAAGGATTTCGAGGCGGCCGGCGTGAACCAGTCCGAGCACCAGATCCGTCGCACCATGGACGAGATGCTGGCCAAGGCGAAGGCGGAGATCAAGGCGGGCGAATAGTCCCGCATAGGCCCTTTGTTCATTTTCTGGGAGGATGGTCGCGCCATGCGCGATTCGTCCCTGAGCGTCCCGCGACAAAAGCCGCTTCCCGACGCCGCCTGTTTTTCGGCCGCTCCGGCGATCGCCGAAGAAGCGGCGCTGTGGCTGCGCCATCTTGCCGGCGAGCGGCGCGCCTCGCGCCATACCGTCGACGCCTATGCCCGCGACCTTGCCGCCTTTCTCGCCTTTCTGACCGATCATCTCGGCGCGCGGCCCGACGCCGCCGAGCTCAAAGCCCTTCAGCCGGCGGATTTGCGCGCCTTTCTCGCTAAGCGTCGCCGCGACGGATTGGAGAGCCGCTCGCTGCTGCGGGCGCTTGCCGCGGTGCGCAATTTTCTGCGCTTTCTGGAGAAGAAGGGGCTCGCCCGTACCGATGTTTTCGGCGCGGTCCGCCCGCCAAAGTGCCCGCACAGCCTGCCCAAGGCGCTCACGGTGGCCGACGCCCGCGACATCGTCGATCCCACGCAGAGGGCGGGCGAGGCGCGCGAGCCATGGATCATTGCCCGCGACGCCGCGGCGCTGGCGCTGCTTTACGGGGCGGGGCTAAGAATTTCCGAGGCGCTGTCGATCGGCGGCGCCGAGGCGCCGGTCGGCGCTATCGACCGGATCACGATCCTGGGAAAGGGCGGCAAGAGCCGCACCGTTCCGGTGATCGCGCCGGTGCGCGCGGCCATCGAGGCCTATCTCGCGCTCTGCCCTTACGATCTCGCCGGCGGACCGCTGTTCGTCGGCGCGCGCGGCGGCCCGCTGTCGCCGCGCATCGTTCAGCTCGCGGTCCAGCGCCTGCGCGGCGCGCTCGGCCTGCCGGAAAGCGCGACGCCGCATGCGCTGCGCCATTCGTTCGCGACGCATCTCCTCGGCCGCGGCGGCGATCTGCGCACGATCCAGGAATTGCTCGGCCACGCCTCGCTATCGACGACGCAGATTTATACCGCCGTCGACAAGGCCCGGCTCCTCGACGCCTATCGCTCGGCCCATCCGCGCGCGGATTGAGGCTACCGGCTTGATGAGCCCGCCGCTCCTGCGCCTAAAGCTGCAAGTGGCGTGGATGGCTGGGACAAGCTCGGCCACGACGGCCTAAAGTCCAAGGTCGCTGGCGCACAAAAAGGGAGCACGAATGTTCGGCCGGGCGCTGATCGTCGCGCTGATCGCCTTCTTCGCCGGCGCCAGCCTTTCGGCGCGGGCCGACGCGCCGGATGTCTGCAAAGGCGACGCCTGCCAGGGCGTTTTCGCCGTCGGCCCCTATCTCATGGGTTTTTTCGCGACCCAAACTCGTGAAGAGGGAACGGCGCAACGCTATTACCGGGAAATCCCCAGTTTCGGGCCGACGCTTCTGAACATCGAGATCGCGGGGCGCGAGGACGATCCGACGCGTCCGCCGCAATTCGAGGACATCAAGGACCTTGACATCGAGGCCCGGCTCTTTTGGGCGAGAAACGATCTCAAGACGCCCGAACTCTTAAAGACCTATCGGGCGCATGGCGTCGCGTCGCTCTCCCTCGACTATGATTTTTCCGAGGACGGCAAATATGTCGTCGGCGTGAGTTTGCGGAAGCCGGACGGCGTTGAGCATCGAGGCGAACATATTTTCTTCGTCATTGCCGCCGCCGAGTCGGGCCTTCTCCTCGCCGCCGCCGCCTCGCTTTTTCTTCTCGGTTTCGCTGTCCTTGTCTGGCGGCTGAGAAGGCCGCTCACTCCAGCGGCTCCACCGCAGTAATCTCAATGCCGAAGCCCGAGAGGCCGACGAAGGCGCGGGGCGCCGAGGACGAGCGCAGGCGGATCGACGAGACGCCCAGATCCTTCAAAATCTGCGCGCCGAGCCCCACGTCGAACCATTGGCGTTTGCGCGTCTCCTCGGCGTTTTCCTCGCCCCTTCCGATGATATTCGCCGGGACGCCGGCGGCGCCGTCGCGCAGATAAACCAGCACGCCGCGCCCTTCGCGGGCGAAACGCGCCAGAGTCTTCTTGATCGTCGGCGCCCCGCACATCACGTCGGCGATGATGTCGGCGCGGTGCAGGCGCGTCGGCACGTCGCGACCGTCGCCGATCGCGCCGAGCACGAAGGCGAAATGCTGCACGCTGTCGAAAGGCGTGACATAGGCGTGCCCGATCATGTCGCCGGCTTCGGTCTCGACGGGAAAGGTCGCGACGCGCTCGACGAGCTTTTCGCGCGCCTGCCGGAAGGCGATGAGATCCGCGACCGACACGAGCTTGAGTTGATGCGTGCGGGCGAATTCCTCGATCTGGCCGCCGGTCATCACCGTGCCGTCGTCATTGGCGAGTTCGCAGATCACGCCGACCGGCGGCAGGCCCGCGAGCTTGCATAAATCCACCGCCGCTTCGGTATGGCCGGAGCGCATCAGCACCCCGCCGTCCTTGGCGATGAGCGGAAAGACATGGCCGGGCCGCACGAAATCGGCCGCGCCCATATTGCCGTTGGCGAGCGCGCGCACCGTATTGCAGCGCTGCTCGGCGGAAATGCCGGTGGTTAACCCGTGGCGCGCGTCGACCGAGACGGTAAAGGCGGTCGCGAGCGGCGCGTCGTTCTCCGCGACCATGGGCGCGAGATGGAGACGGCGCGCTTCTTCGATCGTCAGCGGCGCGCAGACGATTCCGCTGGTGTGGCGGATGATGAAGGCCATCTTCTCCGGCGTGCAGAGCGATGCGGCGATGACCAGATCGCCTTCATTTTCGCGATCGTCGTCATCGGTGACGACGACCATCTCGCCTCTGGCGACGGCCTCGATGGCTTCGGTGATGGAATGGGACAATCGGCTCTCCAGCGCGCTTCGCGCATTTTGCGCTTTCGCAGTTTCGCTTATCTAGACGTGCGGCGGCGACGTTTCAAATTGGAAGTTGAAACGTCTACGCTGCAGTTGTCATTCCCGACGCGCGAAGCGCGATCAGGGAATCCAGGAAACTCAGCGTTCCTGACGTTGCTCTGGATTCCCGGTCGGGCCCGCGGCCCGCCGGGAATGACAATGCGAAGGCGAGGAAGAAAGGGAGGCTCCGTTGTACGAAGCGGGATTGAAGAAGCGCGCGATCTCAAGCTTCCTGAGGACGCTGGCGGCCTCAGCGCTGGCATTCCTTGCGCCGCTCGCAGTCGCACGCGCAAATTCCTGCGCCGATATCGAGGACGGCGGCGCGCGTTACACAATGTGCGACTTCGACGCGCGCAACAGCGACATTCGGCTTTTTCTGCGCGACGAGAAGGGTGACGCCTATGCCGATTTCTCGCGCCTGGCGAGCGCGCTCGCCGACAAGGGCGAAACCCTCGTCTTCGCGATGAACGCCGGCATGTATGCGGAGGATCGCGCGCCGGTCGGCCTCTATGTCGAGAACGGCCGCACGCTCAACGCCGCCAATACGCATGCCGGTCCCGGCAATTTCCACATGAAGCCGAATGGCGTCTTCTGGATTGACGGCGGGCGCGCCGGCGTCACCGAGACAGCGCGCTTCCTCAAAAGCCGCCAGCGCGCGCAGTTCGCCACTCAATCAGGGCCGATGCTCGTCATCGGCGGACGCATTCATCCGCGCATTCACGAAGACGGCATGTCGCAGAAATTTCGCAACGGCGTTTGCGTCCAGGACGGCCATATCGTGCGCTTCGCCATCTCCAATCAGCCGGTGAGTTTTTTCGAATTTGCGCGGCTGTTTCGTGATCGTCTGCATTGCGCGGACGCGCTGTTTCTCGACGGCGGTTCGGCTTCAGGACTCTATGCGCCGTCGCTCTCGCGCCATGATCGATTCATGCCGGCGATGGGGCCGATCGTCGGCGTCGCCGAAAAGTCGAAGCGTTAGATCACGCTGCGTTTAGGCGGAATCGCCTAAACGCAGATGACGTGATCGATTCCAAAAGCGTAGAGCGCGCTTTGCGCGAAAAACCGGCATCCACTTTTTCGCGGCGCGCTCTAGCTCAATCGCGTCAGCGCCGCGTTGAGCTTGTCGATGCGCGCGGCGGTCTCTTCCCGCCGTTCGCGGTGCTCGTCGATCACCTCTTCGTCGGCCTTGGCGAGGAAGCCCTCATTGGCGAGTTTGGCGTCGAGCTTTTTGAGTTCGCCTTCGAGCTTCGCCGTCTCCTTCGCCAGCCGCGCCTTTTCGGCTCCAAGGTCAATCACGCCCTCTAACGGCATGGCGGCGACGCCGCCGCGCACGATCATCTGCGCCGAAGATTTCGGCGCGGCTTCAGAGAAATCCAATCGCGAAAGACGCGCAAGCTTGCGGATCGTCTCGTCCCAGCGCGTCGCGCGCGCTTTCAGCGCCTCATCGGCGCCGATCAGCAGCAGTTCGGTTTCGCTCGTCAGATTCATCTCGGCGCGCAGCGAGCGCGTTTCGGAAATCAGGTCGACGACCCAGCCGATTTCGCTTTCGGCTTCAGCGTCTTCGAGACCGCTGAGCGACGGCCATGACGCGAGCGCCAGAAGCGACTCGCGCTTGGGCCCCTCGGCGCCCTTGATCGCCCAAAGCTCTTCGGTGAGGAAGGGCATGAACGGATGCAGCAGCGCGTAGATCTGGTCGAGCGTGAAGGCGACCGTCGCGCGCGTCTCGTTCTTGTCGGCGCCGTCGGCGCCCTGCAGCAGCGGCTTCGCCAGCTCCACATACCAGTCGCAGAAAACGCTCCAGACGAAGCGATAGACGGCGTTCGCCGCATCGTTGAAGCGATAGGCGTCGATCGCCGCGCTCACTTCCGCCGTCGTGCGCGCCGCCTCGCCGACGATCCAGCGGTTGAGCGTGATTCTGTTGGCGCGCGGATCGTAGCCCGCGACGCGCGCGCAGCCGTTGATTTCGGCGAAGCGCGAGGCGTTCCACAGCTTCGTCGCGAAATTGCGATAGCCTTCGACGCGCTGGGTCGACAGCTTGATGTCGCGTCCCTGCGCCGCCATCGCGGCGAGCGTGAAGCGCAGCGCGTCGGCGCCATAGTCGTCGATGAGATGCAGCGGGTCGATGACATTGCCCTTCGACTTCGACATCTTCGCGCCCTTCTCGTCGCGGACGAGCGCATGGATATAGACGTCGCGGAACGGGACTTCGCCCATGAAGTGAAGGCCCATCATCATCATGCGGGCGACCCAGAAGAAGATGATGTCGAAGCCGGTGACGAGCGCGTTCGTCGGATAGTAGCGCGAAAGCTCCGGCGTCTTCTCCGGCCAGCCGAGAGTCGAAAAGGGCCACAGCGCCGAGGAGAACCAGGTGTCGAGAACGTCTTCGTCGCGCGTGAGCGTCACGCCGTCGCCGAGCTTGGCGCGGGCGGCTTTGAGCGCGGACTCTTCGTTTTCCTCGACATAGACATTGCCGTCCGCGTCATACCAAGCGGGGATGCGATGGCCCCACCAGAGCTGGCGCGACACGCACCAGGGCTGGATGTTCTCCAGCCAGTCGAAGTAGGTCTTCTCCCAATTCTTCGGCACGAAATTCGTCTTGCCGTCGCGCACGGCCTTGAGCGCCGGCTGGGCGAGCGTTTTGGCGTCGACATACCATTGATCGGTGAGGCGCGGCTCGAGCACCGCGCCCGAACGGTCGCCATGCGGAACCATGTGCCTGTGGTCATCGACGCCGTCTAGAAGTTCGCGCTCTTCCATCATTTCGACGACGCGCTTTCGCGCGGCGAAACGATCGAGCCCGTCGAGCGCGGATCCTGTCGCCGCAAGTTCGGGGGAGGGTTCGACGCCTTCGTGGAACTCGGCGTTGGCTTTAAGCGTCATCTGCGCCTGAGCGTCGAGGACGTTCACGAGCCGCAGGCCGTGCCGCTTGCCGACTTCGAAATCGTTGAAGTCATGGGCGGGCGTGATTTTCACCGCGCCGGTGCCCTTCTCGGGGTCGGAATATTCGTCGGCGACGATGGGGATCAATCTGCCGACTAACGGCAAACGAACGCGCTTGCCAACGAGCGCCTTGTAGCGCTCGTCTTCCGGATGCACGGCCACCGCCGTGTCGCCGAGCATCGTTTCGGGTCGCGTCGTCGCGACGACGATGAACTCACCCGTCTCTTCGCCCGCGTCGTCGACGATCGGATATTTGAAGCGCCACAAATGGTCCTTCACTTCGACCTGCTGCACTTCGAGATCGGAAATCGCCGTATGCAGCGCCGGGTCCCAATTGACGAGGCGCTTGTCCTTATAGAGCAGCCCTTCGCGATAGAGCTGCACGAAGACCTTCGCCACCGCGCGCGACAGGCCTTCATCGAGCGTGAAGCGTTCGCGCGACCAGTCGCAGGAGGCGCCGAGCCGCTTCAACTGCTCGACGATCTTGCCGCCCGATTCAGCCTTCCATTCCCACACGCGCTCGACGAATTTCTCGCGCCCGAGCGTGCGCCGATGCTCCTGGCGCTCCATGAGCTGGCGCTCGACCACCATTTGCGTAGCGATGCCGGCGTGATCGGTGCCCGGCTGCCAGAGCACGTCGTCGCCCTTCATGCGGCGGTAGCGCACGAGAATGTCCTGCAGCGTATTATTGAGCGCATGGCCCATATGCAGGCTGCCGGTCACATTCGGCGGCGGAATGACGATGGAATAGGGTACCGCCTGCGTCCGTTCGGGCCGTCCGGCGCGGAAGGCTTGCGCCTCTTCCCACGCGTCGCGGATGCGCGATTCAATTGCGGCCGGATCGAAGGTTTTTTCCATTGTCATGGGGCGAACGGAGGCAGAAAGGACGCTGATCCCTCCCCTTTACGGGGAGGGTGGACCGACGAAGCCGGGCCGGGTGGGGTTCTATAAGCAAAGAAATCGTGTTCGTCGAAGTCGGGGGGATTTATGGCTTTCCCCCACCCGGCGAGCTTCGCTCGCGACCCTCCCCGCAAAGGGGGAGGGATTCGAACGTCACGATTCAAAAAGACGTACGAGGCGTAGAGCTGTTTCCGCTTCTACGCCAGCGCCTTGAGCGCGCCCTTGCCGGCGTAGATCGCCGCGTCGCCCAGCTCCTCCTCGATGCGGATGAGCTGATTGTATTTGGCGGTGCGGTCGGAGCGGGCCAGCGAGCCGGTCTTGATCTGGCCGCTGTTGGTCGCGACGACGAGATCAGCGATGGTCGAATCCTCGGTCTCGCCGGAGCGATGCGAGAAGACGGTGGTGTAGCCGGCGCGATGCGCGGTCTCGACCGAGGCGAGCGTCTCGGTCAGCGTGCCGATCTGATTGACCTTGACGAGCAGCGAATTGGCGACGCCCTTCTTGATGCCCTCATTGAGGCGCACGACATTGGTGACGAAAAGATCGTCGCCGACGAGCTGAACTTTGTCGCCGATCGCGTCGGTGAGCTTCTTCCAGCCCTCCCAATCATCCTCAGCCATGCCGTCTTCGATGGACACGATCGGATAGGCGCCGGCGAGCTTGGCGAGATAGGCGACCTGCTCGTCGATCGAGCGCGTCACGCCTTCGCCTTCATAGACATATTTGCCGCTCTTGAAGAATTCCGTCGCGGCGCAGTCGGAGGCGAGATGCACGTCGACGCCCGGCTTGAAGCCCGCCGCTTCGACCGCCTTCATGATGAAGTCGAGCGCCGCTTCGGCGGACGGCAGATTGGGGGCGAAGCCGCCTTCGTCGCCAACCGATGTGCTGAGGCCGGCTTTCTTCAGCGCCGCTTTGAGCGTGTGGAAAATCTCCGCGCCCCAGCGGATGGCGTCGCGCACATTTGGCGCGCCGGTCGGCATGATCATGAATTCCTGGAAGTCGATCGGATTGTCGGCGTGCACGCCGCCGTTGACGATGTTCATCATCGGCGTCGGCAGAACCCGCGCCTGGACGCCGCCAACGTAGCGATAGAGCGGCAGCGCGGTCGCCTCGGACGCCGCCTTGGCGGCGGCGAGCGACACGCCGAGAATGGCGTTGGCGCCGAGCCGCGCCTTGTTCGGCGTGCCGTCGAGCTTGATCATCGCCTCGTCGATGGCGACCTGATCCTCGGCCTCGAAGCCGAGCAGCGCCCCGGCGATCTCGTCATTGACATTGTCGACCGCCGCCAGCACGCCCTTGCCGAGATAGCGCGATTTGTCGCCATCGCGCTTTTCGACCGCCTCATGCGCCCCCGTGGAGGCGCCGGACGGAACGGCGGCGCGGCCCGAAGAGCCGTCCTCCAGCGTTACCTCGACCTCGACGGTGGGATTCCCGCGGGAATCGAGAATTTCGCGGGCATGGATGTCGACGATCTCGGTCATTTCAGGCCTCTTATGATGCGGCGCGGGGCGGCGCGACTTCTTAGACCTATTGCAGCGTCCCGAAAAGCCTCAGGCGAGAAAAGCTTTCGCGTAGGGCGGGCTTTTGGCGCGACGATGCTGCGCCGCCGCGACCGGGCGCCGGCGAGGTCCATTGACTGTCAGGGACCCCTCCCTATCCTTGAGCTTGATCGATGTAGCGGTCGTTCGCCGCTAGGCGCGACGGGGTCGGCGGGAGGTAAGGATAAGCACAACGCGATTCGCGCGCGTCGCGGCGGTCAGCTTCTGCTTGGGGCTTTGGCCTCCGGCGCGCGCCTTGGCGCAGTCTCAGGAGCATGTCGCCGCGGCGGCGGCGACTTTGGAAAAATCCCCCGTCCGAGCCAATTGCGCGCCGGCGCAGGAAGATTTCCTCGGCTGGCCGGCGAATCTCGTGCAGAGATGCGAATATCACGTCGAGGACATGCCCGGCCTCGCCTATGTGCTTGACGTGAAGCCGGAAACTCTGGCGCGCTGGGTCGAGGCCGGATGCGGCGCGCTCATGGTCGGGGCCAGCCGTTGTTTCGAGCGGACCCTAAAATGTGCGCTCGACAGCACAAGCGCGACCTTTGTCGTCGGCGGCAATTTGATCGCAGCGCGCGGCGGCGTGAAGCAGAACCGCTTCTATCGAAACGGCGTCGCCATCGTCGCGCCGAAAAGCGGCATGCCCGGCGCCGTGCCGATCGCCGAACAGGAGCAGATCGCGCATATCGCCGAAAAGACCGTGTCTGGGATGCTCGAGCGCGGCGGCGTCGCCTTGTGGGACACCATGCCCTATCAATTCGCGGTCAAGGCCATCGACCTCGGCGTGCCGGCCGAGATGAACACGCCGGACAGGCGGGAGAAATGGCTCGAAATCGTGCGCGTCGAAATGCTGAAAGCGCTGGAGAGCCCCGAGAATCGCTTTCTCTCGGGCTGGATGTCGGCGCATCCGATCACGCTGCGCGCCGGAGAATGCCCCGATTGGCGCGACCCGTGAGCGGCCGTCGCTTGACGCCGCCGACGCGGCGCGTTTGTTACGCGCATGACCAAGACGCATAAGGGCGCCGCGCTGCTCGGTCGACAAGCGGCGTTGCCGGCTTCGCCGGATGAGGCCGAACTCGACATCGTGCCGAACCCGCACAAGGATGCGAGCTATCTCGTGCGCTTCACCGCGCCCGAATTCACCTCGCTCTGCCCTGTGACGGGACAGCCAGATTTCGCGCATATCGTCATCGACTATGTCCCCGCCGAATGGCTGGTCGAGTCGAAGTCTCTGAAGCTTTATCTCGGGAGCTTTCGCAACCACGGCGCATTCCACGAAGACTGCACGCTTCGCATCGCTCGCGATCTCGTCGCGTCGCTGGCGCCCAAATGGTTGCGCATCGGCGGCTATTGGTATCCGCGCGGCGGCATGCCGATCGACGTCTTCTGGCAGACCGGCGCGCCGCCTGAAGGGCTGTGGCTTCCCGATCAAGGGGCGCCGCCCTATCGCGGGCGAGGCTAAGCGTTTGAGCGCGTCCACGGTTCAAGGCCTTGTGCGCCGGTCGTCGGATCATCTACCTATGCGTCCTTGCGGCTTCCTGACAACGAGACCGTCCGATCGCGAGGGGCCGGAAACATGAAGCTTCGGACGTTTTTCTCGATCTTCTTCCTGTTGCTCCTCGCTTTAGCAGGAGGCAATTTGGCGTTGGGCGTCTATTTGGAAAAAGCTCAACGAGGTCTGACGACCTCGGAGCGCGAATTGCAGTTCCTGACCACGCTTGCCGAAGATTTGGTTTTTTCCTCGCAATGGCAGACTCGCTTTGCACGAGGCTATATCTCCGATCACGATCCGAAAAGAATCGAGTGGTACAACATTATCGAAGCCATTCTGAACGGCGAAGTCGCTCGGCCAAAAGATTATGATTTTGGCTATTGGGATCTCGTCAACGGCGGAATCATCCCGCCGCCCGAACAGAAAAGCGACGGCGCGGCATCGATTGAAGACCGCTTCTTGAGCCAAAATGTCACCGCGCATGAATTGAATAAGTTGAAGGAAGCGCGAAGCTTCCTGGAAAAAGTGGTTGCGATCGAACGCGCCGCAATGCATGCGGTCGATGGCGAATTCGACGATGGCGCCGGGACCTTTTCTCGCAAGGGCAAGCCTGATCGCGCTTTGGCGACAAAGCTGTTGTTCAGCGAGGAATACCGCAAGCTCAACGGAGATCTGACGCTGAGAATTGCGCAGATGCAGGACTTGATCCGGCAGAGGTACGTTGGTCGGATCGCGCAAGAACAGGCGTTCGCCAAGCGGCTATTCGCAGCCAACTCTTACTTGAATATCGGCTTGTTCGGATTGGTCATTTTGTCTCTCGTCTTCTTGCGAAGCCGCTTTGCGGTTCGAGCGTCCCAGCTGATGACGGTCGTGCGCGATTTCGGCTCAGGAAATCTGACGGCTCGAGCTTCAGTCTCGGGAAACGACGAGATCAGCGAATTGGCGACGACCATCAACTCGATGGCTGAAAATCTGAACGTCGCCTTCGACAAACTCGAAGATAAGATAAGAATTTCCGGCAAGGCGTTGTCGGATCTGGAGACGGAACGCTCCCGCTCGGAGAAGCTGCTTCACAACATTCTCCCCGCCGCCATCGCCGAGCGGCTGCGCGGCGGAGAAGAGACGATCGCGGAAGTATTCCCTGAAGTTACGGTATTTTTCTCCGACATTGTCGGATTTACCGAACTCTCGGCGAAGCTTGGACCGCACGCCACCGTCAACATGCTCAACGCCATATTCGAAAAATTCGACGAACTTGTCGAAAAGCACGGCGTCGAAAAGATCAAGACGATCGGCGACAGCTACATGGTCGTCGGCGGCGTTCCGAACCGGGATCCGTTGCATTGTCAGCATATCGCGGATTTCGCTTTAGAAGCGCGAGCTTTCATCATCAGCTATGCGGAATCGGTTCCTTACCCGCTCCATATGCGAATGGGCGTGCACACCGGCACAGTGGCCGCCGGCGTCGTGGGCCGAAAGCGATTTTCTTACGACCTTTGGGGCGACGTCGTGAATGTCGCGAGCCGCTTCGAGTCCACGGGCCAGCCCGACAAGATTCACGTGTCCGAGGCGGTTAAAGTGCGTCTTAGCGACGATTATGTGTTCTTGGATGGCGGAACCGTCGAATTTAAAGGCAAAGAGGCGACGCGCTCTTTCTTCCTGATCGGTAAAAAAGCGCAAATGCCGGGAGTATTGGAGTTCACGGCGCCTGGCGCCGCGGCCGATAGATCACGCTGCGTTTAGGCGGAATCGCCTAAACGCAGATGACGTGATCGATCCCATAAGCATAGAGCGCGCTTTGCGCGAAAAACCGGCATCCACTTTTTCGCGAGCCGCGCTCTAATCCGCCCTGATCGCGCCGGCAAAGGGCTCCTCCGGCGCTTTCATTCGAAAGACAATGATGGAAATAATCCAGCTCGCAATTAGAATTCCGGCGATCGCCAAGCCGAAGTCGGCGAGATTGTCGTTTAGACTTTGAACGAGCCGCCAAACGCCGTTTTCGAGGCCAAGCTTATCGCCGAGCAGCCCGAGCGCTTCCACGCCGCCGATGAACATGGCGACGACCACGGACATCGCGGTCATGACGAGATTGTACCACAGCTTCTTTAAGGGATCGTCGAAAGCCCAGCCATAGGCGCCGGTCATCACGACGCTGTCGGTTGTGTCCATCAAGGACATGCCGGCGGTGAACAGGGCAGGGAACACCAGCAACGTCGAGATCGACATGCCTTGCGCGGCCTGTTCCGCCGAAATTCCAAGTAGGCCAATCTCCGTCGCGGTGTCGAAGCCCAGACCGAACAGCAAACCGACGACATACATCTGCCAGGAGCGCGAGACGAAGCGAAACACCGGGCGCAGGAAACGAGTGACCAAGCCGCGCCCGTTGAGCAGATGATTGAGGTCTTCGTCAAGGACCGGCTCGCCACGTCTGGCGCGGTTGTACGCCGACCATATGCCTCTAAGCAGGAAGAGGTTTGCGACGCCGATGACGATCAGAAACAGAGCGGAGACCGAGGCGCCGACGGCGCTGCTCAGCGTTGTGAACCTGTCTGCTTGGCCTTCCATCGCCGCCGCGGTCGCGGCCATCGCGATCGACGCGATCGCGACGAAAGTGGAGTGACCGAGGGAAAAGAAAAAACCGACTGAATAAGGAGTCTTGCCATCCTGCATCAATTTGCGGACGACGTTATCAATGGCGGCGATGTGGTCGGCGTCGAAGGCGTGCCGCAGTCCGAACATGAAGGCCAGCACAGCTGCGCCCATCAGACCCGGTCGATCGGAAAAAGCCGTCCACGCCCAGGTCCAGGCAAAGACATTGGCTGCGAGAATGAGCAAATATGTCGCCGCAGCCTTGGCTTTGACGTTTTCTTTCCGGTCGTCGAAAGGGTTGAGCGCCATTATCCCGCCCGGCTGAGCCATAAGGACATGTAGCAGTAATCGCTTATCTATGAAAGTTCATACTGACGGCCAGTGGGCGACACGCAAATCTGATTAACTCGCCATGTGTGGCCGTCTCAAGGCCGTCGACTTTGCTGCGCGCCTGGGCTTTAAGCGGAACCGTATGCGCTGCGGTCGCGAAAACGTGGGCGAGAAGATGTTGTCGCAGGAGAATATCGCCGAGTGGCGGCTCTACGCGCCCGCGCTGCGGGAAGTGGATTTTTCCGATGGTGAAACGCTCTATCGGCAAGGCGAGGAGCCTGGCTTTCTCCATTGCGTGACGCGCGGCGTCGTCAGGCTTTCGCATGTCGCCGAAAGCGGCGCGCAGCTCACGCTCGCCATCGCGAAAGCCGGCGATCTCTTCGGGCGCTTGTCGGCGGGAGGAGCGTCGGCGCATGCCGCAAGCGCCATCGGCGAGGCGCGCGTTCTGATGTTCGCCCCTGTCGACGCGGAGCGTCTCCTCACTAAAAGCCCGTCGTTTTCGATCTTCCTCAGCTCAGGCTTGGAGGCGTCGCGGGAACGCGCCGAGCGTAGGCTGATCGATCGCCAGACCAAGACGGTCGGGGTGCGGCTAATCGAGACGCTGGGCGAGCTGGCGCGCGCTTTCGGGGCCCCATGCCCGCATGGGTTTTCGCTCGAGATCAGGCTCACTCAGCAGGACATCGCCGATCTTGTCCATGCCAGCCGTCCCGTGGTGACGCGGCTCATGAATGATTTGAAGCGGCAGGGCGCGCTTGATTATCGGCGCGACCTCATCTGCGTCAATCATCTCGCGCTGCGATCCCTCGGCGGAGAAAAACCGTCCGATTTGTAACGCTGGTGACAGACCGTCGCCGGGTCGCGTCTTAACCAAGGGATGGCGGCCGATCCGGTCCGCCCGATTGGGAGAAGCGAAGATGACATTCATCGCGGCGCGCCTGCACGGCTATCTCGACTATCTGACGGTTTTGATTTTCCTTATGGCGCCGAGCGTCCTTGGTTTCGGCGGCGCGCCCGCGAAGATCTCCTGGCTGCTCGCGGGCGTGCATCTGGCGATGACGCTCATCACGCGATTTCCGTTCGGCGTCTTTCGGCGATTGCCTTTCCCGCTTCACGGCTGGGTCGAAAGAATTGTCGGGCCGGCGCTGATCGCCGTCGCATTTCTTCCCGATATTTTCAGCGTGAAGCCGGCCTTCGTTTTTTTTGTCGGCATGGGGCTTGTCATTGTCGCGGTCGGCTGGCTGACGGATTACGCGAAGGTGGAATAGGCTTGCCGTCCTTCATGGCCGCCGAGGCGCGGGCCGACGTTCGATCTCGACGCGCTGCCGGAACTGCTCGAAACGATCGGCGTCGAACTTATTCCAATCCATGCGCGCCAAGCGCTCTCCTCGCCAGCGCGCGCATATCGGCGATAAGCGCATTATAGCCGAAGCTCGTTCCGCGCTCGGTGACAAGAATGCCCGCGGCGCTGGCGCGGCGCGCTTTCGGCGCCCCATTCCCGAACGGCTATTCGCTCGAGTCAGGCGCACGCAGCAGGACATCGCCGATCTCGTCCATGCGAACCGCCCGGTCGTGACGCGGATCATGAATGATTTAAGGCGGCCCGCCTTGCGAAAGGTGCTTCGGCGAGACAAAATCGCCGCGGTTTCAAAGCGAGGCATGTCGTGACGGACGAGAGGGACACGAAATCCTGGACGGGGGCCTGGGAAGCGGCCGTAGTGATCGCCGTCGTCGTGGCGGCTTTCCTTCTGGCGAGGCAAACTCGCGAGAGTCTTTCCCTGGATGAAGACCCCGAACCGCTCTCGCTGACCCTGGAGCGCGAGGCGGCCGAGGTGAACGCGACCCTTCCAGAGATGGTCAGCGAAGGCGTTCGCCTGGACAAGGCGACGGCAGGCCCCGGCAACGCCTTCAATTATGTCTATACGATAGTCGACGACGAGACGGCCCAGGCTTTGGTCGCCAATCCCGAGAAGCTCGCTCAATTGAAAACCCAGCTGCAGGAGCGTGTTTGTCTGACGATGCCCCAGCGCCGCGCGAGCGGCGCCATCATCAGATATTCTCTCAAGAACAATGAGGGAAAGACGATCGCCGACGTCTCAATCGACGCGGGGAGCTGCTGAGCTTCGGCGTCCTTCGCAGATGCGCGCCTTTCCGCGTCGAACCTGGACCGGCCGGATTTCGTCGCACGCGCATGCCTGCCCCATGCGGTTGATCCCTGGGGCAAAGCATCAACGCGCCGTAGAACCTTAGAGGCAGCGTCGACGACCGCGTCGGTCTTGCGACGTTGAAGCGTCCTACAGCGAACTTTTCGAGATAGAGAAGTTCACGCAGCTCGGTGGGCGCGCCGAGAAATCAGAACTTCTTGACTTCGACTCCGTGCTTTTGCAGCGCATAGCCGATCTGCCGCGGAGTCAGTCCGAGCAATCGCGCGGCCTTCGCCTTCACCCAGCCGGCGCGCTCCATGGCGTCGATCAGACGTTCTCGGTCTGAGCGCGGTTCGGTTTCGGGAACGGCGTTTCTTTCGGCCGCGGGGCAGGCGTCGGGCGCCGATTCCGATTGGTCGCGCTCGCTTACGACCGGGGCCGGCGGCGCCGGCTGACGAGCGCGCGGCGCGACGTTCGGTAAGCCCGCGACAGTTCCAGAAGGAGTCGAACGCTCCAGCGAGCCGCTCCACAGCACAGAGGAGAGACAGCCGTCATTGCGACAGGAGAAGTCCTTGTCGATTATGACATTGCCCTGCGCCAAAGTGGCCGTGCGGAACACGCAGTTTTCCAGCTCTCTGATGTTGCCGGGAAAAGCGCAGGCGTTCAGCACATGCAAAGCAGACTCGGAAAAACTCAGTCGTCCGCCTTGCTCGGCGTTGAAGCGGCGCAGGAATTCGTTGGCGAGCGGTTCGAGATCGCCCTTGCGGTCGCGCAGCGGCGGCAGGAAGATCGGCACGACGCTGATGCGATAGTATAAGTCGGCGCGAAATTCGTTGCGCTTGACCGCCTCTTCGAGGTTCTTGTTCGTCGCGCAGACGAGCCGAACGTCGACCTTCTGGGTCCGCGTCCCGCCCACGCGCTCGAATTCTCCTTCTTGCAGAACGCGCAGAAGCTTGGCCTGGAAGGCCGGCGTGATCTCGCCGATCTCGTCAAGAAACAAGGTGCCGCCGTCAGCCAGTTCGAAACGGCCCTTGCGCATATTCACCGCGCCGGTGAAGGCGCCGCGTTCATGGCCGAAGAGCTCCGACTCGAGCACGCTCTCTGGAAGAGCCGCGCAGTTGAGCTTGACGAAAGGTTTCGAGCGCCGCGGCGAGAGATTGTGTATCGCGGCGGCGAACAGCTCCTTGCCTGTTCCCGATTCGCCGCGCAACAGAACGGTGGACTTCGCCTTGGCGACGACGCGGATTTTCTCGATTACTGTTCGCAACGCCGGGCTGTTGCCGACGACGCCATTGATGCCGCTGAGCTTCGTTTCGAAGTGAGGAACGCGGTCTCCTTTTTCGAACCAGGCCTTTTCCTGCATCAGGCGCTCGCGGTCGCGCGCGATGAGCTTGTGAAGCCGCAAGGTCTGGCCGACGAGATTGGCGATCATCGTCAGGAAGCGCACGTCATGATCGAACAGAGTGACTGAACGATCGTCATAGACGCGATCCACCGTCAGCGTGCCGATGACGGCGTCGTCCTCCTTGATCGGAACGCCGATCAGCGAGAAAGGCCGGCCGTCGGTCGGCCCCCATTCGGAGCAGTCGGAGCCCTGAAAGAGCGATGAAGTCGCGACGTTTTCGACGACGAGCGGCATTTTCGTCGCAATGATCTGCCCGACGGCGCGTTCGGGCAGCCGGTCAAAAAATCGCTTGGCGGAATCTTCGCTCCAGCCAGAGCCGACGACAACCTCGGGCTCGCCGGTCGGGCCGAGCAACGCGACCAAGCCGTGGCGCATGTCAAGAAAACTCGAAAGCAGCGCCAACACGCCCGCGAGCGTATGTTCCAAACGATTTGGCGACGCCAGGAGCTTCGATATTTCGTAGATGCCGACGAGAGCGGTGTTTCTCACGTCGAATTCGCGCGCCTTCGGCGCGCTCGCGCCGCCTGCCAGCTGCAAACCCATACGTTTTGGCCTCACGACCTGCGTGGGTGATTTCGGAAGTTTCGACGCAAACATTGTGCCATCCAGCATTAGCCCAGAGCGCCATAAAAACAAAGGGCTGCAATCATAACGCCATCGGCGTCGTCGCGCCGCTTGATCAACTCTTGCGCCTTCTGCCGCCCCTTTTGGCGCCGCCGCTCGGTCGAGCGGCGTCTCGGTTTAAACCGTGCCAGTACGTAACCGAAGTTCGCGCCGCGTTGCGCCGCCGCCGCGACGGAGGAGAATCGCTCAGCGCCAGACAAATTATAACAAGCTGGCGGCGAAAATGCTGTTGATTCTGTCGCTTGTGCGGCATTGTGCCGCGATGGCGCGGCTGTCGGTTCATTGCCTTTCACGAATTCTCGATCCGGCCCGAAGCGGCGTGACGTGCTGAGAATCGCATGCTGACGGTTTCAGCGACTCATCAATGGTTCCTGCGCAAGGTGGGAAGCCGAAGAGCGTATTGGTTCGTCGCACCGTCCGCGTTAACGCGCGACGCTTGTCGTGGTCGCGGTCGACTATAGGACGTCGGCGGATCGCAGCTATTGTGCGGGAACGCGCGACGGTTTCCCGTCGGCTCCGATGAAGGGAAACAGCCCCGCCTGGAAACATTGGGTCATGTGAGCGGCCTTGGCGATCGCCTGTTCGGCCTGTGGCTTGGGCAAAACTTCACTGGCGGTTTCGCTAAAGAGTTCCAGCCAGCGCGTGAAATGCTCAGGTTCGATGGGTAGATTGATATGCGCGGCGAACGGCTGGCCCTGATAGCGTTCAGTGCCGAGTAGCGATCTGGACCAGAAATTGGCGACGACGCCCATGTGCTGCTCGAGATCGTGTACCGCCGTAAAGATTGGCCCCAACAGCGAGTCTTCGACGCCCTTGGCATAAAAGCGGCGCACGCAAGCGTCGATCGCAACCTCTAACTTCGCGCGTTCGGCCCCGTCCTCGATCGGCGGAATGTCGGGCTCCATGGCCTCCTCCCTGCAATGAGCGGCGTGTACGATCCCTCGCGCTAGCAGCCTGTCGGACTGATGTTTGGGGTTTTGCGGCGAGGCTGGATTGCCGCCTTTCGCGTTTGTTTTGCGTTTGATCTCCTCCCAAACGCTCACTGAGGCG
>Ga0194126_10002889_pt1 | contig 27573 bp, 28 predicted proteins | sample TA2KigC150mmetaG_FD_148641 | JGI IMG/M metagenome (GOLD analysis project Ga0194126, IMG submission 148641) | Freshwater microbial communities from Lake Tanganyika, Tanzania - TA2015035 Kigoma Deep Cast 150m | ecosystem: Environmental > Aquatic > Freshwater > Lake | place: Tanzania: Lake... | reverse complement strand
TAAAAGACCGGGCTTTCCGGCCAGTGCCGTGCTCGGTTTCCAGCTTGCCCAAAACATGTCTCGGAATAAGTTTAAGCATCTGATGAAAGATTGTGTTACAATGGGCCATAGTCCGAAATCTCCTTTCCGTTTAATGGGTTATGGCTAACACATTTTAACAGATTCACAGGAGATTTCGGGCTTTTTTTAATCCGTTAACCGGACAGAAATGATACACAATCTAAATCACCTGTACCTAATGCTAAGGAAGAAAGACGCGTAGGTAATGGTTCAGCTGTAACTGCTACTACATGAGGTAAAGGGCCTTTTCTATTCCTTATTAAATTTAATGCTTCGGTTCTCGTATTTTGTGCCCGATCACTACGAATGGTCCATTTGCAAGATATACTAGCATGCAAAATTGAATTAACAATATTATGATTTGATTCGCGAAGCGGCGTTAATTTAGAAATATTATCTTCTGTGCTAATTATTCTGTCAATAGAATTAATCTCTATCTCTGAAACAGGACTTCTACTAATTACGATATCAGGGGTAATAATATAATTACCTCCAAGAGCAGATTTTAATGGCATATTTTCCTTAATCATTTCTTCCAAAGCTGCTAAATGGCTATATTGATCAAAGGATGATATTTTGCTTTCAGTTTCATAATGCCATGCTCCTGGACGAAGATGGTGTAAGAGATTGAAAGCATTTTTCAAAAAATCTTTTGTAATTTTTTGAAATAGAGTTCCTGCACTTTCTGATAATTTTGATTGGTCTTCATGACATCCCAATTTACGAAATAATCCCCAAGCTATTTTTCTGCTATTTGGATTTTGTTTATCGGCAATATTAGGATAAGTATCATTTCTTTCTTTATCAAATCTTGTTCTTAATACTTCCTTACAAATTCGATTATGATAATCTTGGCGAAGCTCTTTTATCCCCATGAAATTCTCCTAACGTTAAGATTAAATGAATAATTATGGTTTATAAAAGCCAATAACATATTCTTCATGCATTCGCTGTTGGATTTGAGAGTTAACATTTATTTTTATTCCTGCCGGCAGCATACGTCTATTACGGTCTAACTTTCGAATGCCTATCTTAGGAACTTCAAAGCCTACCATTCGTCCAATTTCTGCCAAACAATTATGAGTTTCCGTATCAATCCCTCTCATCGTGGAATTTCCTACAACTACAATGGCTGCTTTGCCGGGTTTCAACACTCTAAACATTTGGCGAAGAGAACGTGACATTTCAGAGTAATACCGGTGTAGTACATGGCTTTTCTTTTTATCTAATCTACCGATAGTTGCCACAACTTCCTTAACGTTCTCTGGTATTTCTTCAAAATAAACATTTATAGTGTCATCACCCCCAATATATTCTTTGCGTTTCTTACTTAAATTCCCGACTGGATAACCCATCCAAACTAAAGAAAACTTATGCGCTCTCATGTAATCGATTGCATTTGAAGCATAAGGGGGAGATGTTACAATCAAATCGACGGAATCATTTCTTAAAGGTAATATTTGAGAATTGCCAGCTATTATAAAAGGTTTAATATTTTCTGCTGCAACTTGCACCATACTTTCTAAGTTTTGTTTAAATCGTTTATCGAATTCTTCTAAGGCTGATCTCAGGATTTTTGTTAAAACTTTCAAACGATGGGGGGATATATCCTCTAAGTTCTCATTTAAAATAAATTTCTCTGTTTTTGTAATAACCATTTTTGCGCGGTGGGGGCGGGTATGAGCCAAATCAAGTGCCAATGACACTCCTCCAGACTTGGTTATAATAATGGCAGAGAAAACCACTTCAAAAAAAGCTCTTATTTTAGGATCACTTAATTTCTCAATTTGCGTTATAATTGACAAGAGTTCTATTTGCGTCTCATATGAAAACCAATAATTAATAAATTGTTTAGTTAAAGGATCCCATTTTTCTACAAATAGTTTGTTTAATTGATTGCGTTTATTATTAGCCAAATCCCTTGCGTTATCGATGATCTTATTGCCAATAGTATATAATTCATTTCTATTAAACGGAGTCACCTTTACTATAGATATTAGTAAAGCTAAGTAATCAATATCTATGCCTATAGCACGCCGTCCCGTTAGAAATGCTTCGACGATTGTAGTCCCAGAGCCCATCATAGGGTCAAGGACTACGTCAAAAGGATTTGTTAATCCTTCTATAAATTTTCTTGGCAGCTGTGGAGGGAATTTCGCAGGGAAAGAATGAAAGTTATGTGAGGAATATCCGCTATTTTTATTATGGAAATCTAGGTCATTCGATAGGAGGCTCACTAATTTATCACGATAAATTTCATTTTTTTGAGTTGGATCAATATATGGGAAATCGAGAAGGGGAGCGTCCATAGATTTATTGGTCCTTGAAAACCATTAAGGGTTCCTTCCTTCATCGGGAAAAAACCCATTGACGTTGAGAGGTTTTTAGAGTATACAACAAATTAAGAAAAAGGTGGATAAGATGGTTTGCTTTAAAAACAACTGGTGCTGGTGGCGCGTGATGGCGGGCTCGTGAGGTGCGTCCAGCAACAGGTTTGATATTTTGGGGCCCCTCACGAGAGGGGCCTTGGTTTTTTCAGGCGGAAAAAGCCGTGGCCCCAAGGAGCCCCGGCTTTTTTTAACCGCCGATGAACGCCGATGAACGCCGAGGCACGCCGATAAAAATTCGGATTTATCTGTGTTTATCGGCGTTCATCTGCGGTAATAATTACATATATTAACGAAACGGAGCAGGCATGATTTATCCGGATGTTGAGACGTTTGCCGACATGGCCCGGCAGGGCAACCTGATCCCGGTCTATCGCGAGATCATAGGGGATTTGGAGACCCCGGTGTCGGCCTATAAGAAGTTGCGGGGCGAGGGGTGTTCCTTTCTGTTGGAGAGCGTCGAAGGCGGCGAAAAGTGGGGCCGCTTCAGTTTTCTCGGCCTCAACCCGTCCCTGATGTTCCAGGTGGAGGGCGGCAAGACGGTCATCCACCGCCATGGCCGTCAGGAGACCCTGGACCCCGCCCTGGACCCCTTTGAGCACCTGCGCCGCCTTCTGGCCGGGGTCATCCCGGTGGCCACCCCGGGGCTGCCCCGGTTCTGGGGCGGGCTGGTGGGGTATTTAGGCTACGACATGGTGCGCTATATTGAGAGGCTGCCGAATCTTACCCCTCCCATCACCATGCCCGAGGCCCGTTTGATGCTGGCGGACAATGTATTAATCTTCGACAACCTGCGCCAGACCATCCAGATCCTGACCCTGGTGCACCTTAACCCGGCCGTGCCCCTTCAGGACCAATACGACCGGGCGGTGGCGGGCATCGACCGGCTCGCCGGGCGCCTGCGCCAACCGGTGCCCCTGGGCGAGGCCCCGCCGCCTACGCCGCCGCCGCCCCTGGCCTCCAACCTCTCGCAAGAGCGCTTCGAAGCCATGGTGCGCCGGGCCAAGGAGTACATCGTGGCGGGTGATGTCATCCAGGTGGTGCTGTCCCAGTGTTTTGTGACGCCCTTGCGCCACGACCCCTTTGACCTCTACCGGGCCCTGCGCTGCATCAATCCGTCGCCGTACATGTTCTACCTGGACCAGGGCGACATGAAGCTGGCGGGGGCCTCGCCGGAAATCCTGGTGCGCCTGGAGGACGGGCAGGTCAGCTACCGGCCCATCGCCGGTACCCGCCCCCGGGGCGCCACGCCCTCAGAAGACCAGGCTCTGGAAGCGGAGCTGTTGGCCGACCCCAAGGAGCGGGCCGAGCACCTGATGCTGGTGGACCTGGGGCGCAACGACGTGGGCCGGGTGGCCAAGATCGGCAGCGTCAGGGTGCCGGAACTCTTCAGCATCGAACGCTACTCCCACGTCATGCACATCGTGTCCCAGGTGGAAGGGGAACTGGCGCCGGAACATGACGGCATTGACCTGCTCAAGTCCACCTTTCCCGCCGGCACCGTTGCCGGGGCCCCCAAGGTGCGGGCCATGGAGATCATCGAGGAGCTGGAGCCTACCCGCCGGGGCCCCTACGCCGGGGCGGTGGGTTACCTCAGCTTCAGCGGCAACCTGGATTTTTGCATCACCATCCGAAGCTTCACCATCCACCAGGGCCAGGTCTACCTCCAGGTGGGAGCCGGCATCGTGGCGGATTCAGACCCGGCCACCGAGTTCCAGGAGACGGTGAACAAGGGGATGGCCCTGATGCGGGCCCTGGACCGGGCGGAGGAAGGGTTGATGTGAGTCAGCAGTTAGTAGTCAGCAGTTAGGTTTTCTACTCACCGCTTACTGAGGCGAATATGTTAGTTATGATAGATAATTACGATTCCTTCACCTACAATCTGGTGCAGTATTTCGGCCAGTTGGGGGAGGAAGTGCGGGTCTTTCGCAACGATCAGATCGACCTGGCGGGCCTGGAGGCGAGCCGGCCCAGCCGCCTGGTGATTTCCCCAGGTCCCTGTTCCCCCAATGAGGCGGGGATATCGCTGGCGGCCATCCGCCATTTTGCCGGCCGGATCCCCATCCTGGGGGTCTGCCTGGGCCATCAGGCCGTCGGCGCGGCGTTTGGGGGAAACGTGATCCGGGCCCCCCGCCTGATGCACGGCAAGACCTCCCTCATCTACCACGACGGCAAGGACCTGTTCTGCGGCATTCCTTCGCCCTTTGACGCGACCCGCTACCACTCCCTCATTGTGGAGCGGGAGAGCCTGCCGGAGACCCTCAAAGTGGCGGCGCAAACCGCGGTGGGGGAGATCATGGGGTTGCGCCACCGCGACCTGGCGGTGTATGGGGTCCAGTTCCACCCCGAGTCGATCCTCACCACCGAAGGCCTCAACCTGCTGCGCAATTTTCTGAAGCGCAGCCGCGGGTGAGGGAGGGTATGAGTGGATGAGGGGATAATGAATTTGGGGGAACCTTACTTTTTATCAAAAGTAAGGTTCCCCCAAACCCCCTCCTGCAAAAACAGAAAGGGAGTGGGATAAATCGCGGCTGTTAGTGGCGGCTATCACGAAGGTGAGTAGAATAATGGAGCGAGAGGCAGGTTCGGGAAAAGAACTGGGTCAGGCCCCGGAAGCCGGTACGGTTCCCCCGGGCGACGAGCACCCCGACAAGCCCCACCCGGAATATGAAATCAACATCTACCGGGACTGGTGCAAAGGGTGCGGCATCTGCGCCGCTTTCTGCCCCCGGCAGTGTTTAAGCGTCGATGCCGAAGGTAACCCGGTGGTGGAGAAAGCCGAACGGTGCACGGGCTGCCGTTGGTGCGAACTGCACTGCCCGGATTTTGCCATCTGCGTCCTGGAAGTGGCGGCCAAAGAAGCGAAATCAGAGGAAGCTGACTGACCTTCGGAATACTACTGCGAAAAAGAGAGGGTCTTCAAGTCCCCCTTTCTTAAAGGGGGATTATTAGGGAGTTATTAATCCCCCCTTGCCCCCCTTTAGGAAAGGGGGGAAAAACTTTGTACCAGATGCAGTATCAATTATGAAACGTCGCGACAGAGAGCAGATTATGAATGCTGAGGTCACCGGGAAACCAAAACTGCTCCAGGGCAACGAGGCGGTGGTGGAAGGGGCGCTGGCGGCCGGGTGCCGGTTTTTTGCCGGCTACCCCATCACCCCGGCCACGGAGATCAGCGAAGTCATGTCCTACCGGCTGCCCGCGGTGGGCGGTGCCTTCATTCAGATGGAGGATGAGATCGCCTCCCTGGGGGCGGTGATCGGGGCGTCGCTTGCCGGCGTCAAGGCCATGACCGCCACCAGCGGCCCGGGGTTTTCCCTGATGCAGGAAAACCTGGGGTTCGCCTGCGTGGCGGAGGTCCCCTGCGTCATCGTCAATGTCATGCGGGGCGGCCCTTCCACCGGCCTGCCCACCCGCGTCAGCCAGGGAGACGTGATGCAGGCCCGGTGGGGCGCCCACGGCGACCACCCCATCATCGTCCTGGCCGCGGCCACCACCCGGGACTGTTTCGACCTGACGGTTACCGCCTTCAACCTGTCGGAAAAATACCGCACCCCGGTGATCCTGTTGACCGATGAAGTGGTGGCCCACACCCGGGAAAAGCTGGCGCTGCCGGCCCCTGAGACCGTGGAGGTGGTGGATCGTCTGCGCCCCACGGCGCCGCCGGAATGGTACGTCCCCTACGCTGATACCGCCAGCGGGGTGCCGCCCATGGGGATCTTCGGCGACGGTTACCGCTACCACGTCACCGGCCTCATCCACGACGTCCACGGCTTCCCAACCGAGCGGCCCGATGAGATCGTGCCGTTCATGAACCGGCTCTTCCGCAAGATCACCCAGCACTTCGATGATATCCTCATGGTCGAAGCGGAGATGACCGCAGACGCCGAAATCCTGGTGGTGGCCTACGGGTCGGTGGCCCGGTCGGCCCGGCGGGCCGTGAAGGAGGCCAGAGAGCAGGGCATCAAGGCCGGGCTGCTGCAGCTCGTCACCCTGTGGCCCTTTCCCCGGCGCCTGCTTATGCCCTTGCTGCGCCAGGTCCGGGCGGTCCTGGTGCCGGAGCTCAATATGGGCCAGATGTCCCGGGAGGTTAAACGAGTCAACCAGGGTATGACCCGGGTGGAGACCTTGAACCGCATCGACGGCCACCTGATCACGCCGGGAGAGATACTGGAGCGGTTGTTGATATTTTAAGGGGGTTAAAACATCATGGAAGGTACAATATACTTTATTTTAGGCGTTCTTGCAACTTTAGTGGTTGGTGTTATATTCTATTTTATTTCCGCTCGATATTTAACTAGAGAATCTTCAAACTTACGAAGAATGGTCAACATATTAGGGATAGCGCTTGAGAGCAATGGATATGCGAAGTTCAATTGGGATGAAAATGGAAACATGAAAGGTGTCGTTCGTTTCATTAGTAGTTCTATTAATGCAAAATCATCTCTTACCGCCACAATAACAGTTGATCAAAAATCGGCTCAGCATAGGTAAGAGTGAGCATAGTAGTGTAGGGTGAGTTCCACGCACCAATAAACAAGTGGCACAGGCCTCCGGCCTGTGATCACCGGCTGGAAGCCGGTGCCACTATATATTACTCATAAAGCAATGTAGGGCGGGCATCGCCCGCCGCAAATGATGGATTTTTATTGGCGGGCAGTGCCCGCCCTACACACAAAGCTGAAAGCTGACCGCTGAAAGCTGAGAGCTCAAAATGTCCGAAGTCACCAAACTCATCCACAAGTACCTGCGCCACGAAAAGAAGTTCCCCCACGTCTGGTGTCCAGGGTGCGGCAACGGCATCGTTCTCGGGGCGCTGATCCGGGCCATCGACCGCACCGGGTTTTCAAAAGACGATATTGTCATGGTGTCGGGGATCGGCTGCGCCGGCCGGATGAGCGTGTACGTGGATTTCAACACCCTCCACACCACCCACGGCCGGGCCCTGACCTTCGCCACCGGCGTCAAACTGGCCAACCCCAAGCTCCAGGTGATCGTGGTCATGGGCGACGGCGACGCCACCGCCATCGGCGGCAACCATTTCATCCACGCGGCCCGGCGCAACCTGAATCTCACGGCTATTATCATCAACAACAATATCTACGGCATGACCGGCGGCCAGTATTCCCCCACCACGCCTTACGGGGCGAAGTCCGCCACCTCGATGTACGGCCACGTGGAACACGGCTTTTCCATCAGCGAGATGGCCGTGACCGCCGGGGCCGCCATGGTGGGGCGGGGCACGGTGTACCACGCCACCCTGCTGGACCAGCTCATGGAGGCGGCCATCAAGAAACGGGGCTTCGCGGTGGTGGAAGTCATCAGCCACTGCCACACCCAGTTCGGGGCCAAAAATAAGCTGGGGGACGCGGTGGAAATGCTGCGCCAACAGAAAAAACTGGCCGTGCGGGTAGACAAGGCCAAGACCATGAGCCCTGAGGAACTGGCGGGCAAGATCACCATCGGCGTCCTGGTGGACCGGGACCTGCCCGTCTATACTGAGGAGTACCAGAAGATCCGGGACGCGGCCCGGGCCGCGATGATGGAGAAATAGTTCAAGGTTCAAGGTTCAAAGTTGAAAACCTCAAGCCACAAACCTTGAACCTTGAACTTTGAACCATAAACAGGTAAGCAAGCATGTCAAGTCGCTACGAAATACGCCTGGCCGGGTCCGGGGGGCAGGGGTTGATCCTGGCGGGGATCATATTGGCGGAGGCCGCGGGGATTTACGACGGCAAGTTTGTCTGCCAGACCCAGAGTTACGGCCCCGAGGCCCGGGGCGGGGCGTCCAAAGCGGAAGTGGTTATCAGCAATGCTGCGATCGATTATCCCAAAGCCATCCGGCCCGACGTGCTCCTGGCCCTGAACCAGAAGTCGTTGGACGTGTTTCTCTCTGACCTGAAGCCCGGAGGCCTGCTCCTGGTGGACGCCGACCTGGTAAGCGAGTATCCCGCCAGCCGAGCCCTGGCCCTGCCGTTCACCCGGATCGCCCGGGAATTGGGGCGCGCCATGGCGGCCAACATCGTGGCCCTGGGGGCTTTGGCCCAACTCACCGGGGCGGTGTCTCTCCGGAGCCTGGAGGCGGCGGTGCTGGCCCGGGTGCCCAAGGGCACCGAAGATTTGAACCGCCGGGCCTTGGCCGCGGGGGTCGCCGCGGCTAAGGCGGGTGGTGCGGCGAGCGTCCCGGAGGAGACCGGCGAAAATTAGCTGCCTTAAACACGAGGCCCGGGGGTGGCGCAGTTTAACTACGCACAGATAATTACCATGAATAAAGGATAAAGCGTATGCTCAAAGAAGCCATACTCAAGGTGGTCAGCCGGCAGGACCTGACGGAGGCCGAGATGACCCGGGCCATGGAGGCCATTATGAATGGGGAGGCCACTGAGGCCCAGATCGGCGCCTTGATCACGGCCCTGAGGATGAAGGGGGAAACCGTGGCCGAGATCACCGCCGCGGCCAAGGTGATGCGGGCCAAGGCTACCCGCATCCCCATCAGTGACGGGCTCATCGACCTGGACCGGGACGAAATCAACGTGGACTGGGAGACCGTGGTGGACACCTGCGGCACCGGGGGCGACGCCACGAGCACCTTCAACGTCTCCACCACCACCGCGTTCGTGGTGGCCGGGGCGGGGTTGAAAGTCGCCAAGCATGGCAACCGGGCGGTTTCCTCCCGCTGCGGCTCCGCCGACGTCATCGAGGCCCTGGGGATCAACCTGGCGCTGACCCCGGACCAGGTGGCCTGGTGCATCCTGGAGGTGGGCATCGGCTTCCTCTTCGCCCCCCAATTGCACGGGGCTATGCGCTACGCCATCGGCCCCCGACGGGAGATCGGCATCCGCACCATCTTCAACGTCCTGGGGCCCCTGACCAACCCGGCTAACGCCAACGTCCAGGTGCTGGGGGTCTATGACGCCAGGCTCACCGAACCTCTGGCGCAGGTGCTCGGCAACCTGGGAGGGAAGAGCGCCTTCGTGGTTTATGGCGAGGGGTCGTTTGACGAAATCAGCATCGTCGGCCCCACCCGGGTGAGCCAGCTTCAGGACGGGGCGGTCACGACCTACGATATCGCGCCGGAGGATTTCGGCCTGAAGCGGGCGGCGCTTTCGGACATCAAGGGCGGGGACGTCTTCGAGAATGCCCGCATTGTCAAAAAAGTCCTGGCAGGGGAGGGGGGCCCCCGGGAAGACATGGTGGCCCTGAACGCCGCCGCAGCCTTCATCGCCGCGGGCCTGGTACCTGATTTTCCCCGGGGCATCGATCTGGCCCGGGAGACCATCCGCTCCGGCAAGGCCCTGGCCAAACTGGAGGCCCTGATCGAAAAGAGCAAGTCTTTTGGGAGTGAGCAGTTGTAGGGCGCGTCTTACGCGCCAGCTACGAAACAGTTCGCATCTTATAAACAGGATTAATGGTGCGTAAGACGCTACAAGAGCTGTTTGGGAACGAGTAGAACGAAGTGATTCCATGAACTTTTTAGCAGAAATCGTCGCCCGGAAACTGGAGGATTCCCTCCGGTTGTTCGAGCCGGGGGTGGCCGAGGCCTTCCAGGCCGAGATCGCCCGGCGGCCGGACCCTAAGAGCCTCAAGGCCGCCCTGGATGGCGCCGCGGGCCCGGCGGTCATCGCCGAGGTCAAGCGGGCCTCCCCCAGCAAGGGGGACCTGGGCCTGGGCTGGGACCCCGTGGAGTTGGCGCAAATCTACCAGGAGAACGGCGCGGCGGCGATTTCGGTCCTGACGGAACCCCATTATTTCAAAGGCGACCCGGAGTTCATCCGCCGGATGCGCCCGGTGATCCGCCTCCCCATCCTGCGCAAGGATTTTATACTGGAACCTATTCAGGTTTACGAGACTGCTGCCTTGGGGGCCGACGCCTTGCTGCTTATCGTCAGCCTGCTGAAATTAGGACAGCTCCGGGCCCTGCTGCTCCTGACCCGTTCCCTGGGGCTGGCGGCCCTGGTGGAGGTCCACACCGCCGCGGAAATGGAGACGGCGCTGACCGCCGGGGCCCGAGTGATCGGCATCAATTCCCGGAATCTCCACACCTTCGAGATGTTTCCGAACCGGGCCCTGGAACTGGCCCCCCTGGCGCCCGAAGGGGTGACCCTGGTGGCCGCGTCGGGGATCAAGACCCGGGCCGACCTGGAGCCCCTTTTGCGGGCCGGCATCCACGCCTTTCTTATCGGCGAGCGCCTGGTGACTCGGGCGGACCCGGGGGCCGCGTTAAGGGAATTCTTGGGACGGTGAGCAGTAAGCAGTGAGCGGGAGGGGGCGGCCGATGGTCGCCGGGATTTAAGGCATGGTAAGAATAAAAATCTGCGGTATTACGAACTTGGAAGACGCGCTCCTGGCCGCCGAATTGGGGGCTGACGCCCTGGGGTTTATCTTTTACCCCAAAAGCCCCAGGAAGGTGGCCCCGGAAACCGCCCGGGAGATCATCGCCCGGCTGCCCCCCTTCGTGGCGAGCGTCGGGGTTTTCGTGGATGAAGAGGCGGCGGTGGTGCAGGAGTTGGCGGCCAGCCTGGGCCTGGACTGGGTGCAACTCCACGGCCAGGAGTCCCCGGACTACTGTCTAAGCCTGGGGCGGCGGGTGATCAAAGGCTTTCGCATCAAGGACGGAACCTCCCTTAAAGATCTGGCCCTTTACCGGGGCGCAGTTCAGGCCTTTCTCCTGGACACTTATAAACCGGGGCAGGTGGGCGGCACCGGGGAAAGTTTTGACTGGCATCTGGCTCTGGAAGCCAAACCATACGGCCGGATCATCCTGGCCGGGGGCCTTAACGCGGAGAACGTGGCCCAGGCCATCGCCACCGCCTTACCCGCAGCCGTGGACGCGGCCAGCGGCACCGAAGCAGCCCCGGGCAAAAAAGACCCGGACAAGCTGCGGGCGTTTTTTAAGGCGGTGAGTTATAGCTATTAGCTATTAGCAGTTAGCAATTAGCAATTAGCCGTTAGCAAAGGCTTGCTTGGGCAATTGCCGTGTTGCGTCGCATCTGCAATAAATTCCACTGCTAACTTAAATTATAGTTAGCAAAAAAAAGCTAACAGCTAACAGCTAATTGCTAACAGCTAACAGCTAACAGCTAACTGCTAACTGCTCATAAAAGGAGGTTGCCTTGTTACCGGATCGGCATGGCAGGTACGGGCGGTATGGGGGCCGGTTTGTGCCGGAGACCCTGATGCCGGCCCTGTTGGAGTTAGAGGAGGCGTATCGCCGGATCAGCCGCACCCTGGAGTTTCGCCAGGAGTTGTCCTGGTACCTGAAGGATTACGTGGGTCGCCCCACGCCGCTCTACTTCGCACGACATCTGACTGCGGAGTTGGGGGGGCCGCAGGTCTATATCAAGCGGGAGGACCTGGCCCACACCGGGGCGCACAAGATCAACAACACCCTGGGGCAGGGTTTGCTGGCCCGGCGCATGGGCAAAACCCGGCTCATCGCCGAGACCGGGGCGGGCCAACACGGGGTGGCCACCGCCACGGTGGCGGCTCTTTTGGGGTTGTCGTGCGACATCTACATGGGCGCCGAAGACATCCGGCGCCAGCGCCTCAACGTTATCCGCATGCGGCTGTTGGGGGCGAAGGTAGTGCCGGTGGACTCCGGCAGCCGCACCCTGAAGGATGCCATGAATGACGCCATCCGGGATTGGGTCACCAACGTCCGCCACACCCACTATGTCCTGGGTTCCGTGGGCGGCCCCCACCCCTATCCCATGATCGTGCGGGATTTTCAGGCGGTGATCGGCCGGGAGGCCCGGGCCCAGTTGCGGCGCCGCACCGGCAAGGTGCCCCAGTGCCTGGTGGCCTGCGTCGGGGGCGGCAGCAACGCCATGGGGCTGTTCCATGCCTTCCGTGACGACCCGGTGCGGTTCGTGGGGGTGGAGGCCGCGGGCCATGGGGTCCACACCCACCACCATTCCGCCACCCTGGTGGCCGGAACCGTGGGAGTGCTCCACGGCGCTTTCAGCTATCTCTTACAAGACCCCTGGGGCAACATCCAGGAGGCCCACTCCCTGGCGCCGGGGCTGGATTACCCCGGGGTCGGCCCGGAGCACGCCTGGTTCAAGGACCAGGGCCGGGCCGAATACGTCGCGGTGACGGACACTGAGGCCCTGGAGGGGTTCAGCCTGCTCTCCCGGACCGAGGGTATTCTCCCCGCCCTGGAGTCCGCCCATGCCATCGCCTATCTTAAGCGGCTGGCGCCCGGGTACACCGCCGCTGACATCGTGATCGTCAACCTCTCCGGCCGGGGTGACAAGGACGTGGACGCAGTGGCCGAAGCTATGGAGGTGTCCGGTGACGCGCATTGACAGGGTGTTCAAACAGCTCAAGGCCAAAGGCGAAAAGGCCCTCATCCCTTTTATCACTGCGGGTGACCCGGATCTTGGCGCCACCCGGGCCCTGGCCCTGGAGATGGCTGCCCGGGGCGCGGATATCCTGGAATTGGGCGTGCCTTTTTCCGATCCCCTGGCCGACGGCCCCACCATTCAGGCCGCGAGCCTCCGGGCCATGCAGGGGGGCGTCCACCTGGAGGACGTCTTAAACCTGGCGGGGGAATTGCGCGCCCAGACCCAGATTCCGTTGATCCTCATGGGCTACTACAATCCCATGTTGCAGTACGGGCTGGAGCGCACCGCCGCCAAGGCCGCGGCCAACGGCGTGGACGGCTTTATCATTCCGGACCTGCCCCCGGAGGAAGCCGGCCCCTGGCGGGCGGCGGCGGCCAAGGCGAACCTCGCCACCATTTTCCTGGCCGCGCCCACCAGCGGCGCCGAGCGCATCAGGACCCTGGGGCGCCTTACCAAGGGGTTTCTCTACTACGTTTCGGTGACCGGGATCACCGGGGCCCGCACGGAATTGCCCCCGGACCTGGCCGCGTCTCTGAGGGAGGTGCGCTCCCTGATAAAATGCCCCCTGGCCGTGGGCTTCGGCATCTCCACCCCGGAGCAGGTGGCCGGATTGGCCCCTTACGTGGACGGGGTGGTGGTGGGCAGCGCCATCGTCCAGCGGGTGGCCAGACTGCGAGGCCAGGAACTGATCAAAGCGGTGGGCGATTTCATTGCCGCGCTCAAAGCGCCGTTGCGGACGCAGTAATACCAATGAGCGATCAAGAGACTATTTTTTTGTCATTCTGAGCGCAGCGAAGAATCTCTCTTTTGAAGTCACCGAGATTCTTCACTACGCTGCGCTTCGTTCAGAATGACATAAATATTCATAGTTTTTTGACTGCAACTTTATTTGAAAATAGCTCGGTGGGGCGGGCCTCTGTGCCCGCCAGCGAGAGGCGGCCGGGGATGGCCGCCCCACTAACCCCGGTCATTTTTCATCTTTCGTTGTATCCGTGAGGAAATGACCGTTCGTAAAAAAAAATCTTGAGGGGAGAACTGGGGCAGCCCTGATGAAAAAATCCCACGCACTCCCCGCCAACGACCCTGCCTCCCGTAGGGACCCATGTGTCCGCCCTAAATTGAGGGCGCACACGCGGGTGCGCCCCTGCATAATAATGCTGTATGGGGGGTGGGACAGAGGCCATCAGCCTTGCCGGTTGGGAAAAATTATGACGCAGGCAATTCAAATCCGGGAGGCCGGGCCAGAAGAACTGGACGAGGTTGAAAGCCTGGTGAAAGCTGCCTACCGGGAATTTCAGCCCCTCATGCCGGAAGCCGCCTGGAACCGGTGGATGGAAAACATCAGTGAGACGATCCATTCCCCCGATGGCGTGATGCTGGTGGCTCACCGCCAGGGCCGCATCGCGGGGGCCGTCAAGTTTTACCCCGATGCCCGCCAGGCTCACCAGGGGCAGTGGCCGGCCGGGACCGCGTCCATCAGGCTGCTGGCCGTTTCTCCCGCCAGCCGGGGCCGGGGATATGGCCGACTGCTGACCCAGGCCTGCCTGAAGCGCGCCCGGGAGCTCTCCATCCCCGCCATTTTCCTCTACACCGGGACCTTTATGACCGCAGCCCGTCAGCTCTACGAAAAACTGGGTTTTAAGCGCGCCCCGGAATTTGACCGGGACCCCGGCCCCATCGCCTACCGGCTGGACCTTTGATGCCCTCCCGGCCGGATCGCCGGTCTTGGTTACAAATATCCCGACACCAGCAGGTCGCCGCCGACCCGCCGGACGCGGAGGTTTTTGGTGATATGGGCCTCCCCCAGGTGCATGATCCCATGGCCTCCCACCATCCCCGGGGCAAGCTGGCCTCCCAGGATTTTGGGCGCATAGAAGAAATTGAACTGGTTGACTAACCGCTGGTCAAAAAAAGCCCCGAGGGTCTCGGCCCCGCCTTCCACCAGGAGGCTCTGAACCTGGCGGGTCCCCAACTCCTTTAGCAGGGCCGGCAGCGAAACCCGTCCGGCATCGGCGGGCAGCACCAGGACCAGGGCGCCCCGCGCCTTCAGGGCGCGGATCGTCTCCGGCGGGGCCTGGCTGGTTGTGGCCACCCAGGTGGGGGCCTCAGAGTCCAGGTTAAGCAGCCGGGCCGTCAAGGGCAGGCGCAGCCGGCTGTCCAGGACGATGCGGATGGGGTCTCGTCCGGCGCCCCGGCCCCGGGGCCGCCGGGTGGTGAGTTGGGGGTCGTCGGCCAGCACCGTGCCGATCCCCACGACGATGGCGTCCACCCGGTGCCGCAGGCGGCGCCCCAAGGCCCGGGCGGCCTCGCCCGTGAGCCACTGGCTCTCGCCCCCCGCGGTGGCGATCTTGCCGTCCAGGGAGCAGGCCGCCTTGGCCATGACCCAGGGCCGGCCGGTTTTTACATATAGAAACCAGGCTTCGTTCAAGCGCCGGGCCTCGGCCGCCAGCAGCCCCACGTTCACGTCCAGCCCCCGGGCGGCCAGGAACTCGGCCCCACCGCCGGTGACTTGGGGGTTGGGGTCCAGGGTGGCGATGATTACCCGGCGCACCCCGGCCCCGAGGATGGCCTGGGTGCAGGGGGGTGTACGGCCCTGGTGGTTGCAGGGCTCTAACGTCACGTACAGGTCCGCGCCCCGGGCCGCCTGCCCGGCGGCGCGCAACGCCTCCACTTCGGCATGGGGCGCCCCGGCCCGGCGGTGATAGCCCCGGCCCACCACCTGCCCTTCTTTGACCACCACCGCGCCCACCATGGGGTTGGGGCTTACCCAGCCCGCCCCCCGGACGGCCAGGTTCAGGGCCAGCTTCATGTAAGTGGCGTCAATATCGTGCATCGCGATTTATTGGGGGAGGGGGCCAGGGGCCAGGGGCTTTTTCATAAGTGGTCCTTACCCCCTCCCCTAATACCGTGTTCGCTGTGTAGGGGCGGGTTTGAAACCAGCCCCTACAGGGGTCAGGAGGGGAATCGCAGGACATGAGTAGCCAGTTGCCAGGAGTCAGTCAATTATTTTTCTGGCCACTGACAACTGACCACTGTTTTTCCCCGGTCCGCCCCGCAACTCATCCCTTTTCCTTCTCCTTCTCTTCTTTCCGCGTCGCCAGGAGGTGGCGAATCTCTTCCATGAAGTCGGTGGCGTCCGTGAAGTGGCGGTACACCGAAGCAAAGCGCACATAGGCCACTTCGTCCCACTGGCGCAGTTCGGCCATCACCCGTTCGCCGATCCAGGTGGAGGCGATTTCACGCTGGCCGCTCTCCAGCATCTCCCGTGCCAGGCCGTCCAGGAAATTTTCAATCGCGTCCACGGACACGGGCCGCTTTTCGCAGGCCTTGGTGATGCCTTCGTAGAGCTTGGAACGCTGAAACGGTTCCCGGCGTCCGTCTTTTTTGACCACCAGCGGCATGGTTTCCTCCACCTGTTCGTAGGTGGTGAAGCGCCACTGGCAGTTGAGGCACTCCCGCCGCCGCCGGATGGCGTTGGCCTCCCGGCTAGTGCGGGAATCTATGACCTTGTTGTTGGTGCTGTGGCAGTAGGGACAGCGCATGGCATATCTTCTTATAAAAATGAGGCTCAGTAAAGGGCAAATTTACGTTGCCAGGGGAATGAGGCAGTATTGGCCGGAGGGGATCAGGCGGGAAAGCCCACAGGCTGAAAGCCTGTGCCGCCGAAGAAGGTCAGTCGGGGAATCGCTGGTTTTTAGGCAGGCTCAGCTTAGAAGGAACCCCGGGCGGCGCTGGACGGCCCCGGTTGGTCCATCAGCCATTCCTCGGCAAAGAGCAGGGGATAACTCCGGCAGAGCTCTTTTACCTGGCCTTCCAATTTCTGGAGGCGGGCCGCATCCGTGGTCGCAGACAGCGCCTGGTGAATGAGTCCGGCGATGATCTCCATCTCCGGCTCCTTCATGCCCCGGGTGGTCAAAGCCGGGGTGCCGATGCGGATGCCGCTGGTGATGCGGGGAGACCGCTGGTCGAAGGGGATAGAGTTCTTGTTAACGGTGATGCCGGCTTGATCCAGGGCCTCTTCCGCCTCCCGGCCGGTGAGCCCGGTGGGAGTCAGGTCCAGCAGGATGAGATGGGTATCGGTGCCGCCAGCCACCAGACGGTACCCTTGCTTGATAAATTCCCGGGCCAGGGTTCGGGCGTTGGCCAAGGTTTGCTCCTGGTAGCGCCGGAAAGAAGGCGCCTGGGCTTCCTTGAAGGCCACCGCCTTGGCGGCGATGATGTGCATGAGGGGACCGCCCTGGATCCCCGGAAAGATCTGGCTGTCCAAGGCCTTGCCGTATTGGGGTTGGGCCAGGATGAGGCCGCCCCGGGGGCCGCGCAGAGTCTTGTGGGTGGTGGAGGTGACAAAATCCGCCGCCGGCAAGGGATTGGGGTGAATCCCGGCGGCGATCAGCCCGGCGATATGGGCCATATCCACCATGAGATACGCCCCGACCTCCCGGGCAATTTCGGTGAAACGGCCAAAATTCAGGGTCCGGGGATAGGCGCTGGCTCCGGCGACGATCAGCTTGGGGCGGTGTTGGCGGGCTAACTCCGCCACCACGTCAAAGTCGACTTCTTCGGTGTGGCGATCCACGCCGTAGGCTACGGCGTGGTACAGGCGACCGGAAAAATTCACCGGGGCGCCGTGGCTCAAATGGCCGCCATGGGCCAGGTCCATGCCCAAAATGGTATCACCTGGCTTAAGGAAGGAAAAATAGACGGCCATATTGGCCTGGGTGCCGGAATGGGGCTGCACATTGGCGTAGGTTGCCCCGAAGAGATCCTTGACCCGGCTCAGGGCCAGGTTTTCCGCGGTATCGACATATTCGCACCCGCCATAAAAGCGCCGGCCTGGATACCCCTCGGCGTATTTATGGGTCAAAATAGAACCCTGAGCTTCCAGCACCGCGCCACTGACGAAATTTTCGGAGGCAATCATCTCCAGCTTGTTCAGCTGTCGTTGGCGCTCACGCTCAATGACGGCAAAAATTTCAGGGTCAGTGCGGGCCAGGTCTTCCATCCAGTCAAAACTCCTGCCGGTCAGGCCTCTTGGGCCAATTGTTCAAGTAGATCCAAACGCTCCTGGTGGCGGCCGCCATCAAACGGCGTGCCGAGCCAGACCCGGACAATCTCCTTCCCCAGGTCCGGGCCGATGACGCGGCCCCCCATAACCAGCAGGTTGGCGTCATTGTGGCGCCGGCTCATCATGGCGCTGAAAATATCATGACACAGGGCGGCCCGGATGCCGGGGAATCGGTTGGCCATGATACTCATGCCGAGGCCGGTGCCACATATTAATATACCCCGCACGTGGGGCCGCGCCAACACCGCTTCCACCACTTTTTTGCCATACAGCGGATAATGCACCGATTCATCCGGGCTGGCGCAGCCAAGGTCCACATAGGGCGCCTTGAGCTCGCGCAATAATTTGAGAATTTCCCGTTTCAGGCCATGGCCGGCGTGGTCGCAGGCAATGGCGATGGTTTCCGGCTCAGCCGGCCCGGGCGGAGATGAAACCGATGACATCCTGAACGGTCCTTAGTTTTTCCGCGTCCTCATCAGCGATTTCCATGCCAAATTCTTCTTCCATGGCCATGATCAATTCCACCAGGTCCAGGGAATCGGCCCCCAGGTCATCGACAAACACAGCTTCGGGCGTGGCCTCAGAGCGGTCCACCCCCAATTTGTCCACGATTATGTCGATCACCTTTTCGTCAATTGCTCCCATTGTCCAAAACCCTCCTCTTTTCTTAAACCATCAGCATTCCGCCGTTGACATGAATCACCTGACCGGTGATGTAGGCTGCGGCATCAGAAGCCAGGAAAGCCACCGCCTGGGCCACCTCTTCCGAGGCGCCAAAACGGCCCAAAGGGATCTGGGCCAGCATCAGGTTCCGGGTAGCTTCCGGTAAGGCCTCGGTCATTTCAGTCTGGATAAACCCCGGAGCCACGGCGTTGACCGTGATATTCCGGGAGGCCAGTTCCCGGGCCACCGTCTTGGTGAGCCCGATCAGGCCGGCCTTGGAGGCCACATAGTTGGCCTGGCCGGCGTTCCCCATGACGCCCACCACCGAACTGATGTTGATGATGCGCCCGCCCCGCTGCTTGACCATGGGCCGGCTCACGGCCCGGATACAATTGAAGGCCCCCTTGAGATTGACTCCCAGGACCGCATCCCATTCCGTTTCCTTCATGCGGACGATGAGGTTGTCCCGGGTGATGCCGGCATTATTCACCAGGATATCGAGGCGCCCGCTCTCTTTGAGGATGTGATCCAGGCCCTGGTTGACCGCCGCGGCATCGGCCACATCGAATTCCACCAGCCGGGCCGCGCCGCCTTTGGCCTCCACCTCTTGTTGGGTCCTTACGGCTTCTTCGCCTAAGACCACGTCGTTGAGATAGATGGTCAGGCCCGGTTGGGCCAGGGCCAGGGCAATGGCCCGGCCTATGCCCCGGGCGCCGCCGGTCACCAATGCTATCCGCAAGGTATCATGCATAATTTCATCTGGCTGACTTCCCGGTTGACTGCCGGAGCGGGCCCGGGGCAAACCTCAAGCTCCACCTGGGGACGCCTAGGTCTGCTGGCTTAATTACATAGAACGAATTCGCCGAAAATGAAAGGGGTTTCTTATACTTTTTTTCACGTGTAGCCCCTTGAACATGCGGTTTGAAGAATTTTCGCAAAAACGCCAAAGCAAGGCATGTTTACCACCGCCTGGCCTTAGCTGATAGCTGAAAGCTATTTCAGCCCCGATCCTTCTTGATCTCCTGGATCAGGGCCGGAACGATCTCGAACAGGTCCCCCACCAGACCCACATCGGCTACCTGAAATATGGGAGCCTGCGGGTCTTTGTTGATGGCCACGATGACATCGGAGGATTGCATCCCCACCAGGTGCTGGGTGGCGCCGGAAATACCGCAGGCGATGTAGAGCTTGGGGGAGACCGTCTTGCCGGTCTGGCCGATCTGTTGGGCGTAGGGAATCCAGCCGGCGTCCACTGCGCCCCGGGTGGCGCCCACCGCGCCCTTCAGCAAGTCAGCCAGCTCTTCCAGAAGCTTGACGTGCTTGGCCTCCTTTAGGCCCCGGCCCCCGGCCACGATGACCTCCGCGGCATTGAGGGGGATGCGCTCCTTGATTTCCGCCACGGTGCCGGCAAAGCGGCTGCGCGGCGCTTTCCCCAGCGCGGCCAGGTCCACCCGGATTAATTCCCCGGTGGGGGCGGCCGTAGGCGCGGCGGGCTTGAAGACCCCGGGCCGGGCCGTGGCCATCTGGGGGTACGTCCGGGGGGTGATGATGGTGGCCATGATGTTGCCGCCGAACGCCGGGCGGGTCTGGAGCAAGAGGCGTTTTTCCGGGTCGATGGCAAACGCGGTGCAGTCCGCGGTGAGGCCGGTTTGAAGCGCCGCGGCCACCTGGGGGATAAAAGCCCGCCCCAGGTAGGTGGCTCCCGCCAGGATGATTTCGGGCTGAAATTTTCGGGCCAGCTCGCTTACGGCCGCGGCATAGGTCTCTTCCAGGAAATCTGCCAGAAGCGGGTGCTCAGCCAGGTAGATCTTGTGAGCCCCGGCGGTGAGGAGGGCCTCGCCCAGGTGCTCCACCCCGTCCCCCAACAGGACCGCCGCCACCTTGACGCCCAGAACTTCGGCCAGGCGGCGGGCTTCCCCCAGGAGTTCAATGGTCACCGGGGCCAACTCACCGCGGCGTTGCTCCGCAAAAACCCAGACGCCGTCGGGCGGCGTTTCGGGCCGGGGCGCCAGACCCTCGGTCTCGGGCACGGCCAGGGCCTCCACTTCGCAGACCTGGACGCAGGCGCCGCAAAGATTGCAGCCGTCGCCGATAACCAGGCTTTCGCCCTCCAGCTTCAGGACCCCAAAGGGGCAGACCTCCACACACTGGCCGCAGGCGGTGCATTTGTCAGAGTAAAAAATCAGGCTCATATTTTAGCAGTCAGCAGTCAGCTATTAGTAAGGAATCGCAACCTTGATGAACTTGAAAAAAGTGGCAAACATGTAGGGCGGGCACTGCCCGCCATAATTCCTTGGGAAAACGGCTCTTAACGGTTATCCGTGGCCAACACCCTGGTCTTCTTCTTCAGATATCTTATCGTCAGATAGAGAATTCCACTGAAAATAAAGAGGTTCACCCAGATGGCATCTATCATCAATTTCCCATAGTTGAACAGACCGGCAAGCAATTCCAGGACCGTAAAGGTGACCATGATGGCGAAAAAGGTGCCGTATTCCCGGTTAATTGCCGATTTCCAGGAAAAAGGCAGGGACGGCGGCCGCCAATTCTTGAACTTCGGGATGATGGCGGGGGTCGCATCGGCCCACTGCCTAAAGGCGTCGCCGAACTTTTCCCGCAAAAAAGCCTCTTCGCGAAAGATGATGCGTTCATAGAAGATCGTAAAAAACAGGATGATAATCGTGCTGAACCACAGGGACTTCATGAACAGCGACAGCCCGAACCAGATAATAAAATTGCCCAAATAAACGGGGTTCCGGACCACGGCATACATGCCCGTGGTGTTCAGGGTATCCGCCACCTGCCCCCGGGTATTGCGGCCCGAGGTCCCCCGGGGGACAAACCCCACGGTAAAGAAGCGGACCACCTGGCCCAGGAGCGCCACCGCCAGGCAGCCGGCATCCCAGGCCAGATCCAGGCCGTGGCTGGCAAACGGATACCGGAAATGAGCCAGGGCCAGGATAAATAACACGGCCATGAACAACGGCAGATAACTCCTCCACCTGAAGAAGTATTCCCCGGTTTTCTCGAATTCTTCCTGTAAGGCCATGGATGAGGAGCTTTCAGCAGTCAGCTATCAGCTATCAGCAAAAAACCAGTTTTTCAAGGGTGCGTCTTACGCACCATTCCGCCGGCCTTTAACAGGGCCGGTGTCGTCCCGGTAGGGGCGGGTTTAAAACCCGCCCCTACAATTGCGCCTGGCTTTGCTCCTTAAGCCGCCGCCACAGGCGCGCCGCCAGTTCCTCGGGGGCGCCGGTCCAGATTTCCGGGGTGCCCCGGGCGGGCGGGGGGAAGACCTTCACCACCTGGGTGAAAGAGCCGCTCAAACCCACTTCCCTGGCGGAAAGATTCAGGTCAGCCAGCCCCCACACCGGGATGGCTTCTTTCTTGGCCTTCAGTTTGGCCTTGAAAGACGGCACCCGGGGGTCGTTGATCTCCTTGACCACGGTGACCAGGGCGGGAAGACTCGTCTCCACCGCATCATAGCCGTGGTCCAGGAGGCGCTCCACCGTGAGATTGCCGTCCTCGCTCCAGGTGAGTTTCCGGGCCCAGGCCACGTAGGGCATAGTGAGGATGGTGGCCAGCATGGGGCCTACCTGGGCGGTGTCGCCGTCAATGGCCTGCTTGCCGCAGAAGATCAGGTCGGCGCCGCCCAATTTCTTGATGGCCCGGGCCAGGGTGAGCGCCGTGGCCCAGGTGTCGGCTCCGGCAAAGGCTTGGTCAGACAGGAGCACCGCGGCATCGGCCCCGAAGCCCAAAGCCTCTCGTAAGGCCGCTTCGGCCTGGGGCGGCCCCATGGTCAGCAGCGTCACCGTGCCCCCGTGCGCGTCCTTGACCCGTAACCCCTCTTCCAGGGCGTAGAGGTCAAAGGGGTTGATGATGGCCGCGATGCCCTCCCGCTTCAGGGTGTGGGTCACCGGGTCCAGGCGGACTTCCTGGGTTTCGGGCACTTGTTTGATGCAGACCACGATGCGCAACATAGTGTTAAGGGATCAGGTCCAGCCCGCAAGACGCGGCAACTATGACTCTCCTCAATTAGGTGTCAATCCTTAATGCCGACGACTCCGATACAGAGATACGGATACCCGGTAAGGTCGGTTACCAGCCGGTCAAAAGCCTGAAAAATTCGCAGGGGCAAGACCAGTCCCCAGGTTAGGCTATGGGGGAGATGTTTGTCCAGCCAACAGGTCAAATATATCAATTGCTGCGAGATGAAGCCGGTAATGAAGGTTTCCTCGATAACCGTCAATCCATTTCTGGCAAATATCTCTTTAATTTCCTGGTGAGTGTAACCCTCTCTGACATGGCCCCCATCCTCACAGGAGGATAAAGTTTCCCCATGGGGCGCATTACTGCGCTTGAAAGGGGTGGTAAGGAAAATTTTCCCCTTTGCTTTTAGAAGGGTCTGCAGGTCTTTAATTAGTTGCTCGTCATTCAAGATATGTTCAATTGTTTCAAAGCAAATGATTTGATCGAAGGCGCCCAACTGGTCGCGATATTTGCCCAATTCCCTCAGATCAGCGGTGATGAAGCTGATATTGTTGATTCCCAAAATCCGGGCGCGGTTGGCGCCTTTCTGATTACTGCCTTCGTCAAAAGAAATCCCGACCGTCGCGTTGCCCAGCCGGGCGGCATAAAGGGCATAGGCCCCGGACCCGCACCCGGCATCGAGAGTGCGCCCGGAGCCATGATTTATCCGATCTCTGAGAAACTGCCACCGGTCAAATAAAGCCGGGTCCCCAAAAAGCACCCCCATCTTCCAGCCGAAGAGCCTGACCAATATATCGCTCATCATGGTGTCAAGACCCAGCACGGTATTTCGAGGGGAAGGAGGCAGTCATATTAGGCCCGCACCCTTCAGCCTGGGGCTATTTCTTTTTGGAATATTCCTTATTCAGCGCCAGGCCGATGATATTGCGCATGATCTGGTTGGTGCCTTCGAAGATCTGGAGGATCTTGGCGTCCCGCATCATCTTTTCCACCGGGTATTCCCGCATGTAGCCGTGGCCGCCCATGACCTGGACCGCGTCCACGGTCACCTGCATGGCCATGTCTGTGGCGAAGAGTTTGGCCATGGCGCCTTGTTTGGAGTAATCCTTGGGCTTACTGTCGATATGCCGGGCCACGGCGTACACCAGGGCCCGGGCCGCCTCGATCTGGGTGGCCATGTTAGCGAGAAGGTGCTGCACCGCCTGGAAGGAAAAGATGGGGGCCCCGAACTGGTGCCGCTCCTTGGCGAAGGCCGCGGCTTCATCCATTGCGCTCTGGGCCAGCCCCACCGCCAGAGCGCCCGCGCCGGGGCGGGCCAGGTCCAGGGTCTTCATGGTGATGATGAACCCCAGGCCGGGTTTTCCCAGGAGCCGGTCCGCGGGAATGCGGCAGTCTTCCAGGATCACCTCCCGGGTGACGGAGGCCCGGATGCCCATCTTCTTTTCTTTTTTGCCGAAGGAGATGCCCGGGTCATTCTTTTCCACCATCAGGGCCGAGGCCCCCCGGACTCCTTTGGACCGGTCGGTGAGGGCGATGACGGTGTAGAACTCGGCTTCCCCGGCGTTGGTGATCCACTGCTTGGCGCCATTCAGGACGTAAAAATCGCCGTCTTTCACCGCGGTGGCCTGGATCGCCCCGGCGTCGCTGCCCGCCTGGGGTTCGGTCAGGGCAAAGGCGGCCAGGGCCTCGCCCCGGGCCAGGGGCGGCAGATACCGGTGTTTCTGGGCGTCGGTGCCGTACAGCAGCAGGGGATAGGCCCCCAGGAAGCTGGCGGCATAGGTGGTGGCCACCCCCACGCAGCCCTCGGCCAGGGCCTCCAGGACCAGGCAGTTCTCCAGGCACCCGAGTTCCAGGCCGCCATACGCCTCGGGGATGACGGTGCCGCAGAGATCCGCCTGGGCCAGGTCGGCCAGGACGTCCCAGGGAAAGATCTCTTCCTCGTCCAGTTGCGCCCGGATGGGTTTAATGCGCTCGTGGGCGATCTGGCGGGCCAGATCCTGGAGCATCTGCTGCTCTTCGGTGAGCAGGTAATCCATGGCCCCTTACTCCGCCGCCTTCGGGATCACCAGCCGGCCCTTGTAAAACCCGCAATGCGGACAGGCATGGTGGGGCAAACGCCGCTCATTGCACTTGGGACAGGTGGACAGCGACGGCGGGGTCAGGGCATCATGGGCGCGTCGCATGTTCTTTTTCGAGATGGATTTCTTTCTTTTGGGTAAAGGCACGGGGGCTCTCCTTAAGTTTTCAACTTTGCCAGTTGGGCAAAGGGGGAATTAACGTCGTCGGTCTTACAAACGCAGGTCGCAAAATTGAGGTTGGCCCCGCATTGGGGGCACAGGCCATTGCAGGTCTCATTACAGAGAGGTTTTAAGGGCATCATGAGAATGATCTGCTCCCTCAAAAGGCTCTCCAGGTCCACTATCTCCCCGGTATAATAGTCCAGGTCCAGGTCTGTTAAGCTCAATTCCCCATCTTCGGCGGGCGCAGTTGGGGGGCGGGGCGCCAGGAGGAGGTCAAAATCAATCGCCGCCGGGGCGGCAAAGGACTCCAGGCAGCGGCTGCAGGCCAGTTCCATTTGGCCGGAGAGACTCCCCCGGACCAGGAGGTCGTGGCCGTGTTTCGAGAGGTGCACGAGGCCGGTTATCCGGGCGTCGGCAAATTCCAGGCCCGGATCTTCTTCATGCCAGCGGCCGAACCACTCCGGGCCCAGGTCGATGGCGACCGGGAGGCCCGTTTCGGGAATGGTTTTAAGGTTGATTTGCAGGGTTTTTTTCGTTGTCATTACTGTATCATTAAGGCGGGGAAAAAATCTCCCCATATTCCTAAATCCAACAAAAAATTATATATAAAAGCTTGCCCAAGTGTCAAGATTTTAAAGGAAGTTCGGGAATAAGTCGCACCTTAGCCCGCGCCGTTTGCCCATAGTCGGGAAGAAGCCTCCTGGGTTGCCGGCATGAAAAAGAGGCAACTCTATTGCAATTGAGACTCAGTAATGCTAAACTGACCGAAATTTGTGCCCAGGAGATGCCTGAACCCGGCGATTCCCCATGATTATTTCCCTCATCGGCCAGCCCAATTGCGGTAAGAGCACCATTTTCAACTACTTCAGCGGTTATAAGGCCGCGGTCTCCAATTTTCCCGGCACCACGGTGAAATACACCGTCAGCCAGGTGGTGTTCGAAGGCGAGGAACTCACCTGCGTGGACCTCCCCGGGGTCTATTCCCTGACCTCCACCGACCGGGCGGAACTGGAATCCCGCAACTACCTGCTGGCGGGGAAATCCGACGTCATCATCAGCGTCATCGACGCCTCCCTCCTGAGCCGCAGCCTGGAACTCACCCTGGAGTTGATGAGCCTGGAGCGCCCCCTGGTCGTGGCCCTGAACATGATGGACGAGGCCGCCCGCAAGGGGATCGTGATCGACGCCGCTAAACTCTCAAACCTGCTGGGCGTGCCGGTGGTGACCACCGTCGCCGCCGCGGGCCGGGGCTTGACCGATCTGTTGCGGGCCGCCTTGAGCGCCGGCCGGGCCGGGGTGCGCCCGGCCCAGACCCAGTTTGCCCGGGACGTGGAAGAAGAGATCGACTCTTTGGCCGACCAACTGGATTTCTCCTTTTCCCAAAAATTGGGGCTGCCCTGGCGCTTCATGCTGGTCAAGGCCTTGGAGGACGACCCCTACGTCATCGAGGAGATCGGGCGGCGGGACGCCGGGGCCGTTCACTTGGTCCGCAACAGCCAGAAGATTCTGGCCCAGTCGCACGGCCGGCCCCCGGAATCCGTAATCTCTTCCGAGCGCCATGCCCTGAGCCTCAACCTCTTCGAGCTGGTGGCGAAGGTCAAGCCGGCGGAAAAACCCGACTGGCGGGAGCGCCTGGATAGGATCGCCACCGGTAGATTTTGGGGCTACGTCCTGTTGGTCGCAGTCCTGACCGCTTTTTTCCAGGTGGTCTTCCGGTTCGGCCAGTACACCGAAAACTTCCTGTTGGGCTATTTAACCGCGGCCCAGGATCTGGCCAAGGCCTGGCTGGGGACCCAAACCCTGACCTACAGCGTGGTGGAAGGCCTGCTCATGGGCATCTTCGGGGGGGTGGCCATCGTGCTGCCGTACCTGCTGCCTTTCCTCATCGGCCTGGCCATCCTGGAGGACAGCGGCTACCTGCCCCGGGTGGCCTTCCTCATGGACAACTTCATGCACTTCCTCGGGCTCCACGGCAAGTCCATCATCCCCTTCATCCTGGGGTACGGCTGCAGCGTGCCCGCGGTGATGGCCACCCGCATCCTGGAGAGCCCCCGGGACCGGCTGGTGGTCTCCATGCTGGCGGTGCTGGTGCCGTGTTCGGCTCGCTCGGTGATCATCTTCGCGTTGGTGGCCTATGCCCTGGGACCGTACTGGGCCCTGGGGGTCTATTTCTTCAACCTGGTGGTCATCGCCCTGTTGGGGAAGGTCTCCACCTGGATCCTGCCCGAGGTCTCCCCGGGGCTTATCATGGAGATCCCCGAGTACCGCTTCCCCACGTTCAAGAATGTGTCCCGCAAGTCCTGGCACACCCTGAAGGAATTCATCGTGGTGGCCTGGCCCATCCTCATCGTGGGCAGCCTGATCCTGAGCCTCCTCCAGTTTTATCATCTGGATGTCTATATCGATGACCTCTGCCGCCCCTTCACCGCGGTCCTGGGCTTGCCGGCCTCCGTGGGCGTCACCCTGATCTTCGGGATCATGCGCAAAGAACTGGCCCTGGTCATGCTCGCCGAGGCCCTGGGCACCCCCCAGATCACCACGGTTTTGACGTTGACCCAACTCCTTACCTTCACCATCTTTGTGCTGTTTTATGTGCCCTGCGCCTCCACCATCGCCGCCATGAGCCGGGAGCTGGGCTGGAAGGGCGCGGCCACGGCCGCGGGCCTGTCGCTCATCCTGGCCCTGATCCTGGGCCTGCTGACCAGAGGCTTCGGCGCGCTGGTTTTTTAACGGAAGTTCCAGCTAAGAAAGGATAAAAAAGTAGGTTATCATATGGAAAACACAAACTAAATAGGATTAGCTGGGTCAATTATTACTGGGTA
>Ga0194126_10002879_pt1 | contig 27605 bp, 22 predicted proteins | sample TA2KigC150mmetaG_FD_148641 | JGI IMG/M metagenome (GOLD analysis project Ga0194126, IMG submission 148641) | Freshwater microbial communities from Lake Tanganyika, Tanzania - TA2015035 Kigoma Deep Cast 150m | ecosystem: Environmental > Aquatic > Freshwater > Lake | place: Tanzania: Lake... | reverse complement strand
ATTTCACGTATTCGTGAGACAACCGGCCTAAATAATCCAATATTTTTTGGGCTTTCTTGTTTACTTCCAGGCCTCTTAATCCCATCGCGATGGTGGTGAGGTAAGCGTACAGAGTATTAGGAGAGACCGGGAAAACCCGGTGTTTGTAGGCGTAATCCAAAATGCTTTTCTCGTCTTGCTGATCACGGATAATCACTTCGTAATAAACATTTTCCGCCGGGATATACATCAGAGCGAAGTCCAGCGTGCGCTCGTCAGGCAGAATATATTTTTCCGCTATTGCGTTAATATGTTTTTTGACGTCGCCCATAAATTCTTTCCTCAGTTTTTTCCTTTTTTCTTCCTCTTCGCAACGGATAATCTCGGAGAACTTGCTGTGGGCGAACTTTGAATCAATCACCAGCAAACGGTCATCTTTTAGTTTTAGGACGGCGTCAGCCACTACGCCGCTTTTGAAGGGATATTGTAAAATAAATCCGTCTTTTGGGTATATCTGGAAGAGCAAGTTTTCCAAAGACAGCTCGCCGAGGATCCCTCTTAACTTCGGGGCTTTGAGAATTCTCTGTAATTCGGCGATGTCTTTTCCTACCGTTTGAATGCCGCGGGTCTCTTCAATCAGCTTTAGGTGGGTGTGGGATACCTTTTCCAGACTCTCCGTCGTCTTGTTAAGCCGAGAATCTAAGCTTTGGGTCATCCCTTCCAAGTTTTTTCGCAAACTACTGCTTAACTGAAAGGTATTTTTGTTGATTTGTTCAGCCATTCTTTGAATACTGCCGCCTACATTACCCTGCAAGCTGGTTAAGTGGGCAGTCAACTGCTTGATTTGTTCCGAATTTACCGCCTGCCATCTTTCAAAAGCCTGCCTTTCTTCCTGATTTGTCTTATTGAGTTCGTCGATTTTACCTTGCAAAGCATTAATGTCCTTAGTCTTTCGAAAAAGGATAAATGCCGCTCCCGCAAGAGCTAAAACCAGCACGACATAAAAAATATCCGGCTGCATAGACACCATTAATAATTACAAGTTCCAAGATAGAAAATTATTCCTTCTCCTCTTTCTCTTCCTTTTCCTTAATGTAGTATTTTTTTAGATGTGATCCTATCTTAGCGGCTAGTTCCGAGGATGTTTTGTTTTCCAGATCGCCGTTTCTTTGGATTTCCTTGAGCAAACTACCGGCACTTTTTTTTAGGTAAAAGTAAAGAGTTTTCTCCGCTTCCTTGACTTTATCAAGGGGCACTCGGTCAAAAAATCCTTCATTCACCGCTAACACCACCGCCACTTGGAGCGGCATGGACAGTGGTTCGTATTGGCCCTGCTTTAATATTTCCACTAGTCTTTTCCCGCGGTCAATCTGGTTGCGTGTTCCCTCGTCCAGATCGGAAGCGAATTGGACAAATGCCGCTAATTCCCGGAACTGCGCCAGATCCAGGCGCATTTTGCCCGCCACTTTCTTGGTCGCTTTGGTCTGAGCGGCGGAACCCACCCGGGAAACGGAAAGCCCTATATTTAAGGCAGGTTTTATGCCTTGGTGGAATAGTTCACTTTCCAAATATATCTGTCCGTCGGTAATGGAAATTATGTTGGTGGGGATGTAGGCGGTTACGTCTCCGGCTTGAGTTTCTACGATCGGCAACGCGGTCAAAGACCCGCCGCCGTTCTCCGCGTTCATTTTAGCTGCCCGCTCCAGCAGTCTTGAGTGCAAATAAAATATGTCACCCGGATACGCTTCCCGTCCCGGAGGACGTCTCAACAGAAGCGACACTTGACGGTAAGCCCAAGCGTGTTTTGATAAATCGTCATAGATTATCAAAACGTCCTTGCCTTTATCCATAAAATACTCTCCGATCGCGCATCCCGCGTAGGGAGCCAAAAAAGACAACGCTGCCGGGTCGGAAGAGCCCGCCAGCACGACAACCGTATGCTCCATTGCTCCCATTTCCCGAAGTTTGCTTACTATTTTGGCAACCTTTGATTTTTTTTGCCCAATAGCCACATAGATGCAAACTACTTTCTTTCCTTTTTGATTAATGATGGTGTCAATGGCAATAGCCGTTTTCCCCGTCTGTCGATCGCCGATTATAAGCTCGCGTTGCCCCCTTCCGATGGGAATCATTAAATCTATTGATTTAATGCCAGTTTCAAGCGGCGTATCTACGGACTTGCGCTCAATCACCCGCGGCGCGATTTTTTCTAAGGGATAATTTTTTCTGGCTTTAAACATTTTCCCTCCGTCTAGGGGCCTTCCTAGAGGATCCACTACTCGGCTCACTATTTCTTCGCTGACCGGAACTGACAGGATTTTGCCTGTTGATCGCACTATTTCTCCTTCTTTTATTGATTTCGTGTCACCAAGCACGACTACTCCCACGTTATCCTCTTTTAGGTTCAAGACTACCCCCTGGATCTTGTTTTCGCCTATTTCCACCATTTCCGCGACCATTACTTCATCCAAACCGGAAATCAGAGCTATTCCGTCTCCCACTTCAATTACCCGGCCAATTTTCTGAACCTCTGTTTCGGCATGAAAACTTTTGATTTCTTTTTTGAGAATATCCAATATTTGTTCTTTAGTATTCATGTCTTCAAATTTAGATTAAATGTTTTATCCGTTCTCTTGTAGCCGATTCCCCAGTCTTTCAAGTCTATTTTTGACAGTATTGTCAATTAGCGTGTTTTTGTAGATAATGCGCGCTCCGCCAATTTCTTCAGGATTTATTTTCCACTCCGCCGCGATGTTGCTTTGGGAAAAAGTTTTCTCCAGCGCTTCTTTTTCCTGCTCACCCGCTACCACGACTTCCGCCTTTTCCCGGCCCTTTGAAATTTCTTCGTCAATAATTTCACTAATTTTATTGGCTTCCAGATCGCGATGGTGGCTGCGTAAAACTCTAAGCCAACCTTTAACTACCTTATCTTTTTCTTGCCCGCTCTTCTCCGCCAGGAGTTCCGCGACTGCTTCTATGTAATGCCTTAATTGAAACATAAAACGAGCTTTGTTAATTTTTAATTCTCCTTCTTGATTTTAGTAATTTCCCTTTGGGTTTCCTTGATCATATCCATCCTATCTTTTTCGCTTATCCTCTGGGTGATGATTTTTTGGGCGACCGCCACCACCAGCGGCCCAATTTTTTTCTTTACCTCTTCAGTAATTTTCCTCTTCTCGTTTTCAATGTATTTTTGAGCTTCCTCCTTCATCTCCTTAATTTTTTCCCTGACTTCCCGTTCAGAATCTTCTTTGTATTCTTTACTCTCCTTGTAGGCCTTAGCCAGGATCAAATCAATTTTTTGGTTGGCCTTTTCCATCTTAACCTGTATTTTCTTGTCCGCCTCTTCAAATTTTTTCTGGGCTTTTTCCGCGTCTTCCAGCCCCCTTTTTATCTTGTTTTCCCTTTCTTGCAAGATACGCAGTAACGGACCGTATAAAAATCGCTTTAAAACATAAAGCAATAGAAAGAAGTTAACCACTTGTGCCAAGAGTATTTTCCCGTTAATGCCAAGTTTACCTAGGATATCCATATTTTATCACGCTATACGAATTTAATGATGAGCGCTACCACCAGTGCGTAAATGGCGATTGCCTCGGCAAATGCGATAGCCAAAATCATCATTGATTGGATTTTTCCGGAAGCTTCCGGATTACGACCTACCGCTTCTAACGCTTTTGCGGCTAAGATTCCAATGCCCACCCCAGGGCCAATTGCGCCCAGTCCAATAGCTAACGCGCTGGCGATTTCTTTCAGGTTGTTCATTTGGCTCAGGGCTTCTTTTGTTTCTTCCACGATTTTTAATTTAAAGTTTAAATGTTTTAAATTTTTCGTTTTTGATCCTTAATTTGGTTTACTCGTGCGCCTCTGTTGCCATTTTCAAAAACACTAAAGTAAGCGTTGTGAATACCAACGCTTGGATCAACCCCACAAACATTTCTAGCATAAAAAATGGAAGCGGTAAAATATAGGGGACCAGAAACATCATTACCATTAAAAGCACCTCTCCCGCGAAGACATTGCCAAATAGCCGGAAGGAAAAAGAAATAATCTTGGAAACTTCACTGATTAGCTCCAAAATGCCTACAAAGAAATCAATGGGGCTTTTAAAATTAAAGAATTTACCCAAATGCTTGCCCACCCCTAAGAAAACAATTCCCGCAATTTGCGTGGTGATAACTGAAATGATTGCCCAAGCGACCGTGGCGTTTAGATCCGAATTTAACGAGCGGAGCAAGGGAAGGAACTCCCGCTTTCCGTGCACCTCCTCATAAATTCCCACTGTCCCCACCCCGGGAATTAGGCCAAACCAGTTGCAAAGCAGGATAAAAATAAAAAAAGTGGCCAAGAAAGCGAAAAAACGCTGGACTTTTTCCTTGTTGCCCCAAACGCCCTCAAAGAACGAAAGCAGAGTTTCAATAACGTACTCCGCTAAATTTTGCGCTTTCCCTGGCATCATTTTTGGTTTTCGGCCGACAAAATAGGCGGTAATTATCAGCAGCGCCATCACCAGCCAGCTGGTTATAAGAGTATTAGTAATGGCAAAACCGCTAATTTTAGTTAAAGTTTCGGGAACTAAAGAGATGTGCATAATTAAACACCTTAATTAAAAATTTATCCGAGTGCCCCCGCCAGGACTCGAACCTGGAACCAATGGCTTAAGAGGCCACTGCTCTACCAATTGAGCTACAAGGGCCACCCGCTCCTATTTCACTTACAAAATTCCCGATTGTCAATTTTATCCGCTCCCGGCATAATGCTTTAGGCAAAAAATTTCGCCCACCACGAAAGTGGGCGCGGGAGATTTTTTGTTGGTAAATTAGCTATGTTACTTGTTCAGGTACAAGTTTCTTTTTTTGTTTCTCGTTTCTAACACTATTGCCGGCGGCAAAAATTTGTAGGATTATTAAGATTATTAAGACATAATTATCTTTCGCTTAAAAAATGAAAAACAAACCATTTCTCCTTGTTGCCAACTGGAAAATGAACCCCCTAACCCTAAAAGAGGCGGACCGGATCATTAAATCTTTGGAAAAGGGCATCCGCGCCATGAATAAAAAAGACTTCTTCCAGAAAATTGATTTGGTCGTCTGTCCACCCAGCGTTTTTCTGGGACGTTTGCCCAATAGCAGCGGTTTTAATTGGGGCATCCAAAACATCCATTGGGAGACCAGAGGCGCTTTTACCGGTGAATTAAGCGTTAAGATGGCGGAAGACGCCCGCTGTCAATACGCCATAGTGGGGCATTCAGAAAGGAGAAAATTCTTTGGGGAAAAAGACCAAGGCGTCAACCAAAAAATTCTTTCCGTTCTTGGGGGCAACCTCAACCCGATCCTTTGCATCGGAGAGACCAAAGAAGAAAGAGAACAAAACAAAACTAACGATGTCGTAAAAAACCAAATTTACCAGGCCCTCCAGAACGTCAGCGCTCTTAATTTACCCAGAATCGCCATCGCCTACGAACCGGTCTGGGCTATCAGCAATATGAGTAATCCCGCAATACAATCGTCAAATAATACTTACCTAAACACTGCCGACAGTCCCGACGATGTCATGGGAGTAACAATTTTAATCCGTAAAATTCTCTCCCAAATGTATCGGTCCGACATCACCAAAAAAACCAAAATTTTATACGGCGGCTCCGTCAGCCAAAGAAATATTGACGGCTTTTTGGACACGGATATTCTTGATGGACTTCTGATAGGAGGGGCGAGTTTAAGCATGTTTGAGTTTTTGCCGATAATTAAGAGTTGTTACGAAAACAGAAGTAAGTAAGATATTCATCAAATGAAAAATGGAAAATATTTCTTTGGATTTTCTCTTCATTGCGCCCACCCCTTTTTATGCCAACCGCGGCTGTCACATGCGTATTCGGGGTGAAGCGGAAGCTTTGCAAAAAAAGGGATTTCGCGTCAAAATCGTCACCTACCGCGACGGTGAAGACATCCCCGGTCTGCTAATCAAAAGGTCTTTTTACCGATTAGGCACCGATCCAAACGAAGTCGCGGCCAGCTGGAAAAACCTGCCAGCTAGTTTTTTCCTTTTCTGGACCGTTCTTCATGAAACGGTTTATTGCCGCCCTCGAGTGCTTTACGGGCACCTTTTTCACGGCGGCGCAATAGCCGTTGCGGCCAAATACCTTTCTCTTCTCCTGACGCTTTTCCAATTTAAACCCTTGCTGGTTTTGGACACGCAGGGAAGCTTATCCAACGAAATGCGGGAATACGGCATGGTAAAAGGAAATTTTTTTCTTAGTGCCATAAGATGGCTGGAAAAGTTTATCCTGTTTTTTCCCGACTTAACGTTCGTAAGCTCTTGGGATTGCCTAGTATTGCTTAAAAAAATAAGCGCCCGGAAAAATATTTGTCTTGTCCCGGACGGAATTTCTTTCTTTGACACAAAAATCTACCAGAAAAAATCTCTCCGCCTCACTGCCCCCAAAGATAAAAAACAGGCCATTGCCAAATTAAGAGGCACTCTTGCAAAAGACGAAATATTACTTCTTTTTAACTGGCTGAAGGAACGGAAAAAGATAATCCTTTACACCGGAAGTTTCGCTTGGGCAAAGGGACTGGGCATTTTCATATCAGAAGCACTGTCCGCTCTGATTAAAAATAACCATTTGCGCTTCCTTTTTGCCGGCGGGAATCTTACTAAATTGCCGCCGGAAGCACTTTCCCAATTGAAAGCTAATCGAGAAAAAATTATTGTTTCGCCAAACCTCAACGCTAAAAACCTCCTCTACTTTAACTTGTTGGGAGATATAGCTTTGGACCTTAAACCGCCCCATTCTTCCGAGTCAAGCGGAAAAATCCTCAATTATATGGCGGCAGGGCTGCCGGTAGTCTGTTTTGACAAAAAAAATAACCGCTTTTTTCTTGGCAAAAATGGGCTTTACGCCAAAAATTACCCCGATTTTGTTAAATTAATACTTAACCTTTCCGGCAATTCCTATTTAAGAAATAGAATCCGCCGGGAAAACTTAAAAAGAGCCTGGGGCGTTTTTACTTGGGATAAGGCCGCGGAGAAGATAATCAAGACTTGTAACCTATAACGCGCATGGAATTGTTCTCAACTGTTTTTTTGTCAATTATCGGCTTTCTGCTTGTCTTGGGAAATATTCTGTTTTGGAAAAAGATTAAGGCATTGGAAAAAACGGTAGGGATGCCGAACGGCTCACTACACCCCAGTCTTAAAGCTAAAAAATTAGACAAAGACGTACAAGACCTGTATGAAATAAACAGTCAAATAAACAAAGTCGCCAGGAGAGGGATCTGCAAAGTGGGGGTGGTTAAATTTAACGCTCTGGGCGAGAAGAGCGGCAACCAGAGCTTCAGTGTTGCCCTTCTTAATTTCAACGATACCGGCTTGGTGGTATCCTACCTGCAAACCGCTCAAGGGCTGCGATCTTACATTCGCCAAATCCATAAAGGGGAGGAGCAAAACGGCGCCAGTTTGCTCCCCGAAGAAAAAAAGGCGCTAGAGCGGGCGAAACAAGTAGTTTTTGACAGCTAATTCCTTAAGTTTTTTATGGAAAAAATTTCCTTGCCAGAATCCATTACCGTTAAAGAATTTGCCAAACGCTTGAAAAAAAGCGTTTCTGAAACCATTGCCATTCTTATGGACAACGGATTCTTAGTAACCATAAACGAAGAGTTGGACTATGACACGGCCGCTATTATTGCCGAAGATTTAGGATTCCAGGTCAAAAAAGAAAAGGTGTCAACAAAAGAAACTGGCCAAAGAAAAAAGACGTCAAACATTTCTTCCATCTTAAAAGAGGAGCTCAAAAAAACTCCCAAAAAACAACTCAAACCTCGTCCTCCGATAGTCACGATTTTGGGCCATGTGGACCACGGCAAAACCACGCTTTTAGATACTATCCGGCGCACCAAGGTCGCCGAAAGCGAGTCTGGCGGCATTACCCAGCATATCACGGCCTATCAGGTTAATAGCAAGGGTAAATTGATTACTTTCGTTGACACCCCCGGTCATGAAGCCTTTCAAAAAATGCGCTCCCGCGGGGCTAACGCGGCCGACATCGCGGTGATAATCATCGCTGCCGATGACGGAGTAAAGCCACAAACAAAAGAAGTGCTGGATTACGTAAAATCCGCTAAAATCCCTTTTATCGTCTGCCTTAACAAAGTTGACAAACCCGAAGCCAATCCGGACAAAGTCAAGGGCAAGTTGGCCGAGGAAGGAGTACTGGTTGAGGGTTGGGGCGGAAAAATACCTGTCGTGGAGATATCCGCCAAACAGAATAAAAATATTGATGATTTATTGGAAACTATCCTTCTGGTAGCTGATATTGAGGAACTTAAAGCGAACTATTCCTGCCCCGGATTGGGCTTGGTTTTGGAATCCCATCTGGACAAAAAAAGAGGGCCAGTTGCCACGGTGATCGCTAAAAATGGAATCATAAAGAAAGGAGACTTTGTTACTGCTGAGAATGTTACGGGGAAAGTCAAATCTCTAGAAGACTTTCAGGGCAAAAAAAGTCTTCTCGCCCGCCCCGGCACGCCCGTAACTCTTCTGGGGTTTACGGCTTTACCGGCCGCGGGAAGCGTGGTTAAGGTGCTGGAAAAGAAGTCTTTAAAGAGAAAAAGAGAGATTACTTTATCCCGTGAGATTACCTACAAAGGAAGGGCTTCCGCCTTGAAAAGGATTGAAAAGTCGCTGAAAAAAGAAAAGTACCAAAAACTAAATATTGTTTTGAAGGCCGACACTCAGGGGTCCTTGGAGGCGATCACCCAGATTTTAGATAGTCTGGTAGTGGACAACGTGATTATAAAAACGATAAAGTCCGGTGTGGGCCAGGTATCTGAATCGGATGTCCTTTTTGCCAAAATCAGCAATGCTGTACCCTACGGCTTCCGAGTTACCGAAACTCTTACTGCTTCCCAAGTCGCAATAAAAGAAAAGATCAAGGTTCGATTTTTTGACGTAATCTACCATTTAATCGGAGACATCCAAAAAGAGATGCGGAGAATTATTGCCACAGAGAAGGTCCGCTTAGACCAGGGTTCTCTGCAAGTTTTGGCCATTTTTCGTACCGGCAAGAAAGACATGATTGTCGGAGGGAAAGTTACAAAGGGAAAAATCCGCAAGGGGGACGAAGCCGAGATTCAAAGAGACGGTGAGACTATCAGCATCGGCAACGTAGTCCAAATGAAAAAAGGCAAGACGGAGGCCGAGGAGGCCGAAGAAGGGGAGGAATGCGGAATTACTTTTAAGACTCGGGGACCGCTTACTAAAATTAAAGAAGGCGACATTTTAAATTCTTACTTTTACGAAGAGCAGGTTGTTTCAATAACTTAGCCATGCAAAAAAAATCATTTATCCCCTCCATCGGCATTGACGCAGCCGATCTTTGCCAAAAACGCATTGACGGAACCAGAATCTATATTCTAAACATGCTTCAGCGGTTCGGGAGTCTGGCTCCGGAAACCATTTTTCACGTTTATCTTCAGGGAAAGGTAAATCCCTATTTGGAATTTAAGAACTTCTCAAATTACAAAATCCGCAATGAGCCGTTTCCCTTTTTTTGGACCCAGCTTAAGCTCCCCTCTCTCCTGCGAGCGACTAATCCGCAAGTTTTATGGATGCCTCTTCATAATCTGCCGATTTTCCGTCCCCGGGGGCTAAAGACGGTTATTACCATCCACGATCTGGCTTTTAAGCTCTTCCCGGATTTTTTTCCGGCCAAAGACCTGCTGCTGCTTAACTATCTTACCGCTTATGCGGTTAAAAACGCTGACCGGATAATCGCGATTTCCCGCTCAACCGCCCGAGACCTTAATGAAATGTACGAAGTTCCTCCTCATAAAATCAAAGTTATCCACCACGGCTACGACGGTAAAATATTCCGCCTGCCCAAAAATAATGAGCTTCCCAAAATCAAAGTTATTAAGGAACGATACAAAATCCCTCCCCACGCTAAATACTTAATATATGTCGGCGCTATTCAGCCGCGTAAAAATCTAGGCGTCTTGGTAAGCGCGTTTGAAAGGATTAAGACTCTTCACACATTTAAGGACTGGAAATTAGTCTTAGCTGGTTCTGACGCCTGGATGATGGAAAATCTAAAAAAACAGATTAAAAACTCCGTATGGCGCAAAGATATTATAATGACAGGCAATTTTTCCATACCTGACTTGCCTTATCTTCTCTGGGGCGCGGAAATATTCGTCTTCCCTTCGCTTTATGAAGGATTTGGCATCCCTATTTTGGAAGCCATGGCTTGCGGCGTTCCCGTAATCACGGCTAAAAATTCAAGTCTCATTGAAGCGGCTGGTAATAACGCCCTATTTTTTGATACCGGAAAAGTGAGTGACTTGGCCGCTACCATTAAAGAATTATATTCCTCTTCCCAGAAAATGAAATTCTTGAAAAACAAAGGATTATCCTGGGTTAAGAATTTCAGCTGGGAAAAAGCGGCTAGAAAGACCTATGAATGCCTAATAGAGACCGCAATTTCTTAACTCTTTTAGCACTCACACTTGACGAGTGCTAAAAGAAGTTTAAAATATAAAATACAATGTTTAGGGTTTTGATTTTTAAATTTTAATTTAATTAGATGTCCAAAATACTCGGTATTGACCTTGGCACCACTAACTCCTGCATGGCCCTTATGGAAGGAGACAAGCCAAAGGTTATTGAAAATCACGAGGGAGCTCGCACTACTCCCTCAGTGACAGCGCTGTCAAAAAATGGCGAACGGTTAGTAGGGATAACCGCTAAGAGACAGGCGGTAACTAACCCAGAGAATACGATTTTTTCTGCCAAGCGGCTGATTGGCCGCCGGTTTACCGATCCGGAAGTACAGAACGACATTAAACTCTTTCCTTTTAAATTGCAGGAAGGAAAGGATGGCGGGGTAGAAATAAAATTAGGCGATGAATGGAAAAAGCCCCAAGAAATTTCCGCCATGATTCTGGCAAAATTAAAATCGGATGCCGAGGCAAAAACGGGAGAAAAAATTGAAAAAGCGGTAATTACCGTTCCGGCTTATTTTGACGATGCCCAAAGGAAAGCTACCCGTGATGCCGGTAAAATCGCCGGCTTTGAAGTGGAAAGAATTATCAACGAGCCCACTGCCGCCGCCCTGGCGTACGGATTTAACCGTAACAAAGACGAAAAAATAATCGTTTACGATCTTGGGGGCGGAACTTTTGATGTCTCGGTTCTGGAAGTGGTTGGCGAGGGCGACGATAAATCAGTGGAAGTCAAAGCCACCAGCGGCGACACTCACTTGGGAGGGGACGACTTTGATCAAAAGATTATTGATTGGATTATCGCCGAATTCAAAAAAACCGAAGGGATTGATCTGGCAAAAGACTCCATGGCTCTACAGAGAGTGAAAGAAGCGGCGGAAAAAGCCAAGATTGAACTTTCCACCTCAATGGAAACAGAAATTAACCAGCCTTTCATCACCATGGGAGACGGCGGGCCCAAACACCTTAATATGAAGATAAGCCGCGCCAAATTAGAAGATCTAGTGGGTGATTTAGTGGAAGGTACATTAAAGCCCTGCAAGAAAGCTTTGGAGGACGCCAAGACTGATAAATCGGCCATTAACGAAGTCATTTTAGTGGGAGGTCAAACCCGCATGCCTCTGGTAGTAAAAAAAGTGAAAGAATTTTTTGGCAAAAAGCCCAATATTTCTCTTAACCCGGACGAGGTTGTGGCCTTGGGCGCCGCTGTCCAAGGGGGAGTGCTGCGGGGAGACGTAAAGGACGTACTGCTTTTAGACGTCACTCCCTTGACTTTGGGTATTGAAACTTTGGGAGGAATTCGTACGCCCATTATTGAAAGAAATACAACGATTCCCACTTCCAAAGAACAAATCTTCTCCACCGCTTCCGACAATCAGCCATCGGTAGAGATTCATGTTCTGCAAGGCGAAAGGGAGATGGCCGCAGATAACAAATCATTGGGCCGCTTTCACCTAGACGGAATACCGCCGGCTCCCCGAGGGATCCCCCAAATTGAAGTAAAATTTGACCTAGACGCTAATGGAATCCTCAATGTTACTGCCAAGGATAAAGCTACTGGGAAAGAGCAATCCATAAGAATTGAAGCATCTTCCGGCCTTTCCGATGAAGAGATTGAAAAAATGCGAAAAGACGCCGAAGCGCATGCGGATGAAGACAAAGCCAAAAAAGAACTTATTGAAAGCCGCAACTTGGCCGACACCCTTATATTTACCACCGAAAAAGCTCTCAAGGAAGCGGGAGATAAAATTAGCGAAGAGGAGAGGAAAGACATTGAAGAAAAAATCAAATCTCTGCGGGAAATAAAGGACGGGGACGACAAAGAAGCAATCAAAAAAACCCTGGAAGAATTGAGCCAATCGGCGCAAAAAATTGGAGAGATTTTATATAAGCAAGCCCAGGAGGTAAAAGAAGCTAAAACTGCAAAGGAAAGCGATAAAGGAGAAGAAGAAAAACCGGACGGAAAGAAAGGAGAAGGCGAAGAAAATAAGCCAAAAGAAGACAAATAATCGATCTTTAGTGCTTTAAATTCCTTAATAGCCGGCCTTTTGCAAGTTAATGATGAGATTATTCAACTCCATCTGAATGTGGCCGCCAGTGCTTGCATCCCCAGGAGCAACTTCCCGGGCGATGTTTTTAACCATTTGCAGGACTTTTTCTTCGTCTCCTTCACATTCGTCCAGAATGCGCTCCGCCATTCGTTGAAAAATTTTTAGGCCATCCGCCGCCGCTTCACTGTTTTCCAATGCTTTTCTTAGATCGCCCTTGAGTTCTTCCAAGCTTCTATCTTCCGCCGTGACTTCCGCCGTAGTTTCCCCGGCTTCGGCCTCTCCTCTCTCTCTTTTAAAATTTATTTCTACTTCTAACGCCTGTCTCTCTTCCGGCTCTCCGGCCTCCCAAATCTCTTCTCTCCTTGCTTCTCCCGGGCTGTATTTTTCATTTGATCCTTCCTTCCGAAACCTTTCCGGCGCGGAAGTTGCTTTTTCTACCTCTTTTTCTTGTCCTTGCGCCATTGTTTTTTGAAATTACAAAATTTAATTAAGGGGTGGTTTTACTTCGGCAATCAGCACATCGTAGACGGCTCTAGGACTACTAAAATTTTGTTTTATGGCCGCGCGCATTTTGCTTTGCGCGCCACTGCTATATTTTATCCATTCGGCTATTTTATCCTCTCCTTCCTTTGTCATCTTTATACCGCTCAGATATTTAAAATTCTCCACGAATTTCTTTCCTTCAAACGAATCGCTAACTTCCGCCGCCGCCGCAATCCGTTTGGCAAACTCTTCCCGTTGATGTTGGTCCAGAAGCATAATTTTCGCGTTAAAATTAAACGGCAAACAAATCCGGCCTGTGATTTTAATGCCCGTCCTTATCCGGCTAACCTTTTAAGTTCTTTTTCGTCTATTATTTTTATTCCCAACTGCCGGGCCTTTTCCAGTTTACTGCCCGGATCAGTCCCGGCTACCACATAATCGGTATTTTTGCTTACGCCGCCAGCAATTGCCCCACCGGCCGCGCGAACCATCTCTTTCGCTTCGTCTCTACTTAAATTTGGCAGGGTTCCGGTAAACACAAAAGTCTTGCTTTTTATTGATCCGGCTGTTTGGTTTCCTTCCCTTAACAATATTATTCTAACACCTAATTTTGTAAATTTATTAAATTCCCGCAAATTGTTCTGGTCGCCGAAGAAAGCTAAAAGACTGCCGGCCGCCTTTTCTCCAATCCCTTTTACTTCCTGCCATTGCTCCAAGGATACTGATTGGGCAACCCCCGCTAATTGTATTGGGAGGATATTGGATTTCTGGGTTTTCTTTGAGCCGTGCGATTCAGGGTCGCCCGAAGATGACAAAACGGGTTGTTTTTCTAAAAAACGGGCGGCTAACACTGCCGTTTCTTCACCGACATAACGGATACCGAAAGCGTTTATGAACTTTTCCAGCCTGATATTTCTACTGCCGGAAATAGCTGAAACCAAGTTTTTAGCTGATAATTCGGCAAATCGTGCAAGCGGGACTAAATCTCCCTTCCTCAGCCGAAAAATATCCGAAAAATCCCTAATCAAGCCGTTTTCCATTAGCTGAACGATAATTTTATCCCCCAAACCATTAATGTTAAAACCTTTTTTGCCAGCGAAATGGATTAATTTCTCCCGCTTTTGCGCAAAGCATTTCTTGTTGGAGCAATACAAAGCGGCTGCGGCTTTATTTTTCTTTAAATAGCGCCTTTGCGTTCTTCTGCCGCAAACAGGACAGGATTTTGGCATTTTGTATATTTTTTCCCCTCCTCCGCGCAGATTTTTAATTACCCCGACGATTTCAGGGATAACATCACCCGCCTTTCGCAACACCACGGTATCTCCAATCCGCACATCCAGTTTTTTCACTTCGTCTTCGTTGTGCAAACTTGCCCGGCCCACCACCGATCCGGCAATCGGTACCGGTTTTAATATCGCGACGGGAGTTAGCGCCCCCGTACGACCGACTTGAATTTTTATGTCCTCTACGAGTGTCGTGGTCGTTTCCGCCGGAAATTTATAAGCCACTCCCCAGCGAGGGGACTTACCGGTGAATCCTAATTTATCTTGATATTCCAAGGAATTCACCTTGACTACCAGTCCATCAACGCCGAACTGGAAAGAATCCCTTTTGGGAGAGAAAGATTGATAAAATTCTTCCGCTTCTTTTAAATTCTTGCAGTGTTTGTAAAACGGATTGACCTTAAAGGTTAGTTTTTTCAGCAACTCCAATTTTCCTTCCTGGGTCGCCAATCTAAGCGGAAAATGTCCTCCCGGGATCGGATGCGCCTGATACAAAAAACTGTCCAGTTTCCGCCCGGCGGCGATCCTGGGATCTAATTGGCGGATTGAGCCGGCTGCCGCGTTGCGGGCGTTAGCGAAAAGGGGCAGCCGGCTTTTCTTCCTCTCTTTATTAATTCTTTCCAACTCTTTTCTGGAAAGCCAGCATTCACCCTCTACCACCATATCCACCTTCTCCTTAAGAACCAGCGGGATGCTTTCAATGGTTTTAATGTTCTTAGTAACGTCTTCTCCGGTCATTCCGTCCCCCCGGCTGGCTCCATTTGTTAATATTCCTTTTTTATAGGTTAAGACGATATGCAGGCCGTCAATTTTTATTTCGGCTATGTAGTCAAGACTAACTTTCCGCCCTAATGATTTTTGAAGAATCCTTAAATTTTTATTTTCCCAATTGCTTAATTCTTCCCAATCAAAAGCGTCGTCCAAACTCCACTGTTTGACTAAATGGACCACCTTAGAAAATTTAGGGAGCGGCTTTTCCGCGATTCTCTCCGTCGGAGAGTGCGGCAATTTATACTGCGGATATTTCTCCTCCAATTTTAGCAGTTCGTGGCGCAGAGAAGTATAAGTTTCATCGGTAATTTCCGGATCATTTAGGACATGGTAGCGATAACGCAACCTTTCTACTTCCTCCCGGAGTTTATTTATTCTTTCTCTTGCTTTTTTTGTTATTCCTGCCGCCATTATTGGGTTTTTTCTCAATTAAATTTATCCTGACTCCCTCCTGTCTTAAATGCACTCCGGCTTCACTTCCCCGCCGAAGCTTATTATCCAAGACCATTTGAGCTATCGGCTCTTCTATCTTCGTTTGCACCAATTGCCGAATAGCTCGTGCCCCTTCTTCGCGGTCTATTCCTCTTTTCGCCAGGAAAGCCGGAAGGGATTTTCCCGTCTTCAATTTTATTTTATTAGTCTGGCTTAACCGCTTTTTAAGCTTCTGAATATCTAATTGAGCGATTTCTTTAAGATCACCCTCCTTGAGAGCCCCAAAAAACACAATGTCGGTAAGCCGGCTAATAAATTCCGGCTGCAAAAATTCTTCCAGCCACTTCCTTACTTTTCGGCTTTTCCCCTTTTTAAAAGAGCCGGAGACTTCCTTCTCTCCAAAACCAAGAGTTTTCTTATTGAATTCGCCACTGCCTAAATTGGTGGTAAACACAATAATCGTATTGCGGAAATTGACCTTTTTACCCGTCCCGTCCGTAAGGAAACCATCCTCCAACACTTGAAGCAGAACGTGGAAAACTTCCGGATGCGCTTTCTCAATCTCATCAAAAAGAACCAAACTGTAAGGATTTTTCCTAACCTGATCGCTAAAATTATTCCTGTCGCCGTAACCAACATATCCGGGCGGCGACCCTAGCAAACGCGAAAGAGTGTGTTTTTCGCTAAATTCGCTCATATCAACCCGAATAAGAGAATCGGGCCTTAAAAATATTTCTGTAGCTAATAATTTTGCCAGATAGGTTTTTCCGACTCCCGTTGGCCCCACAAACAGGAAGGAAGTGGCTGGCCGGTCAAAATCAACCACCCCGGCTAATTTCCTCTTTAAGCTTTTACAGACTCTTGCCACAGCTTGGTTCTGTCCCTTAATTTGGGCTTTTAGTTTTTTAGGCAGTCGGTTCAACCTTTCCTTCGTGTCTTCCAGAAAAAGCTCCACCGGAATATTGAGTTTTTTCCCCAATACTTTAGCCACGTCCTTTTCCCTTACCACCGGCACGGTTTTTGCTTCTTTAAGCACGTCTTTCTCTAAACTTTTAATTGCCAGGTTTAAATCTTTTTCGTTTTGAATTAGCGGCTCTATTAACTTAAAATTATTAGCGTCTACTGCCTGCTCCTTTAATCTAATCAATTTTTCCTTCTGGGCTTCAAGTCTCTGTAAATGGCTAATTGCTCCCCGAGAATGTTCCTCTTGAACCACGTAAGCCGCTGCCTCGTCCAATAAATCAATGGCCTTATCGGGCAAGTAGCGATCGGTAATGTATTGGCTGGCCAGAGTTACGATTTTTTTGATGGTTCTCGGAGGAATTTTCACCCGATGATAATTTTCGTAATGATTTTTGATTCCCCTCAAAATTCTTTCCGTTTCCAATGGATCAGTTTCCTTAACCCACACCGGCTGAAAACGCCGTTCCAACGCGCCATCTTTTTCAATATACTGCTGATATTCTTCCGAGGTGGTAGCCCCAATACAACGCAACAATCCTCGAGCCAGCGCCGGCTTTACGATATTCGCCGCGTCCAGGCTCCCTTGGGCACTGCCCGCCCCTACAATATTGTGCAGCTCATCAATAAAAAGTATTACGCTAGAATCCTTTTCGGCTTCTTCAATAACTCTTTTGAAACGTTCCTCAAATTCTCCCCGAAAAGCAGTGCCCGCCACTAAAAGGCCAACATCTAAATTCATTATTTTCTTGCCGACCAAATTATAGGGAACGTTTCTCTCCAGCAGTCTGAAAGCGATGCCGGCCACAATAGCGGTTTTCCCTACTCCCGGCTCCCCGATAAACACTGGGTTGTTTTTAGTCTTTCTCATTAAAATCCTGATGGCCCGCTCAATCTCTTCTTCCCGGCCTATTACCGGTTCAATCAGGCCCTCCGCCACTTCCTTGTTAATGTCCCGGGCGAAGTAATCCAATAGTCTGATATTTTTTTGCTGGTATTGAGGCTGGGAGGGCATCACGATGCCAAAGGCCGGGCGGTTATGAAATCTATCAAAATGAAAGGAATTATCGTTCTGCTCCCTCTTCTGCTTCTCGTTAAGCAAGGAATTGAAAAGTTCGCTTACTTCCCCTAAAATATCCCGATAAAAATTTTGTTCTTTTTGGCTCTCCGTTTCCGATAATGATTCGTTTACGCCGTTTTTTGTTTTATTTTCAATTTTTTCCGCAAAAAAGAAGGGGTCTTTCAAAGAAATTTCTTCCTTAGAAAGTATAACTTTAACTTGATCAATTAATTTTTTATATTCCGTTTGATTTTTTGAAAGCAAAAAGTTGACTTCTTCCCCCGGGTTTTCCAGAATGGAAAACAACAGGTGTTCCGTTCCAACATAGGGAAACTGGAATTGCTGAGCGGCTCTCACGGCTCCAATAATAATTTTATGGACCGCCTGGGAGAAAGGAATCGATCCTTGAGCTTTTCTTCCAATTTTCTTGCTAACCCGGCTTTTGCTCCTAAGCACGCTTAATTGGTTAATCAAAACGCTGCCCACCCCGCCTCTCTCCTGTGCCAACGCATTAAATAAATCTATGACTTCCACTTTAGCGGAGCTGTTTCCCCTTGTAAAGGCGCATTTTTGCGCTCGGTTGAGCGTGTTTTTCAAGTGTTCGGTAAAATATCGCAATATCACATTATTCATAACTAAAAAAACTTAAATATCCTTTACATCAATTATCTTTCACTTTTAGGAAAAAGACAAGATATTCCCGCTTTTTTTGCGCAGGAATTTATTGCCCGTCCGTTAAGTTGCAAGATTAAAAAAACAGGGTATTTTAATAAGATTAATTCAAAATTTAAACATTAAAAAACCCAGTTTTATATGCTATCAAAGGAAGAACAGTTATACCAACTTATTAAAAACCACCAAAACAAACTGCTTTTCACTAAGAACGAAATAAACGGCGATTTGTTCGGCAGTCTTTTAGCGTGGGCGTTTTTTCTGGGGACGACCAACGGTAAAAAGTTCCCGACTCTTTACCTTCCTCGTTTCGCGGAATTGAAAAAATTCTATCCCTTCCTGCCTGATTATAACCTAATAATTGACCAGATAAGCGGAGTAAGAGATTTTATTCTGTCTTTTAACACCAGCGGTAACGACATTGATAATGTCCGCTGGAGAAAAGAAAACGGCCACCTGGACATAATCATTACCCCCCAAAAAGGGAGCATTGACCCGGCTGATTTCTCCTTCTTGCCGGCGAAGTTCCGCTACGATTTAATTATGACATTAGGGACGACCGATTTTAACGACTTGGGAGATGTGTACGAAAAAAACAGCGATCTGTTTTTTGAATTGCCCATAATTAACTTAGACATCAATCCGGGTAACGAAAATTATGGCCAGCTGAACATTATAGACACCATTCCAAGCTCCCTAGCGGAATTGTCCACCGACATAATGAAAAAAATTAATCAAGACGCCATTAAAAAGGAAGTGGCGCAATGTCTCTTGACGGGGTTGATTGAGGCCACCGATAATCTTAAAAATCCCAAAGTCACTCCCCACACTTTTGACACGGCGGCTTTCTTGATGGAACAAGGCGGCAACCACCAAACAATCCTTAACATCCTATACGAGACCGAATCTTTGGGTTCCCTTAAACTTTGGGGTAAACTCTTGGAAAGACTCAAAGAAGAGGAAAACATCATTTGGTCCTACCTGAATCTGGAGGAAGTTATTAACTTTAAATTTCCTCACATTATGTTGCGCCGCTTTTTTGTCCGGCTGAAAAATTATCTTTCTCTGGGCAATAAAAAATTGCTTTTGCTCTGGCAAACCGACCAAGAAAAAATTTGCGGATTCATCCATAAAATTGACCGCGAAAATGGCAAGGACAAAAAAATCATAGAGGAGTTGAGCGGTGAGATTTTTAACTCCGAATATCTCCACTTTGAGAGAACTGACGAAGCCCGCGAGGGTTTTTTGGCCCTTAAAGATAAAATAAAAAATATCCTGTAAAATAAGATCAATGAAAAATATAAAACTAAAGTCCGCGCGGGAAATCCAAACGCTCCGGGAAGGCGGAAAGATACTGTCTGATATCCTTAAGCAAGTCGCAATGGCGGTAAAAGCCGGAACGCGCGGAGAGGACTTGGACGAAAAAGCCATGAAACTGGCCGCAGAAAATGGGGCGGCTTGCTCTTTCTATCGCTTTCTGGGATTCCCCGCTCATATCTGCCTTTCTTTGAACGACGAAGTCGTCCACGGCCTGCCTTTTGGAAAAATAATTCGCGAAGGTGATTTGGTAAGCATTGATCTGGGAATAAAATATAAAAAATTATTCACCGATTCCTCCGTATCGTTTGTCGTACCGGGCAGGAATAAATCGGCAAATAGCCTTTCCGCAAAAGAGAGACTAGTGCGCACCACTTTATCGTGCCTCAGAAAGACCCTGAAATATTGCCGCACCGGCTACCGGCTGGGTGACATCGGCTTTTCCATTCAGAAACAGGCGGAAGAGATGGGCTATTCGGTGGTAAAAAAACTGGTTGGCCACGGTGTCGGCTACGCCGTTCACGAAAACCCTTTCGTTCCCAACTATGGCAGTTTGGGGAAGGGCGAGCGCCTGCGTCCCGGAATGGTTCTCGCAATTGAGCCGATGATTAACGAAGGCAGTGAAGATGTTCGCTTAGACCAAAAAAACGGCTGGTCTTACAGAACAGCCGACGGAAAACTTTCCGCTCATTTTGAATGGAGCGTTGCCATTACCCATAAAGATCCTATTGTCCTCACGCCCCTAAACTGGTTTAGAGAATTTCGTCCTGCCGCTTAAGCTCTTTTTCAATTATTTTTCCTTATCCACTGCGGGTCGTATCCCGAATAGGAACTTTGGCTCTGTATCGTCTTTGCCGCTTGATACGGATCGGTATTGCAAACTTCCTGCCGGCTGCTTCCGAAGGGCATAACGCCAAATAAAACCGTATTGTGCTTGCGATAAGGATTGTAGCACTGTGGATTGCTTTGCTCGCAATGTCCGTTATCCCAGTTGCGGCTGTATTTCCACACCTCTTTCATAAAATTATCTGACCGTTTGCGATTACCGGTACCGCAACATCCCGCGGTGCTTTGCTCGCTTTCCGACGAGGGATGGATATTATAATGTTTAATGTCGCGCATTACTTTCGCGCCGTCAGAAGAAAGCCGCAGGTCGCCGCGCATAGTAAGCGGCGAAGGGTTACCCGATTCCGGACTATAATGGTAATGAGTCTGGACCGCATACATCCCCGGTTTGGCAAATCCCCCTTTATTTAGCCCTTGGGGGTAAGTAAGCATCGGCTCCGCCCCGCCATTATTGCCTACAACCTTTCCTTCGGGAGAAAGATAGCTCATATTCATTCGGGTGCACTGGGGGTTAAGGCAGAAACCGATCATGGCGCCATTTTTGGGGATTTCTCCCGGCTTAAATCCCATACACTCCGCGAGACTGTTAAAATCTCCACTGGACTGAAAGCCCCCGGCAGTGGCTCCATTATCCCTTAAGGTGCCTTCATTCCCCTTGTCCTGTCCCGGCGGGCTGGAAGAATCGGTACTAACCCTTCCGCTATCTCCCTCTCCGGTTGTGCCGGAACCATTGGAATAATTATCTTCCCCTTCCCCTCTCTTTTGGCGGTCAAACCAGTCTTTCAATTTACCGTAAAACTCTTCGTCCTCCTTTGCTTTGTTTTCCCTTTGGGCCAAGTCCTTTATTGCCGTAATTTGGGAGCATCTGTTGTCGTAAACAAGCTGCGGGGCGCAGGAATGGGTTGAGACAATACCTTTTTGGCACTGGTCTTTTCCTGATTCGGGGTATACCGCTAAATAACTTCCTTCGCAGCGGGTTGCGGGGCAACTGTTAATTTGAAGCAGAATTTGGCCGCAGGAGCATCCGTCGCTTCCGCTGCCAATCTCCCGGTTCACAGCTTCACCCTTGGGGGTTTCCGGGCAAACGTCCTGGCCATTGGAAACACCGTCTCCGTCTTCATCTTCTGCCACTTTTAGATTGGCGTCCACACATTTTCCGTTAACCAGACAGCTTCCTTCGGGACATTGACAGCCCGCCGTCTCATTTTTTACCAGAGAGCATTCCAGTCCGCCGTTCCCGCAAGCCGCTTTTTGGGAAGCGCACCGGTTAATAAATTTTGTCCATTCGCCGCCCGAATCTTCACATTTTTGCGATTCTTCTTCGCCGTAAGACTTCGTCAAATAGACTAAGACATTCTCTAATTTGTTTTCGGGTAAAGCTTTAAGCAGCTGGTCAACTTTTTCTTCAATTACGACGTTTTCTTGATCGTTTTCAGTCAAGGCGGGATAGTTTTTCCCGCCTTCAACAAGAAATCCCTGATCCCGCCGCTCAATCGTCATTATTTCATTTAAATCTAACTGTTTTTGGATCTGATCGCTAAAGGCGACAATATTTCCGCCGGACATTCCATCCAAATATCCCTCCAGATTCCTCCTTATACTGGCTGAATTCGCGTCCGCCGAACTGAAATCAACGACAAATTTTAATTTCTCTCCCGGTAAAAGCGCCAACAAGTCCTGTTTTAGGTTCATGGCATCAAAGTCCTGGGATTTGATGCTTACGAAATTTACTCCCTTTTCGGTCAAAGGATACAAACTGGTAACGTCTTTGTGAATTTCTTTCGCGGTGGGAATGCCGAGGTATTTATTTAAAATCGTTTCATCGTCTTTCGGCGTTTCTTCCGGCTCTTCACATTCAATTTTCCACCAGCTGCCCGGGAAGCCGAGAGTTTTATGCGCGGTATGGACTAAGAGCCAAGCCGCAAGGCAGATTCCAAAACCCAAAATCACATAACGCAGCGTTCTTTTTGTCAGAAAAACAAAATGGGGCTCTCCAATCGCAAAAATCTTAATTAAACCGCTTAGCACCGCGAAAAAAAGAGCGATGGCAAACGAAATCCCCAATAAATAAGAAAAAACGCTTCCCGTGAGCTTCAACAAGTCACAGACAGTACAGTATTCGCAAACCACTAATCCATTCTCCATAATTTTGATTTTTGATATTTGATTTTTGAGATTTCTTGGTGTCCTCGGGAGGACTTGAACCTCCAACCGCAGGCTCCGCAAGCCTGTGTTCTATCCGGTTGAACTACGAGGACGGCGATTTAATCTTAAATTTGAAATTTCAAATTTCTTTCATTTGTGTTATATTATCAGCATTAAATTATATTGAGAAGTAAGCCAACAAAGATGAAAAAAGCTTCAATTATCTTCCTCAAATTTTTCGGCTTGGTCATCGCGGTTGCTTTCTTGGGCTGGTATATCGGCTTTTTAAGCCAGGTAAACGAACTCAACCCAATTGGCGATGATCAATCCGGCAGTTCTGCCGTAAGCCAACCAATCCGTAAATTTCCCGACCTTCAGGATCCCAAAGACGTTCTTTACAAATGGACTTACCAGAAAAAACCTTACGAGCTTAAACTTACCCTTTATAAAACTGCTTATGATTTTTATCAGTCCAGCCCCAAAGAATACAGCTACAGCGGCGAGCTCCCTCAAAATTGGGAAGAGGAGTATTACGGCATGTTTATTCGCCAAAACCCGCTGGACAAAACCATCAACGCTTTGGCGGATTCGCTGAAGGGCTTGGCGGTCCGCAACCGGCTGAGCGACGACCAAACGGTTGAAATGATAGCGGCCTTTGCGCAAAATATTCCTTATGACAACGACCGGGCTAGAATTATTGAGTCCGGCGCGGAGAACGAAAAACCTAATTATCCTTATGAAATCCTCTATGAACAAAAAGGGGTCTGCTCCGACAAAAGTTTCCTTCTCACGGCAATTCTGCGCGAACTGGGCTTCGGCACCGCCCTCTTTGAATACAAATCTGAAAAACATCTGGCGATAGGCATCCGCTGTCCCTATGAAAATTCCACTTACGGTTCCGGCTACTGCTACACGGAAACCACCCAGCCGGGGCATAAAATTGGGGTCATTCCCGACCTTTCCGCCGCCGACAACTTGGCGGTAGCCAAAAAAGAGCTTTCCCAGTTTAGCGATAATGGCAGTGGCAACCAAGCAGTAAAAAAATTAGGAACGGCCAAAATATTCCAGAAACGGGATGGCCGGGTTTACAACGGAATTGTCAGCACTCTCAAAAACCAAGCCCGGATAAACACGTTAGAAAATGAAATCTCTTCCCTAAAAAACGAGTTAACTCTTCTTAAAAACCAGCTGGAATCCCAAAACAAAGCCATTGACGGTTTGGCAAAAAAACTTGAGGGCTTAAAGAAAGCCAAAAACTACGCCGCCTATAACAGTCTGGTTCCGGAATACAACCAAAAAGTCGGCGATAACAAAAAAACTAGCGCCGATTACAACCGCAAAGTCAATTTATACAACCAGAAGATAAATGAGTATAACAAATTAATGAAGGATTTCTACTGACATCCCCTTGCCCATTGCCGGCATCAATAAAAAAACCCCGCGACTTACTGGCCATTTGGACCACGCGCGGGGAAATTAGAAGAGGGCTTACCCTATACCGCCGGGTAATGCCCCAAAGTCACGAGCTGGCCGCCCTGCAACTCAACCAGGGGATACCCCTGATTGTTGGGGTTGCCAACTACGGCGCGGTCCCCATTATGTTTGAGGACCTCGCCGGCTTGTCCCTTCTTTAGATAGGGCAGGGTCAGCACCCGGCCACTTACCTTTAAGCGGATCACTCCTCGATCCGCTTGGATGGCCGGCTTCCGGGTCGGGTCTTCCCAGGAAAGGTCTTCCAGAAGGCCTTTCCTCTCGCATTTCCCGCCCCGCGATTTTCCGATAAAGAAGGAGCAGACGGGCGGAGCCGCCTTGGGATCGTCCAGACTGGCAACCACCACCACGGCGGTGCCGTCGTCCAGGACCATCCACTTTTCTTGGACTTCCTCCTCCGAGATGGGAATCCCCCATCTCTTTCTCCCGTCCGGCTGGAAGGCGGTAATAGTGTCTCGACCCTTCATCTCGGCGTAAACCTCCCGGTTTCGCCGCTGCCGGGCCTCTCTCTCCGCCGCCCGCCGGGCTTCTTCCTCCGCCCGCGCCTGCGCGGCTACTTCTCTCATCTCCGTAAGGGCCGCCCGCTCCCATTCCTCAAGATGCGGCTCAAGGCAGAGAATCTCTGCCAGCCGCATCTTCCTCTCCAGCAGCTCTTCCGGAGTTAGCCCTCCCAGCCGGAGCACGCTGTCTCCGGCCTGGATTACCTCCTTATTGAGGTCATCCAAAGGAACGAGCTTCTCCAGCTTTTCGTTCACATAGGCCAGGAAAAATCTCTTTTTCCCGGTCTCTTTCGTCCCCTCGTTGAGGTAGGCGAGCTTGACCACCCCCTGGAATCCGTCTTTTTCATCTTTGAAATTCCAGAGGATCTTCTCGCCGTTCTTCACCCGCGCCGGCAGGAAGCAGGCGGCGGGATGAAGGTTCTCCTTCCATTTGATAAAGTCCACCGTCAAGCAGCCGGCCTCGTCATTCACGGGAACCGTTCCGGAGACGAGCCACAGAGTCCTCGTCTCGCCTTCCTTGAAAAGCTTCACCTCCATTTTCATCAAGTTCTCCGCGGAAACATTCCGCAGGAATCTTGACCTTTCCTCTTCTCCACTTACTGTTTTCATGACCACTCCATTATTGGTGCTCGGGGTTGACGCCCCTTCGGTCTCGCGGCGGCAAGGCCGCCCGCGCTCCCGCGCACCCGAAAAGCAGTTACGAAGAAGGATTAAAAAAATTTTTGGGATCCCCGGTTAAGTCGGGGACGGCACCGCAAAGCCACAAAATATATTTAATGTTCCACTCAAAAAACGGCAATTTCTGCCACTTTTTGAGAACCACAGATTAAAACACAAATTTTTATTTTGTCAATAGAAACGGGCCAAATTAAGGACTTGTTTGAACCAAATTTTTTTTTGGCTTAGGATTAAATTATGAAAAAAATCAATTTGGGCGTGCTCGTCGGCGGAAGATCGGCCGAGCACGAAATTTCGTTAATTTCGGGCAGCAACGTAGTAAAAGCCGCCGACAAGAAAAAATACCGCATCATAATTATCGGCATAGACAAGGCCGGTCGCTGGTTTTTAATTAAAAAGCAAAAACCGTTTCTTGCTTCCAGACCGCCTAAAAAAATCGTTTTTGACGAGAAAAACAGCGTTGTTTTTGTTCCCGGAAGCGGCGGAAGACTAATTGGGATAAGGGATAAATCAATAGGAGAGAAAATTGATGTGGTCTTTCCGGTCCTGCACGGCACTTTTGGGGAAGACGGCACCGTACAGGGGCTTTTGGAGCTCTCGGACGTGCCTTATGTCGCTCCCGACGTAATTGGCTCGGCGGCGGGGATGGACAAAGACGTCCAAAAAAGACTGCTGCGGGAAGCCAAGATTCCCACTGCCCAATTTCTGGTATTTCGCAAAAGCGAATCAGCCAAAATAAAATACGAGCCGGTGAAAAAACGGCTCGGGGTTCCTGTTTTTATTAAGCCGGCTAATCTCGGCTCCTCGGTCGGGATCAGCAAGGCCGGTGACAAAAAAAGTTTTCTGGGCGCCGTCGCAGGAGCTTTTAGGTACGACAATAAAATCCTGATTGAAAAAGCTATAATAGGGAGAGAGCTGGAGTGCTCCGTTTTGGGAAACGAAAAACCGCGGGCGTCCGCCGTGGGTGAAATTATTCCCCGCCGCGAATTCTATGACTACGCCTCCAAATATATTGACGAAGACGGCGCCGGACTGGCTGTGCCCGCCGCAATTCCCGTCCGGATAGCCCGGGAATTCCAAAGACTGGCTCGGCGGACTTTTCGCGCCCTTTGCTGCGAGGGGATGGGAAGAGTGGACGGTTTCTGGGGGAAAAACGGCAAACTCTATATCAGTGAGATTAACACCATCCCCGGCTTCACTTCTATCAGTATGTACCCCAAGCTATGGGAGGAAAGCGGGATAAAATATCCCGACTTGATTAACAGATTAATTAAGCTGGGAATGGCAAGACACAGGAGAAATGAGAAACTAAAACGAGATTTTGATTAATTCGTATTTAGCGTCTAGAATTGCTTTGACTTCGCTAACAAGAATTTAGCGTTTTATTTGATTATGCGTAAATTAATTTCACAATTACAATCCGAGCTGGAAAAAGTCTCCGCGGAAAGTGGGAGACTGGCTCTTTGGCGCAAGTACCTCGGTAAAGACGGCATTATCAAAAAGGAGCTGAAAAAACTGGGAACTTTGGCGCCGGAAAAAAGAAAAGGCGTGGCGCTAAAAATACAAAAAATTTACGCCGCCGCCGCGGATCTCATAAACGCCAAGGAAGAAGAATTAAAAAAAACCCTCTCTGAAGGAGATTATAAAAAACAAGCCGAAGAACTTGGCTTCACAACGCCTAAAATCGGCCATATTCATCCCCTGACCCAGACTATTCGGATGATGAATAGGTTCTTCACTGATCTGGGCTACAGTATCGCTTCGGGCCCGGAGATTGAAACCGACGAATACTGCTTCCAGCGCCTCAATGTTCCTCAAGACCATCCTGCCCGCGATATGCAGGACACTATATATATTCAGAAGCCGGATTACCTACTCCGGACTCAGACATCTTCAATTGAATCCCATATTCTAGCGGAAAATAAACCTCCGTTTAAAGTTGTTTGCGCCGGTAGAGTATACCGCAACGAAAAAGTTAACAAAAGCAACCATTTTATCTTTCACCATTACCAGGGAACGGTAGTCTTACCCAAAGTAAGTCTTAAAGACCTTTTCGGCACCTTTAATTACCTTTTCCAAAAAATGTACGGGCCGGAGGTGGTCGTCCGCTACCGCAACAAATATTATCCGGAAGTGGAGCCGGGAGTCGGTCCCGACATGCACTGTTTCAACTGCAAAGGAAAGGGTTGCCGGCTTTGCAAGGAGATCGGCTGGATTGAAATGGGCGGTGCGGGTATCATCCATCCCACCGTGCTCAAGATGGCCGGAATTAATCCTAAAAAATGGATGGGCTTCGCTTTCGGTTTGGGGCTGGATCGCTGGGCTATGGCCAAGTACCGCATTACTGACATTCGCACTCTTCTTGGGGGTAATCTGTGCTATAAATATTACGAAAATGAAAATACTTTACTCTGACCTAAAAAAACTTGTTCCCGGACTGC
>Ga0194126_10002868_pt1 | contig 27655 bp, 27 predicted proteins | sample TA2KigC150mmetaG_FD_148641 | JGI IMG/M metagenome (GOLD analysis project Ga0194126, IMG submission 148641) | Freshwater microbial communities from Lake Tanganyika, Tanzania - TA2015035 Kigoma Deep Cast 150m | ecosystem: Environmental > Aquatic > Freshwater > Lake | place: Tanzania: Lake... | reverse complement strand
AACTCCTGTGCCCAGGTGCACAGCTCAGTGTATGACTCGAGCGGTCTGAAATTATACTTTTTCAATTTACTCCTGAAGCCTTCTGACAATGTGGGCATAGTTGTTAATTCAACAGGTTTTAATACGATAAACCTTTATGACTACAGTGATTCTGCATATGGCGGCACAACTGATTTGAACGACTTTGACACCGGACCACCGGTTACACTATCGGCGCCGGAAGATTCTGACGGTATCATAAAAGGCTATATATCCTTTGTAAAGACAAACCTTGATTGTGCCGGCCTTGACGGAAGACCAAGCGACAATATAACCGGACAGGCACGTACTGTACCAAACAGCCTCTGGATAAGGACAGCGCTTGTTTCGAATGATAAGGCATTCGCTCTAAATGCCATCATGTTCCAGGACTTTGCCAATATCGGCGATGCCTGGAAGATAGATGAGGCTTATGATTTTATAAACACCTCGTCTTCTCCGAATTCGCATGTTTTTTGCGACTTTAGCGGCAATGTTTTTAATAGGGATATCTTTCTATCTGTCGACGATGCTGAAGGCGCTGATATCGATTTTGCCGAACTTTTCCTGACTGATAACATAACAAAAGGACGTCCCTGGATTGTATGTGATCCGGGTCCTGTTTTCTATAAAGCTCTTGGTTCCCAGAATAATCAATACTGTGCCCGTTACAATAGGAATCCTGCTGTTGGAACACAAACAAAACTTATATTAATCGCTCCCCAAAGCAATCATCCATCTGCCAATCGGTTTCCACGTACTTTGTACGTTCAATCCTTTGATGATAACGGGAATATCACAAACTGGGGGCCAACGTTATTCAACGTAGTGGAAGCTATTCCTTTTGGTGGCAACGGTATAAACATCGGCGCCACAATCTCTGGGGAATCATGCTTCATGGTTTCTGCGCCTGTCTTTGGCTTTGTATACACAGAAAACGCTTCATTTGCTGACGTATACCCTCTGGAAAGAAGGCAGGTTGCCATCAATATCGCAAATAAGACTTTAATAGATACTGTTTCTGACATCATTATATTGCCTTAAATAATGTTCCCGGAGATAATTGATACACAGTACATTTTACAGTTGACAGCATGAAGAAGCTTTTGCCTGTTCTGTTATTAATCTTATTATCCACGCAGTTTTTTTCGTGTACGTCATCTCTTGTCAGGACCCCATCAGACGATCTGTCAAAAACGGTCAGAGATTTTTACGAATTGAAGAAAAGATCTTCATTTGAAGAGGCATGGAACTATGAGAGGATGTCCATTGATGAGGATCAGGACAAACGGGAAAATAATCGGACTATATATATAAACAGGTCAGTCACCGGGATTCCACTCAAAGACTTTGAGATACTCGAGATAGGCAATGAAGGCAGCGTTACAGTAGGGTTTACGACTGTTAAGATAAGGCTCGTGACTGGCTGGCCGGCCCTGCCATTTCCAACTCCACAGGGAGACAGGGTCATCGTTATGGAAGACATGTGGGAAAAGATCAGCGGCAAATGGTATCATGTTGCAAGAGGCATGACAAAACTCTGGTGACCATGACAGCTGGGAACCAATAAAGTTTTTTTGTATAAAACTTTTTGTATAAAACATTATATTTGGATTCGTTGGAATAAATGATATTATTTTATACAAATGTATAATCGCAGGCATGTAAAAACCCTTCTCTATATTTTTACCCCATTGTTTGCCGTTCTTTTTTTATACCTTTTGCCGTTTCAGGCCCATCAAAATCTCCTGAAAATATCGATCCCAATGTCATTGAATGGAAGCAGAATGTTACAGGGTATAAGATGCCTTTCATACGTCATCCTGAGTATGAATTATTCTCCTTCAACAGTATCCACTGGAAGGCAGGAGCTGCCTGTGCTGATTGTCATATGCCATATACAAAAATTGGCTCTTATAAGGTATCAAACCACCGGGTTACAAGCCCTTTAAAAACAGACCTGCGGGCATGCATGCAGTGCCATTCAGAGACTGCTGACTGGTTAAGGGCACAGGTTGAAGCCATTCAGGACAGGACCGTTTCTCTCATGATCCGTTCAGGATATGCAATAGCTGCAGTGGCTAAACACTTAGAGAAAGCCCACACTGCTCAGGAAGCAGGCAAAAACATAGATAAAGCGCTCTACGATAAAGCAAAGGATTATTATATTGAGGCTTTTCTTCGTATTAATTTCATCGGGGCAGAAAACTCTGTCGGTTTCCATAACCCGGCAGAAGCCCTTAGGGTGCTTGGAGATTCTCTTGCCTTCGCAGGAAAAGCAGAGGCTCTTTTGCGTCAGGCTCTTGCAAAGGCAGGAATTGATGTGCCGATAAAGGTAGACCTCGAATTGAAAAAGTACCTTGAGAACAGGGGGGAGAAGAAACTCAAATTCAATCCTTCATTAGAAATCAAAGACCCGTTCGGAGTCCAGGAGATGTTTTAAGAATAATAGCGAGATCATGTCAACCTGGAAAGTATTTGACCGTCTTGAATTTCTCCTTTAATGCCTTTTCAACCTTCTCAGGAACAAGTCCTTTTACAGAACCTCCAAAGAATGCTACTTCCTTAATGATAGTCGATGTAAGATAGCTGTATTCTTCACTTGGCATCATGAATACCGTCTCAATATTAGTGTTGAGTCTTCTGTTCATATGCGCCATCTGGAATTCATATTCGAAGTCGGATATTGCCCTCAGGCCGCGCAGGATAGCATTTCCCTTTCGCTTTTTTACATACTCGACCAGCAGACTGTTAAAGGTATCAACCCTTGCCCTTTTCAGCCCTTTAACTGCATCATGGATCAAATCCAATCTCTCCGGTATGTTAAAAAGAGGCTGTTTCTTCTGGCTTGGCGCCACCGCAATAATTACCTCATCAAATGTTCTCAATGCCCTCTTAATAAGATCAAGATGCCCGTTTGTAATAGGGTCAAAGGTTCCGGGATAGATAGCAATCGTTTTCATTTATCAGCCTTTCTGTAAAGTGTTAACATGGTGTCTCCATACCTGTAGCTTCTTTTCATTTTCAGTCTTCCTGCCTTTTCCGGGACGTGTCTTTTAAAGAAATGCTCTACGATTACAACACCATCTTCGTTTACAAGTCCCTCTTCTCCAAGCAGTGGAAATATTTTTTCGATCTCCTCTGAATCGTATGGCGGATCAATAAAGAAAATATCAAAGCTCTCATTTTCAGAAGATGCCTTTTGGAGAAATTCATATGCCCTTCCCTTTGCAACCAATGCCTTTTCAAGAAATCCGAGTTCAAGAACATTGTTTTTAATTGTTCTTATTCTGAGTTCATCCGGTTCCACAAAAACAGATCTGCCGGCGCCTCTTGAGAGCGCCTCAAGGCCCACGGTTCCTGTTCCGGCATAGAGGTCAACAAAGCTTGCCCCTTCGATTCTATTCCGTAATATGTCAAATAAGGCTTCGCGTACTTTCGAGGAAGTCGGCCTGAGTCTTTCTCCTTCTGAATTTTTTGTGAGAAGTCTTTTTGTGGCTGTCCGTCTCCCCTTTGCAATCCCGCCTGATATCCTCATTTGGATATATATTACTACAAGAGATATATGCCTGCAAGAATTGTGAGCTATGATGAGAATAGCATTTGCTCCTTTTTTCTGATATTATTCTTCATGTTTGATTCATTACCATTCCTGGCCTCAGGTATATTGTTTGGTCTGGTTGCAGGATTATTGCCCGGCCCTTTGCTGACTTTAGTGATTTCGGAAACCCTGAGACACAATAAAAAAGAGGGGATAATGGTAGCAACTGCCCCTGCTGTAACAGACGTTCCGATTATTTTCTTTTCAGTTTTTATTCTCTCGAAACTGTCGGAATTTGAATTGGCACTCGGAGCAATTTCACTTGCAGGCGCATTATTTATAGCCTATCTCGCATATGAAAGCATAACGATAAAAGGCTTTCATTTAGATCTGCAGAACGTTAAAGTTCAATCTCTTAAAAAAGGGATATTGACAAATTTACTGAGTCCCCATCCATATCTCTTCTGGATGACTGTTGGCGCACCAACCGTAGTGAAAGGATATTCAGTCAACTTGCTATCTGTTATATTTTTCATATCGGGATTCTATGTTTTCTTAATCGGATCGAAAATATTGGTCGCGCTGATAGTCGACAGATCTAAATCCTTCCTTAAAAGCAGTGCTTATATTTATATCATCAGAATACTTGGGTTCATACTTCTGATATTCACATTACTATATATAAGAGATGCGTTAAGAATATTTGGAGTAATATAGAAAGTATTTTATGTTTCTAACGGCGGGTTAACGAGAGAGTTTTCGGACGGGAGACTATCTTTAATCTTTACCACCCTGCCCTGAACTTCAAGCCTTCCTTCTGAAAATAGTCGTATGGCCTCAGGGTATATCTTGTGTTCCAATTTCAGGATCCTTTCTGAGAGCGTGTCTTCTGTATCATCGTGGTAGACCGGCACAGCAGCCTGCATAATGATCGGTCCGGTATCCATTCCTTCATCGACGAAATGAACAGTGCATCCGGATATTTTTACCCCATATTCGACTGCCTGCTTCTGGCCATGCAGTCCGGGAAAAGACGGCAGAAGCGCCGGATGGATATTCATAATTTTATCAGGAAATGCATCAATCAGGGTTTTCCCGACAATCCTCATAAAGCCTGCTAAAACAACTAACCCAACATCTCTTTTTTGAAGTTCCTCAGTGATCTTTCTATAGAAGTCATCTCTTGAACTGTATTCCTTTGGCCTGATAAGTAAATGTTCGATGTCATGCTTTTTTGCCCTCTCGATTGCATACGCCGACGGATTGTCGGTTATCAATAGAAGTATTTGTGCTTTCAGATTCTTATTGTTTATTGCATCAATGATTGACTGAAAATTTGATCCCCGACCGGAAGCAAGCACTCCTATTCTTAAAAGCGAAATATTATCCTCCAGACTTACAACCGTATTTCGATACGGGCTTTTTCCCTTAAGCTCTTTATCCAGATTTTGTATTTCTCGGCGAACTGCTCTTCAAGCAGTTGTCTTCTTACGTTTTCCCTTATTTCATCTTTAGCCTTTACGGATACTTTCTCTTCTAATTTTATTATATGCAGACCCCTGTCAGTCCAGAATGGCTTGCTGAAATCACCAGGCTTCATTGATGAGAGCACGTCAATGAATTCTTTTGCCATAATGTCCTTTTTTATATTACCCATGTCACCGCCGGTCCTGCCTGAAGGGTCCTCGGAATACTCTTTTGCAAGAGATGAAAAATCCTCTCCTGTTTGCAGTCTCTGCATTATTAGCGAAGCCTTATCTTCCAGCGTTTTTCTGTCAGCATCATCCTTGGGCTTCCTGAAAAATATCTGTCTCAATCTGAACGATTCACTCTCATCGAAGCGATCTTTATTTGCTTCTATATAATTATTTACATCTGCTTCAGAGACAACGATCTTGCTTCTTATCTTCTGGTTCACAATATTACTGACAAGAATCTGTTCAGAGATTCTTTTTTTATAATCTTCAAGGGTCAGCCCCTCTTTCTTAAGGGATTCTTCCAGAGATTTATCTGTTAGAGAATATTTTTTCTTTATGTTTTCTATCGCCTCTTTTGCTTCATCCGGAGTAACATCAATACCAATGTTCCTTGCTTCCTGTATCTGGAGTTTCATATCGATGAGCCTCTCGAGGAAAATAGCCTCATTGTCTTTAAATATCTTTGCGCGTTCTTCATCTTTCATTTTCTTCACCTGCTCTGTTGTCTCGTATTCCATCATCTTGTAGAGCTCACTCCAGGTTATGACTTCTTTATTGACAACTGCAACGACGCGGTCGAGAAGAATGGCTGAACCGGATAGAACAGGAGTTGAAAAGAGAAACAAGAGAAAAAAAGCTGCAAAAAACGATCTCGCTGCAGGTATTTTTTTCAATGAATATTCCTTTATGTTTTTTAGATTTATGTATTATTTTTAATAAAGTATTTTTATACCACAAGAAACTCCATAAACACAAGAAACGATAAAAAAATGTCTTTATACATATTTCATTCTTCCCCAACACTTCCGGCGAATTGATGCTTCAAAAGAAAAAACAATTTAGCTTGTGCTTTAATTTGCTTGAAATGAATATTTTATTATGGTAGTCTAATAATCCCTCCCTGACAGGAGGGTATTTTGAAAAACAAAATATAGACAACTGCTATCTTTTGTCAGATATAATGAAGTAAACAACAGAGGACATTCAGAATGGAAAAAATCCTTGAGAAAATACTGAATGACTATCAAATAAACAAGGTGAATATCATATCCATCCTTCAGGATATTGAAAATAACTTTGGTTATATCCCTGAAGAAGCAGTATTCTGGTTCTCAAAAAAACTTGATATCCCTGCCAGCCGTTTTTTCGGCACAGCTACTTTCTACTCACAGTTTCATCTTAAGCCAAGAGGCAAAAATATCATCACTGTCTGCCGCGGCACAGCCTGCCATGTTAAGGGATCTGAAAGACTGATTGACAGACTTTTCATGGAACTTGACATCCCACCCGATGAAGAGACATCCCCTGACCTGAAATTTACCGTTGAAAAGGTTAACTGCATCGGCGCATGCGGGATTGCGCCTGTTACAATCCTAAATAAGGAAGTTCACGGCAAGATGACCCTCGATAAGCTGATAAAAGAGGTTAAAAAAATTAAATCAAATGAATAAAGATATCGCTATAAAAGTCTGCGCAGGTACAGGCGGCGTAGCATCAGGCGGAGAAGAGGTGCTTTCTGCATTCAGGAATTCAATTTCTTCAGCCGGCCTTGAAGCGACCATCTATGAGAAATGTTCAGCGCACCGTGTCGGCTGCAGGGGTTTTTGTGCAAAGGATGTTCTTGTGGATGTGATCATTAACGGTGAAAAAACAACGTATAAACACATCAAGCCGGACATGGTAGCAAGAATTTTTGATGAACATATAATGAAGGGGAATCCTGTCACAGAATGGATTGTAGGAGAAGCATATTTCAATTTCCACAACAAACAAACAAAGGTTGTACTATCTCACTGTGGCGAGATAGATCCTGAAGATATTAATGCCTATATAGCAGTCGGTGGTTATAAGGCTGCAAAAAAAGCATTCGCCTCAATGAGTCCCGAAGAAATTGTTGATGTTGTAAAAAGCTCTAATTTAAGGGGAAGAGGCGGCGCAGGCTTTCCAACAGGAATAAAATGGGAACTTGGTTTACGGATTGAATCAGATATCAAGTATGTAATCTGTAACGGTGATGAAGGAGACCCGGGCGCCTTCATGGACAGGTCTGTTATGGAAGGTGATCCGCATGCTGTCATCGAGGGAATGATTATATGCGCAAAGGCAACCGGATCTCATCATGGCTATATCTATGTAAGGGCTGAATACCCGCTTGCAGTTAAACGCCTTCAGATGGCCATTGACCAGTGCAAGCAGTCCGGATTTCTCGGTAATAATATCTTTGGAACTGACTTTGGCTTTGACCTCAAGATATTTCAGGGCGCAGGCGCCTTTGTCTGTGGAGAGGCAACAGCACTTATGCGCTCTATTGAAGGTAAACGCGGCATGCCGACTCCGAAGTTATGGCGCTCAGCAGAAAAAGGGTTATGGGATAAACCTACTGTCTTAAATAATGTTGAGACATTCGCAAACATTCCCCGAATTATTATGAATGGTGCAAATTGGTATAGAAATCTCGGAACTGACAGGAGTGGCGGAACCAAAGTCTTTTCACTTTCAGGAAAGGTAAAAAATACAGGTTTGATTGAGGTGCCCTTAGGCGTAACTTTAAGGGATATAATCTTTGATATAGGCGGAGGGATTGAAGGTGAAAAATCATTCAAGGCATTGCAGACCGGAGGCCCTTCAGGTGGCTGCATCCCTGCAGAATTTCTTGATACGGAAGTAGACTATGAATCGCTTGCACAGGTTGGTTCCATTATGGGTTCCGGCGGCATGGTCGTCCTTGATGAAACCAGCTGTATGGTCAATACAGCCAAGTTCTTCCTTGAATTTACACAGGCAGAGTCGTGCGGTAAATGTACACCGTGCAGGATCGGGACAAAGAGGATGCTTGAGATATTAGAAAGAATTACATCTGGTAATGGTAAAGAAGGAGACATTGAGCTCCTTGAAGAACTCGGGCATCATATCAGAGCTACATCATTATGCGGATTGGGAATGACTGCTCCTAATCCTGTTTTAAGTACACTCAGGTATTTCAGAAATGAATATGAATCACATATCAGGGATAAAAAATGTCCTGCAGCTGTATGCAAAGATTTGATCACATATTCAGTTTTGGAAGAAATCTGTAACGGTTGCGGAGCATGCAAGAGAGCATGCCCTGCGGATGCGGTGAGAGGTAAAAGAAAATCTCCTCATAGAATTGATCCTGAAATTTGTATCAAGTGCGGAACATGTTTCGATGCATGTAAGTTCAAGGCGATAATAAAGATATAATGCATAATGCACAATTATTATTAAAAAATCCCCCTTTCTCCCCACTTTCCAAAGGGGAGATATATTCCCCTCTTTGGCAAAGAGGGGTTAGGGGAGATTTTATGGACATGAAATGGTAACCCTTAAAATAGACGGCAAAAAAGTTACGGTAAGGAAATTGTCAACAGTCCTCGATGCTGCAAGAAAACTTGACATTCCTATACCCACATTATGCCACCATCCTGAACTCTCTCCATTTGGAGGATGCAGGCTCTGTCTGATAGAAATTAAAGGATATCCAAAACCTGTTGCATCATGTACAACATTTGCTAAGGAAGGGATGGAGATAATAACAGCAAGCCCCAGCCTGGAAAAATTGAGAAGAACAACGCTTGAACTGATCCTTTCTGACCACCCGAAAGACTGCATGGTATGTGAAAGAGCCGGTGACTGCAAACTCCAGGAGCTTGCATATTTCTACGGAATCAGAGAAAACCGTTTCGAAGGAGAAAGAAGGATATATACAAAAAAAGACAACAATCCTTTTGTTGCAAGGGAGATGGAGAAATGTATCCTCTGCGGTCAGTGTGTGCGGATATGCGACGAAATCCAGGGAGTCGGTGCAATTGACTTTGCTTACAGAGGTCTGAAAACAAAGATCTGTCCGCCTTTTGAAAAAGACCTCGATTGCGAGTTCTGCGGCCAGTGCGTATCAGTTTGTCCTACAGGCGCTCTCACAGGAAAAATGTGGGCTCACAAGGGAAGGCAGAATTTCAAAGAAGTAGAAACAGTCTGTCCGTACTGCGGATGTGGCTGCAACTTAACGCTCCATGTATGGCGGAACGAGGTGATAAGGGTTTCATCAAAAGAAGACACTATTAATGAAGGCTGGCTCTGCGCAAAGGGAAGATTCGGATATGGATTCATCCACAGCCCTGACAGACTTGCAAAGCCTTTAATCAGAACTGCACCAAAAGAGGGGGTTGACTTAAACAAACCTCAGAACTCTTCACGATTCACGATTCACGATTCACAATTTAAGGAAGTTTCCTGGGACGAAGCCCTTGATTATATTGCGGTCAAATTAAAAGAGACAAAAGAGAAATACGGTTCTGATGCCGTAGGAGGACTTTCATCAGCAAGATGCACAAACGAGGAAAATTATCTCTTCCAGAAGTTCATAAGGGCTGTTATAGGCACCAATAATGTCGACCATTGCGCAAGATATTGACACAGCGCATCTCTGGCCGGTCTGGCCACAGTCTTTGGTTCCGGAGCTATGACAAATTCTATCCCGGAAATCGAAAACCATGATGTCATTTTTGTAATCGGCTCAAATACAACAGAGACCCACCCTATTATCGGCCTGAGAATGAAGAAAGCTGTCAAAAGGGGAGCAGACCTCATTGTGGCTGACCCGAGAAGGATTGACCTGGTAAGGTCCTCATCTTTATGGCTGCAACAGACACCGGGCACAGATGTCGCCCTTCTAAACTCTATCATGCATGTAATAGTGAAAGAAGATTTCATTGACAAAAAATTCATAGAGGAACGGACAGAAGGTTTTGAATCATTCAAGGATTCTCTTGATGAGTTTACTCCCGAGGCAGGAGAGAGAATTACCGGGGTTCCGAAAGAAAAGATAGTTAAAGCAGCTTTCCTTTACGGGGATGCAGTGCGACCCGGCATTTATTATACAATGGGGATTACCCAGCATACCCACGGTACAGAAAACGTATATGCTATTGCCAACCTGGCCTTAATGACCGGCAATCTTGGAAGGGAAAGCACAGGGGTTAACCCCTTAAGGGGACAGAACAATGTTCAGGGTGCGACAGATATGGGCTGTATCCCTGATTTCTACCCTGGTTATCAAAGGGTGGACGTACCGGGGATTAAGCAGAAGTTCGAGAAAGCATGGGGCGTGAAATTGTCGGATAAACCAGGATTGAAAGCGCCGGAAATGATCAGGGCAGCTATTGAAGGGAAACTCAGGGCTCTGTATATTATGGGAGAAAATCCTATTCTCAGTGACCCGGATGTGCGCCACACAATTAATGCCTTGAAAAATCTGGATTTTCTTGTTGTGCAGGATATCTTTTTGACAGAGACAGCAGAGCTTGCAGATGTAATACTACCCTCAGCATGTTATGCAGAGAAAAACGGCACATTTACGAATACTTCCCGTACAGTACAGAGAATCAGGAAAGCAGTTGAACCTCCGGGAGATGCAAAGGCAGATTCCTACAGTATAAGCGAACTGGGAAAAAGATTTGGATATGAAATGAATTACAATCTCATGGAAGATATATTCCAGGAAGCCAAAAAGCTATGGCCTGCTCTGGTTGGTGTTACGTATAAAAGAATATCAAAGGCAGGCCTTCAATGGCCATGCCCTACATTAGATCATCCTGGAACTCCATATCTCTTTAAGGGTGGGTTCCCACGGGGCAGGGCTACATTCACATCTGTGAGATACAGGGCTTCGGAGGAATTACCCGATAACGATTATCCATTTTTGCTATCGACAGGAAGACAGCTTTTTCAGTATCATACAGGCTCAATGACCAGGAGGGTCGATGCTATCAATATGGTCTCTCCCGGCGCTTATATTGAGATTCATCCTGACGATGCTGATAAACTGAATGTCCGGGACGGGGATATTGTTAAGGTAACATCAAGAAGAGGCTCTCTTGATATTGAAGTTATGGTTTCAGAAAGACCATTAAAAGGGCTTGTTTTTATACCTTTTCATTATCGTGAGGCAGCAGCAAATCTGCTTACAAATACAGCCTTGGACCCTGTAGCAAAGATACCTGAGTTAAAGGTGTGTGCTGTCAAAATTGAACAGTCAAACAAATAATAAAATGGATCCAAAAAAGGGGGTACTATGATTAAAACAGAGGTATTGCAGCAACAGATTCTATTGCAGGATATGGACACAACAGGATTGAACAAAATATCAAAAATAGCCAGACAGGTTACTGTTAAGAAGGGTGAGCCCCTTTTTAAGGAAAAAGACGAGACGCAAGGCCTCTGGCTTATACTATCAGGGAAGATCGAAATTTCAAGAGTGACTGCAGATGGCTGGAGACAGACGCTTGTTGTCCTTCCGGCAGGTCATTTCTTCGGAGAACTATCTATACTTGAAAACAGAAAACATGTGGCATCTGCTGTAGCGCTTGATGATACTGAACTTCTGCTCATCCCAAAAGAAGACTTTGAGAAAATGATGCGGGAAGACTGCGAACTGGCTCTATGTATTGTCAAAAAGATAGCAATTGCAATGAGTAAAAATCTCAGGAGGATGAACGATAAATTCCTGAGCGCATTGATAAGCTACTAAAACCAGCATACAGTAGACAGCATGTATTAGATAGGGGAACAAACAGTGGGCAAAAGATTTTTCCCTGTCTACAACCTACTATCTACTGTCTACTAAAGAAAGGGGGTTTTGAAGATGCCGCTTGATCCGACAAAGCACGCAGACTGGCAAGTTGCAGAAGCAGCTGAAGCAAACATGAAAAAAGTATATCAGTTAGGGGAGGAATTGGGTCTGGACAAAAATGAGCTCCTTCCCCATGGTCATTACGTGGCAAAACTGGATTTCAAAAGCATTCTTAATCGCCTGAACAGAAAAACAGACGGCAAATATATCAATGTCACTGCAATAACTCCAACACCCCTTGGAGAAGGCAAATCAACCACTACCATGGGACTAACACAGGGCCTTGGCAAACGCGGGAAAAATGTTATTGCCGCAATACGCCAGCCTTCCGGAGGGCCAACAATGAATATTAAAGGTTCTGCAGCAGGCGGCGGACTTTCGCAGTGCATACCATTGACGCCATTTTCTCTTGGGCTTACAGGAGATATCAACGCCATTATAAATGCGCATAATCTCGCGATGGTTGCCCTTACCTCACGTATGCAGCACGAATTTAATTATGATGATGAAAGACTTGAAAGGAAAAAATTAAAACGGCTTAACATTGATCCTCGCAATGTAGAAATGAAATGGATTATGGACTTTTGCGCACAAGCCCTCAGAGATATAATAATTGGCATAGGTGGTAAGAGTGATGGATTTATGATGAATTCCGGCTTTGCCATTGCCGTATCTTCAGAGATAATGGCTATTTTGGCTGTATCGAGAGATTTAAAAGACATGCGCGAAAGGATGGGAAGAATTGTTGTTGCTTATGACAAGAGTGGGAAACCTGTTACAACTGAAGACCTTGAAGTTGCAGGAGCAATGACTGCATGGATGGTCGAGGCATTGAATCCGAACCTTATGCAGTCTATAGAAGGACAGCCGGTTCTTGTTCATGCAGGACCATTCGCTAACATCGCTATTGGCCAGTCGTCCATTATTGCTGACAGAGTCGGCCTCAAGCTCGGCGAGTACCATATAACCGAGTCAGGTTTTGGTGCAGACATTGGTTTCGAGAAATTCTGGAACCTGAAATGCAGATTTTCAGGATTAAAACCCAACGCATCAGTCATAGTTTCTACAATCAGGGCATTGAAATGCCATGGCGGAGCACCTATTCCTGTGCCGGGAAGACGGATGCCGGAAGAGTATAAAGGTGAAAATGTTGAATGGGTCGAAAAGGGTTGCAAAAATCTTATTCATCATATTCGAACAGTTAAGAAGGCCGGAATTAATCCGGTTGTTTGCATTAACGCATTCCATACTGATACAGATAACGAAATCAAAACAGTCAGGAGACTTGCAGAGTCAGCAGGTGCAAGGGTTGCCCTTTCAAGGCATTGGCAATTCGGTGGTGACGGTGCCTTAGAGCTTGCAGATGCTGTCATAGATGCATGCAATGAACCGAATGATTTCAGGTTTCTGTATGAGCTCTCAACTCCGCTCCGCGAACGTATTGACAAGATTGCAAAAGAAGTCTACGGAGCAGACGGAGTTGAATACTCTTCTGATGCCCTGGCAAAAGCAAAGAGGATGGAGGAAGACCCTGATATCTCAACGCTCGGAACATGCATGGTCAAAACCCATCTGAGCCTCTCTGACAATCCTAATATGAAGGGCGTTCCTAAAGGATGGAAACTCGCTATCCGTGATATACTCACTTATAAGGGAGCAGGTTTTGTTGTACCGGTTGCTGGCGCAATAAAATTGATGCCTGGAACTGCTTCTGACCCTGCCTACAGACGCGTTGATGTAGATGTTGAAACTGGGAAAGTTAAAGGATTGTTTTAGATAACTTTTCAATAATTTTGCAACAATAATACATGGAGCATTATTTTTCATTTTATGAAAAAAGTCGGGTTTTTATATGATGATATATTTCTTAAACATGAGATGCCCCCCGGTCATCCTGAATCTTCTCAGAGGCTCGTTAAAATCATAAATAGCCTGAAGAATTCAGATGACTGGAATAATCTCATCCACATAAAACCACGTCGTGCAGATGATGAAGACATCCTGAAAGTTCATACCAGAGATTATTTTGACAGCATCAGAAAATTTACCGGATTTTTTGACTCTGACACATTTATTTCAGAAAACTCTCTTGAGGCTGCGCGTTTTGCTGCCGGCGCTGTTATTGAGGCAATAGACAGATGCAAAAAAGGCGAGGTAGACAGGGCCTTCTGTGCTGTGCGTCCGCCAGGCCACCATGCTGAGGCAGACAGAGCCATGGGCTTCTGCATATTCAACAATATTGCTGTTGGCGCACGATATGCTCAGAAGATTGGCTACAATAAGGTTTTTATCATAGATTTTGACGTCCACCACGGGAATGGCACCCAGCATATTTTTGAAAAAGATGATATGGTTTTTTATTTCAGCACTCACCAGTATCCGCATTACCCGGGGACTGGAGGAGACTCTGAAAGAGGAAAAGAAAAAGGAGAGGGCTTTACCTATAATATCACGATGCCATATGGGTCAGGAGATAAGGATTATTTTTATGCATACCGTGATATCCTGCCAGGGCTTATCAAAAATTTTCGTCCTGATATAATACTCGTATCTGCCGGCTATGATATTCATGCAAGTGATCCTCTCTCAGGAATCAAAGTAACAAATGAAGGCCTGCGAAGCATAGTTAGAGGGATTCTGCTGAAGAGAACTACTACGTATATTCCTTCATTGCCATATGTATTTGCGCTTGAAGGAGGATATAATCTCGAAGCCCTGAGTGAATCGGTCTTGCGAACGATAAAAGAACTGCTGGAAGATTAACCAAAAAATGCATTTAGATAAAACCACAGAGTTCACAGAGGCATTTTAAACTTTAAAAAGATTTTTAATTTCAAGCAATTCTCTGTGCCCTCATGTTATATTTTTGAAAACAATTAAGACTCAATCCTGCATAAAATAGTCCTCAGAGGGAAATTATAAAAACTGTTAGTTTCCCTTTTATTATCAAAATGATTCTCCGTGTACTCTGTGGTTAATTGCATTATTCGGATTAAGCCTTATTCTGCCCTTCCCCATCACATTGCAATTTATTTCATGAATGTCTATAATTTTATTAAATCATGCCATATAAGCCTTTAATCTTAAAAAATAAGTTTATATTTGCAAAGTTATTATCTTTCATCCTGTTCACCTTTTTTTTATTTTCTCATGCTTTGTCTGATGAAAAAAAGAAGGAGGTTATGGTCATAACTGTTAATGGAGTTATTAATCCGGTTTCAGCTGAGTTTATCGGGAAGAGTATCAGAAAGGCAAATGAGAAAAAGGTTGAAGCGCTCGTTATTGAGCTTGATACCCCCGGCGGGCTTGATACATCCATGAGAAATATAGTGAAAGAAATTATCGGAAGCGGGGTTCCTGTTATCATCTATGTCTCGCCAAGCGGCAGCAGGGCAGCGTCTGCCGGTGTCTTTATTACATTAGCTGCACATATTGCTGCAATGGCTCCCGGCACTAATATCGGGGCGGCTCATCCTGTGGGTATCGGCGAAAAAATGGACAAGACAATGGCTGAAAAGGCGACAAACGATGCTGCAGCATATATCAGATCCCTTGCCGAGAGCAGGGGGAAAAATGCGAAATGGGCTGAGAATGCAGTCAGAAAAAGCGTATCCGCCACTGAGGTTGAGGCAATAAAAGAAAATATCATTGACCTCATTACAAAGGACTTAAATTCTCTTCTTTCTGATATCAACGGCAGAAAAGTTCAGACAGTATTTGGGGAGAAGGTTCTGAGCACAGCCAATGCTGTTGTTGTGAGAGAGGAAACGGGCATAAGACACAAGATACTCAACCTGATTTCTGACCCTAATGTCGCTTATATACTCATGCTCCTTGGATTTTACGGACTGTTTTTTGAGCTTACAAACCCGGGTTCGCTTTTCCCCGGTGTGATAGGAGGAATCTGTATTATTCTTGCGTTCTATGCATTTCAGACACTTCCGGTAAACTACGCAGGACTTCTCCTGATCATACTCGCAATCATTCTTTTCATACTTGAGGTAAAGATTATATCCCATGGGGTACTGACAATCGGAGGCATAATCTCCATGATTATAGGCTCATTGATGCTCTTTGAATCTCCGGCCCCATTTATGAAACTTTCGCTTGCAATTATTCTTCCTGCTGTGATTACAACCACCCTATTTTTCACTGTAATGCTCAGCCTTGCCCTAAAGGCATATAAGAGAAAGCCTGTGACAGGCTTAGAAGGTCTTTTGGGGACAGAGGGCGTCGCAGATACAGATATAACAAAACATGGCGGTATGGTATTATTACATGGTGAGCGCTGGGCAGCATTTTCCGATGATCCTGTATCAAAAGACGAACACGTAATCGTTGAGGCTGTTTCAGGTCTGAAAGTAAAGGTTAAAAAAGTAGACAGCAGGTAGTAAACAGCAGATAGTATGCTTGATATTGTCTGCTATAGTATTAAATAAAAAACGGAGGTAATTATGCAAATTTTTGGACCATCTTCAATAAGCATCCTTTTTGTAATATTATTTATTTTCTATTTTCTATCGAGTGCAATAAAGATTCTGCGTGAATATGAAAGAGGAGTTGTATTCAGACTTGGAAGAATCATCCCAGTAAAAGGTCCTGGTCTCGTTATTATATTGCCGATAATTGATAAACTCGTCAAGGTTAGCCTTCGCACTGTCACAATGGATGTTCCGGCTCAGGATGTTATTACAAAGGATAATATTTCGGTTAAGGTTAATGCTGTTGTATATTTCAGGGTGATGGACTCTATAAGGGCGATTACAGAGGTTGAAGATTTTTACTACGCAACATCACAGATGGCACAGACAACACTCAGGAGCATCCTCGGTCAGAGCCAGCTCGATGACTTGTTATCAAAGAGGGAAGAGGTAAATGCTGAACTCCAGAAGGTAATTGACTTCCAGACAGAGCCGTGGGGAATAAAAGTTACAGCAGTCGAGGTTAAGAATGTTGACCTGCCAATAGAGATGCAGAGGGCAATAGCAAAACAGGCTGAGGCCGAGCGTGAAAGAAGGGCAAAGATTATCCATGCTGAAGGAGAATTTCAGGCGTCACAGAAGCTTGCAGATGCGGCAAAGATTATAGCAACAGAAGGTGGAGCATTACAGCTCAGGTTCCTTCAGACCCTCACAGAGATCGCAACAGAAAAAAATTCAACAATAATATTCCCTGTGCCGATAGATCTGATAAAGCCGTTTTTGGATAAGCATAAACCGGAAAATTAGACCCTTTCATTTTTTAATGGTTGTAAGAAATTCTTATTTGCGGGTTCAATTTTGTAAATTGAACCCATACTATTAATTTTACAGGGGTTCTCGCATAGCACGATTCAATAACAGGACCTGTCTTAAATTATTTTTGCTTCTATTGTTTATTGCAGGTTCTACACTGATCCTGTATAAGACAGGTCTCATTTCTTTTTTTCTCAATAAAGAAAAAATGACCATCTTTCTGAATTCCCTTGGTCCATTATCATTTATCGGTTTTATATTTCTTCAGGCTTCACAGGTTGTAGTCTCTCCAATTCCGGGAGAAGTAACAGGTCTTTTGGGAGGTTTTTTATACGGCACTCTAACAGGAATTATTCTCTCTACAATCGGCTTAACCATTGGCTCATGGATAGCTTTCAGCCTTTCAAAGTATTTCGGTAGGCCGTTTGTAGAGAAATTTGTCAAAAAAGAGACATTAGACAGGTATGACTATCTTCTCCGCCATAAGGGAGCATTTCTCGTATTTCTGTTATTTCTGATCCCAGGGTTTCCGAAGGACTACCTCTGTTATATCCTTGGATTAGGGCATCTGAGCGCCAAAGAATTCCTTGTTATAAGCACTGTTGGAAGGTTCATGGGCACAGTCCTGCTCACACTCGGAGGAACTTATATCAGACATCACCAGTATTACAGATTTTCAGCGCTCCTGGGAATTGCGATCATATTTCTTTTCGTCTCGCTTGTATACAGAGACAAGATCGAAAAGTTCTTCAGAAGATGGCATACAGACAAAAAGATTAAACGGTAGGATAGGTCTCTGATACAGGGGTCGGGATCTTTACCACTTTATTAATGCTGATGCCCAGGTGAGTCCCCCTCCGAAGGCCTCAAGGAGGATATAATCGCCCTCCTTTATTCTCCCGGACTGGAGAGCCTCATCGAGGGCTATCGGGATAGATGCAGCAGAAGTGTTTCCGTATTTATCAAGGTTTATAATAACCTTATCCATCGGCACCTTAAGTCTGTCGGCAGTAGCCTGTATGATTCTGAGATTTGCCTGATGGGGGATAAGGAGCGAAAGACCGGAAGGGTCTATATTATTCTCCTGAAGGGTTTTTAATGCAATGTCTTCGAGTGTTCTTACCGCAACCTTAAATGTCTCATTCCCCTTCATCTTTATATAGTGCAATCTCTGTTCGATCGAAGACTGAGATGCAGGATTCCGTGACCCGCCTCCCGGGACATGGATGAGATCCCACATCTTCCCGTCTGAATTAATATGGATTGAAAGTATTCCACTATCATCATTTGACGGTTCAACAATCACTGCACCGGCGCCGTCACCGAATAGCACACATGTCGTTCTGTCATCCCAGTCGGTAATTTTCGAAAGCGCCTCAGTTCCTGCAACAAGAATTCTCCGGTGCATGCCGGATTTGATAAAACTATCTGCAATATAAAGACTATAAAGAAACCCGGAACAGGCTGCATTGATATCAAAGCCTGCTGCATTCGTGGCTCCCAGTTTATCCTGGAGAAAACATGCAGTTGAGGGAAAAGGCATATCCCCTGTAATAGTTGCAACAATTATCAGATCAATATCTTCGGGTCCCAAACCTGCCCTTTCGAGAGCTATCTTAGATGCCTCAAAGGCGAGGTCAGAAGCTGCCTGAGTATTGTCGGCTATTCTCCTCTCTTTTATTCCGGTCCTTTCTGTTATCCATTCATCAGAGGTGTCAAGCATCTTCTCCATCTCAGAATTTGAAAGAACTTTTTCAGGGAGATAGGAACCTGTTGAGATAATCCTACTTCTTAACAACATGCATCCTTTCGTGGAGGGACAGATCCTTCGCGATCACAGATGAAATAATATTATAGACCTGTTTTTGCGCAAAATCTGATGCAACACGTATCGCATTCTTTATGGCCTTTGCAGTAGACCTGCCATGGCTTATGATACATGTGCCATTTATACCGAGGAGGGGAGCTCCTCCATACTCATCGTAATCTGTCTTCTTCTTAAAAGCCTTCAGAGCAGGTTTCATCAAAAGGCACCCGATTCTCCCTGCTGTCCCTCCGGCAATTTCCCTCTTTAGCATTTTGACCAATGCATCTGCAAGCCCTTCACTTGTTTTCAGTATCACATTTCCTGTAAATCCGTCGCAGACAATAACATCAAAATCACCGGTAAAAATATCTTTGCCGTCAACATTGCCGACGAAGTTTATATCCGCCTCTCTCAGAAGTTTAAACGTCTCTTTTGTAAGCTCATTCCCTTTGGTGTCCTCTTCCCCTGTGCTGATCAGCACAACCTTTGGGTTTACCCTTCCGAGGATTGTCCTGCAGTAGATACTCCCCATAATAGCAAACTGCAGAAGGTTATGCGGCTTACAAAGGATATTTGCGCCTGCATCTATAAGAACAAATGGTTCATTCAACGTAGGCATTATAGTCGCTATGGCCGGACGGTCAACCACTTCTGAAGTCCCGAGGATCATCAGCGCTGTCGCCATCACAACACCTGAATGTCCGGCGCTCACAAAGCCATCTGCATCACCGGCCTTCACGAGCTCAATGCCTCTGCGTATGGATGAATCCTTCTTCTTTCTGATAGCAAGAGAAGGAGAATCATCCATCATCACAACCTGTGAGGCATGCTTTATAGATATGCGCTGAGGGGAATACCTTTTGGAATCAAGTTCTCTTTCAATGACAGATTCATCACCGACAAGGATAATCTCTATATCATCAAAATCATGTAACGTCTCGATGGCGCCTTCAATAGTGACAGCAGGGGCATAATCGCCCCCCATGGCATCAAGGGCAATTTTCATTCTTCTTTTTCAACTACATTGAGAACTTTGCGGCCGTTATATGACCCGCAACTGGGACAGACCTTAAATGAAAGCTTCAACTCGCTGCAATCGGAACAGAGGCTCAGATTGGGCGACTGTCCCTTCCAGTTTGCCCTTCTTTTGTCTCTTCTCGTTCTTGTATGTCTATGTGTTGGGTTTGCCATTTTTTACTCCTTTCGTTATTTTAATAACTTTTTTAATCCTTCAAAGCGCGGATCTGTTTTTGTTATGGTGCATGTACATTTATCTATATTAAGATCTTTCCCGCAGACCGGACAGATGCCTTTACACAGGTCAGCGCAGAGAGGTTTCATCGGCATATTCAGCATTAACTGCTCTTTCAGCAAGTTAGAGAGATTCAGCTCTTCGCCGGAATAAAAATCCATATCAAGCTCTTCATGCCTGACCTCGTAATTATCTTCACCCTTAAGCTCTTCAACAGGATGATAAACAACATTAACCGGAATCATTAATTTGCTGTTGAAATCTTTCAGACACCTGCTGCACTCAAGTTTTACCTCGGCTGCCAGATCGCCGCTAACTATAACTTCAATCTCAAGTTTTTCAATTCTTAACTGAGCGATCACAGTTGAGGAAATGTTTTCAGATTCAACCTTCTCCTTTAATTTAACATCAAGCCCCTCTTTGGGTATTTCAGAGATTATTATCTTCATCTTTAAAAGATCGTAAGTATAATATTAAATTATAAAAATTGCCACTAAAAACTGTCAAGCGAATTGACTTCCTTGACAAAGAAGAAAAACCTATGATAATAAATGTGAGCCGATAAATTTAAAAGGAGGAATGAATGAATCCAGATGATCTCAGATATCATAAAGAACACACCTGGGTAAAGGCAACTGGAAAGAAGGCAACAATTGGTATTACTGATTATGCACAGGAAGCGCTCGGAGATATTGTCTATATTGATCTGCCGGAAGTCGACATGGATATCGAACCGAACAGCGAGATCGGTGAAATAGAATCCACAAAAGCTACTTCATCCATTATTTCCCCTATCAGTGGAAGGGTTATCGAGGTGAACGAAGACCTTTCAGAATCTCCTGAGACAATAAATGAAGACCCATATGGCAAAGGCTGGATAGCAATTATCGAGATCGACGATGCATCCGAAATTGATGACCTGATGGATTCATCTGAGTATGCAAAATACGTCGAAGAAGAAGCAAAATGAAATTGGCTATACTCGGTGCAGGCCCCGGCGGATATGTTGCCGCGATTAAGGCTGCCCAATTAGGCGCACAGGTAACGGTCATCGAAGAAAATGAAGTTGGCGGAGTATGTCTTAACTGGGGATGCATACCAACAAAGGTTCTTGTTGCCTCTGCTGACTTTTTAGCCAGGACCAGGAAATCAGAGGAATTCGGCATTGAGGTTAAGGGTGAAATAACGCCGAATTTTGCCAAAATAATCGAAAGAAAAAATAAGATTGTCAACACCCAGATAAAGGGAATCAGAAACCTCCTGAAGAAGCGGGGGATAACCCTGCAACAGGGCCGCGGGGTATTAACCTCACCCCGCAAAATAACAGTTACTTCACGTGATGGCTTTATAGAGAAAACAGAATCGGATAATATAATCATAGCAACAGGCTCAAGACCATTTCAGTTACCGAACCTGCCGTTTGACGGCAAAAGGATCCTATCGAGTGACGATGCGATTGCCCTGAAAGAGATACCCAAAAGCATCATTATAGTTGGAGCAGGCATAATAGGCTGCGAGTTTGCGTGTATCTTCAGGAACCTCGGCGCTGAAGTCACCCTCATTGAGATGCTTCCGAGAACAGTTGCAACTGAAGATTTTGAAATATCCGACATCCTTGAAAGAGAGCTCAGGAAGAATAAAATACGGATCCTCGTAAATGTGAAGGCTGAAAAAGCAGATATCAGAGATGAAGAAGTCCATGTCTTTCTGAATGACGGAAAAGAGATTGCTGCAGATAAGGTGCTTGTGTCTGTCGGCAGAACATTCAACAGCAATGGAATAGGCATCGAAGAAATCGGCATAAAGAAAGGCGCTTCCGGTGAAATTTCTGTAAATGAGAAGATGGAAACAAATATCCCCGGCATATACGCAATAGGCGACGTTGCCGGTGGTTTAATGCTTGCACATGTTGCATCAAGTGAAGGAATTACAGCAGCAACAAACTTAATGGGTGGGAACGAAAGAATTGATTACGATTCTGTCCCGTCTGCAATCTTTACATCTCCTGAAATTGCCTCTGTAGGACTCAGAGAACAACAGGCAGCAGAAAAAGGGATAAAGGTCAGGATAGGCCGCTTCCAGTTCAGAATGCTGGCCAAATCCCATGCAATAGGAGAGATCGAAGGCCTTTTAAAAGTAGTATCTGATGAACAATCCGACCGGGTGCTTGGGGTGCATATCATAGGGCCGCATGCTTCCGACCTGATCCATGAGGGGGCCCTTGCTGTCAGGCTCGGACTGAAAACAAAAGATATTGCCGGAACAATACACGCCCATCCGACACTTGCGGAAGGTCTCATGGAAGCAGCAGAAGATGTCCATAATGAAGCTATCCATATGTTCAAGAAATGATTCCCGGTGAAAAAACAGACAACTGGTTCCTGTTTTCAAGAGAATCATATAAAGAATTATTTTCCGAACTCGATGTACTCCTCAGATCTCTGGACAGATTCTTTTATTTAGAAAACCTGCCTCTCTCAAAAGAAGATCCCACACAGAGGAATTTTTATTCTGAGCTTGCTGCTGTGAGAGATGTAATATTCAGGATACTCGGAATACTTGAAGTCATTATGCCTGAAAGCAGGAAAAACGCATACTGGTTCCAGAAATTTACCGAATCGAAATTCTTCACCAGCCACTCAAGAGATATTTACAGAGAGACACTTTACAGGCAGGATTCTCCTGAACAGGGAATAAATGTCCTGTATGACTCATTCATAAACCTCAAAGGAATTGTAACAGACCTTCTCAGGACCGGCGGGATATCGTTCCTTAGTTATACAAATATAGGACAGCTTATAAGTAAGGAGATACGTGGAAATATTTTCTTCAACCCATTCAGAAAAGATATAAATCCGGAATTCGATACAATCCAGAACCCGTTGATATCAGAAATCGTAAGGTCAATAAAAGAGAGAGAAGTAAAAAAAAATATTTCCCTGCTTTATCTGTATCTTTTCAGATTTTTACGATATCTCAGACATGTAGATATTGCATCCCAGCATTCAATTGCCCTCAATACTTCATTGCTGATCCTCATTATGCTGAGGTCGGAGATGAGCATGCTCAATATCTATATGAAAAATACAGGCGACAGCATTAAAGATACAACGCTTTCATTTCAACTGAAATCGATTTCATACCAATTTTCAATGGAAACAAAAAGGGTTTACCTTCAGGAATTGAAAGAGATAATGAGGGAAAAAGCCCCGCAACAATTCAGAGGAAAAATAGAGAACAGCTATGGCATTTTGAAAAATTTGATTGAACAGAGCATTGTCCAGTTCGCACAGTTCTACAAGCCGGATATTCAGGGAAAAGATATTTTTTTTAGTTTTACAACAAAACTTTTTCAATCCATGAAATTAAGGGAAGACGTCTTTATCCTCCACAGGTTTCTCACTCTCCTCGAAGAAAAAGCAGACCTTAAGGAAGAAGGCTCTGATATTTTTACATCCATAAAAACATATATGCGTTATTTTGAGAACTTCACTTTTAAATTATTGCGCTCTGATGACTATGACGAGTTTGCCTCTTTTTTCAATGGGATATTTTCTATGAAAGAATATGAACTGAATAAAATCCTTGAAAAGATTCATAACTTCAAGATATTTTTAGAGACAACGCTTCGGCATATTGCTAACAGGGATGAACTCAAAGACAAGCCGATAGCTATTGACAAAGCAGAAGAACTTTTAAAACAATATTTATAACAAGATAGATTTATGATTTTATACTGTATACAAAGGAAAGGAAGTGTTTTATAATTTAAATTAATGGATATCTCTGGTAACCGATTAAGAAAACAGGTAGCATCCGAGGTCAAAAAGAGACGCCTGATATTTTTTACCATTATCCTGCTGAGTTTCATTTACCTCTTCATAAACGTAATTTTCGGAGACATGGGTCTGCTCAGGTATAAAGAAATCAACAGTAAAAAGGCCCGCCTGGAATCGCAGATTAAAGAGATAGAGGATGATAACAAACAACTCAGATCGCAGATAACATCAATACAACAGGACCCTTATTTTAAGGAAAAACATGCGAGAGAGAATTACGGATTAGCAAAGCCCGGCGAGATTATCATCCAGTATGACAGATAGGCCTCTTTATATCTCCCTCCTCTGACATATGCATCAGCTGTTTTACAAAATCCAGTGATAAAATAGTAAACAGGCAATAATGAAAGCCTTAATACAGCGTGTTTCAGAAGCAAAAGTTGTTATAGAGGGGAATACCTTTGGACAGATTGGCAAAGGCATGCTCATCTTCCTCGGCGTTGAAAAAGGCGACGCCTCAGCAGACCTTGAATATCTTATTAAAAAAGTTTCTCACATAAGGATATTCGAAGATGATTACAAAAAGATGAACCTCTCTGTCTTGAATATTATTGGTGAAGTTCTTGTCGTTTCACAGTTTACCCTTTCTGCTGATTGCAGGAAAGGCAACCGCCCCTCATTTGACAATGCTGAAGAGCCGTCCAGGGCAGAAGAGATGTATATCAGATTTATTGATGGATTAAAGGAAAATGGTCTCAGAGTCGCCACAGGCGCTTTCGGTGCAATGATGCAGGTTCACTTTGTCAATGATGGACCGGTTACGATAATGCTGGACTCGAAAAAATGAATAATCTATTACAGGCGTTCTGTCTTTCCGATGAGCACAGAACAATCAGCGGCGCTGAGGATGTATCTGGATAAACTTTCTACGATGCCTCTGAAACCACTCATGCCCTTGCTGCCGACTACAATCACATCTGCTTTCAATTCATTTGCAGTCTGCAATATCTCATCTGAAGGGTCGCCTGTTCTTGTCAGCGTCCGTATGTTTGAGAATTTATTCATGAGATATTCAACGATTTGGGCAACAATCTTCTGAGATTCTCTCAGTTCCTGAGAACTGAAATTCTTTAGATCTTCCCTGTCGTTTTGATCTATCTTTTTCATAAATCTGTCAGGGATGTCATAAAAAGCAGGGGTGATAACATGCAGGACAGTTATCTCCGTATTATCGTGAAATGGGATTACGGATAAAGTCTCTCCTGCTTTCCGTGCATAATCAGAGCCATCGGTTGTAAATAGTATTTTCATTTTATCTGATGAATCTGCCTGGGAAGGTTTAACGACAAGCACAGGTTTTGGAGAATTGATAGACACGGATTTTGTCACGCTTCCGATAATGCGCGATTTTATACCTTTCAGTCTTTTCGGACCCATAACGATTATATCTGCATCAGAATTGACCGCTGCATCAAGAATACATTTATCAGGATATCCGTTCATCAATGCTGTCTTAATTTTTGCAGGAACAGATTTGAGAATATTCATGGACGAGTCGAGTATTTTAGGCGCTATCCCCTGTTTGATCTCCTTAATCCTTGCGTAATAATAATCCTCCTTATCCTGAAAAGGATCTTCGCTTATGACGTGAAGAATGGCAATTTCATCGTTCTCTGATAAATTCAGTCTTTTGAGAAACTTTGCTGCTGTCTCAGAATATTCCGAGCCGTCTGTCGGGAGCAATATTTTCATAGTATTATCCTGTTGTATATGGGATTTTAAAACAATAAATCAATAAATACTATAATACCAATTTTTATGCGTATTTCTCTAAAATACATTTTAATGATTTGCATTAGAGGCAAACTAATATATAATTATTATGGAAGTTCGTTGAGACTGAACTGATAGATTTGTATAACTTGAAAGAATAAAATACATAACTCCCCCTTGCCCCCTCTTAGTTTAAGAGGGGGTTGTGGTGGCGTTACTAAAATCAATGTCATCATAATTATAAACTCAAAGATAACATGCTAAAAGAATCCTTAAAAGACCAGATAAAGCTCATTGTGAACGCCAATCACTGGGATCCTTTTCAGGTTCTCGGCAATCATATCATCGTAAAAGGAAGCAGTAAGGCAGTTGCTGTTCGGGCATTTCTGCCCGAGGCAGAAGAGACATGGGTAGTTGAGACAAAAACAAAGAAGTTATTTCCAATGCAAAAAATTCACAAGGCCGGATTTTTTGAGGTGATCATCACTGAAAAGAAAGATATTTTTCAATACCGGATCAGAATAAAGTCTTATGATGGATCAATCTCTGAGTTTTATGACCCTTATGCTTTTCTGCCGGTTCTTACTGATTTTGACCTTCATCTCATCGGCGAAGGAAGCCACTATAAAACGTATGAAAAGCTCGGCGCTCATATCATGGAGATTAACGGCATAAAAGGCGTACATTTTGCCGTTTGGGCTCCGAATGCAAGGCGTGTCAGCGTTATCGGTGATTTTAATCGCTGGGACGGCAGAAGGCATCCTATGCGCATTCTTGGCGCCTCAGGTATCTGGGAAATATTCATTCCGGGATTGAATGAAGGTGAATTGTATAAATTTGAGATCAAATCAAGACAGAAAAAACAGATTTTTGAAAAGTCTGACCCTTACGCCTTTTATTCTGAAATAAGACCAAAGACTGCATCAATTATCCATGATATAAACAGATATAAATGGAATGATACAGAATGGATGAAGATGCGTTCAAAAAAGAACTGTCTCGAATCACCGGTCTCTATATACGAAGTCCATTTAGGTTCATGGATGAGGGTTCCTGAGGAAAATAACCGCTATCTCACTTACAGGGAGTTCGCAGAAAGGCTCATCAGATATGCAAAAAAAATGGGCTATACACATTTACAACTTCTTCCTGTAACAGAACATCCTCTTGATGCATCCTGGGGTTATCAGACCATAGGCTATTTTTCTGCAACGAGCAGACATGGGAAACCTGAAGACTTTATGTACTTCGTAGATGCATGTCATCAGAACCATATCGGGGTTATCCTTGACTGGGTTCCTGCGCATTTTCCGACCGACGGGCACGGTCTCGGTTTTTTTGACGGCACATGCCTTTATGAGCATCAGGACCCGAGAAAAGGATTCCATCCTGACTGGGGAACGAAGATATTCAACTACGGAAGGAAAGAGGTTAAGAATTATCTGATATCCAATGCCCTTTTCTGGTGCGAGAAATATCATGTAGACGGTCTTCGTGTCGATGCAGTCGCATCAATGCTCTATCTCGATTATTCACGAAAAGAAGGTGAATGGGCGCCGAATATCTTCGGCGGCAGGGAAAACCTTGAGGCCATAGATTTTATCAAAACTTTCAATGAGATCATCCATCACTACCATCCCGGCATACTCACCATAGCCGAGGAGTCAACAGCATGGGGCGGTGTATCAAAGCCGGTATATCTGGGTGGACTTGGTTTCGATCTGAAATGGAATATGGGCTGGATGAATGATACCCTTGAGTATTTTTCAAAAGACCCTGTCCACAGAAAATTTCACCATAACCACCTTACATTCAGCCTGCTCTATGCGTTTTCCGAAAACTTCATCCTTGTTCTCTCTCATGATGAGGTTGTGCATGGAAAACATTCACTGCTGAACAAGATGC
>Ga0194126_10002863_pt1 | contig 27717 bp, 20 predicted proteins | sample TA2KigC150mmetaG_FD_148641 | JGI IMG/M metagenome (GOLD analysis project Ga0194126, IMG submission 148641) | Freshwater microbial communities from Lake Tanganyika, Tanzania - TA2015035 Kigoma Deep Cast 150m | ecosystem: Environmental > Aquatic > Freshwater > Lake | place: Tanzania: Lake... | reverse complement strand
ATGGAGTTGAAAGACACTCTTGCCGCTAATCGGCGCAATAGGGAGTGTTCCTTTTGGCCCATTGCTTCCCAGTCTTGTTCCATGCCCGCCGGCAACCGTTAGGACAGCAATTTCTCCTCTTCGCAAAGACGCCTCCCCAATCTGCCTTGCCCTTTGCGCAAGCGCCAATTCAGAAGCATTTTTAGGGACGGTTATAATCTGAGGTGGAACCAAGTCTCCCTGATGGGTATTTTGGGTTTTATGGCGGTTGTCATTGAAAAGTTTATGTACAAATTGAAAATCAATCGTAGCTGTCTGTTGTAACAGGTGTTTCTGTTCTGCGGGAGTTATTTCGTCCCACCACTTGAAAATGTGGGACTGACCCAATTCAAAAGCGTCCTGAATGCACCTTTTATAGCTTGGATACTCTTTTTCCAGTGTTTCTCTATTTACCATGGGGAGAAAAGGAATACTGTTATTAAAATCTTTATTTCTTTACTTTACAATTCTGATAAATTATATGCCAACATCTCGTGTACGGCAAGGATTTTTACTTCATGTTTATTTTAACCCTTTTAGAAATTTAAACTTGAAATAAATCTGGAATATCAGTAACCTTAATACTTATTTATAACTAAAAAGGAAATTGAATGAAGAAATTTTTAATTGTTATCTCTATCATCATTTGTTTCCTCATAGGAATAGGCGTAGCCGGGTATATCATTATCAAAAGGACAACTTCGGATGAGGCAATAAAGAGTCGTTTATTAAATGCATTAAAAGATTTCGGAGAAACAAAAATTGAACGCGCACACATGGATTTGTTGGAAGGGATTGTCATTGATAACCTCTCTTTTGCAGGCACTTCCGAAGATCTTCTGGGCAAGTCTCTAAAAATCCCCAGAATCGTTATAAAGCATTCCCCCCAGAATCTTCTCAAAGGAAAACTCAATATCTACAATGCGGTCGTTATTGCCCCTGAATTGACCGTCGAAAAGCCTACGGATATTTGGTCACTGCTGGATGCATTCAAGGCAAACTTTGACAAGATTGATATGCCAGCCTACATGGACATATTAAATCAGGGAGTCGAGATCCGGGATTTAAAGATTCATATCAAGGAAAATACACAAACAAACAGCCCGGAAATCAAGTTATCGGGTGTCAATATCACATTCCTGCCTTATGCCGGTTCTTTTAAAGACATCATCATCAAAGGAAATATAGATGACGAGTTCCTGGGGAATTATTCTTTTACTATGAATCTGCATCCTAATATTCCCAGCTTAGAAATTGAGGCAAATGCGAAGAATATTATGTTGAACGAGGAATTTTTGTCACGATTTCCATACGTTGGCAAGATGCTCTGGGATGATTATAAACCTGCTGGAACGATCAATGTGTCTTGCAGGGCAAGTTTTAATAATCAAAACAAACAAAAGAAAAAGGATTATGTCATCAACGTCAATCTTAATGGTTTAGAAGCCATGTATAAAAACTGGCCATTTCTGATTTACCACTTGAACGGTGACGTGGAAATAAACAATGAGAAATTGTATCTCAAGGGAATTGTGGGATACATCAAAAGCGGAAACTGTACTTCCCAGGCTGAATTTAGGGGCGAATTCGACCTCTATGGCGCCAAAAAAACCTTTGTAATGACAATTCCCAATCTGCTCCTAAATCAGGAATTTTTAACAAATATTCCCGATTTCGGCGAGCAGGTATGGTCAAAGATTCGTCCTACTGGCCTGGTAGACCTGACCTACCAGTATAACGTGGGAGAAAAAGAGGAAAGCAGCTGCTTCCTGGCGGTAAATTGCAAGGATTTAGAAATCAACCCCCTGAATTTCCCTCTGTCTATATCCCATGTAAACGGACAAGTAAAGCTGTGTAACAATATCATTTTATTTACGGATACCGGTGGCTTTATCCAATGCGGCGGTCAGTCCATTTTTACCGAATTAAACGGCGTCTATGATATAAAAAATGACCGGAAGATATTCAACCTCCACATACCGAATCTGTCCATAACAGAATCTCTATTGAAAAATTTACCCACTAAAGGAATAGGCGAAAAGTTGTGGACAAATCTGAAACCCTCCGGCAAGGTCGACCTCATTGCCAATTTCCAGGGTTTCAAGGAAGAAAAAGACAACCGCTATTCGATAGAGATAAATCTCAAAGACTGTGAAATGAGCGACAGTAAATACAATATTTTTCTCTCCGGGATTGGTGGAAGACTGGAAATTGACAAAAGCCGTTTTGCAAGCAAACACATCGATGCCAAATGTTGCGGGGGACATGTGGAAGGCACTATATCAGTCAACACGGAGACCGACCCTTACCAGTACGAAGGAGAACTGAATTTTTCAAGAATCATTCTGGAAGAACTTGCCCAAAAAGTTACCAAAACCGAGAGACAATGGTCAGGGCTCCTGTATGGCAGGATTAAGTACCGTGGAAGCGGCACCGATCCCAAAAATTTTTATGCGGAGGGTCAATTTAACGTAAATGAGGGTTATCTCTCGGACGTACCTATCATCCTCAGTGTTTTCAATCTGCTCAATCTCACTCTGCCCAAAAAAGAAAGCTTTCACAGCGCACAGGCCAAATTTATCGTTAAAGACGGGATAATTCATATTGATGACGGAAGGATATATAGTGAGTCAATAGAACTTAATGGGCGGGGAGATATCAGTCTTAACGGAGACCTCCATATAAACGTTGTCACAGGATTCAGCAGGGACTTTTTTTCTCAAATTCCTATTGTGGGAAGGTTGTTCGATCTCGTGGTAGGAGGAGTGAGGAAACAACTGACAATGGTAGAGATCAGAGGGACTTTTTTAAAGCCGGAAAGCCATTCGGTTCCATTTAAGCCATTCACCAAGTCGATTAAAAATATGTTCGAATTGTTACCAAAGGACGAGCACGGAACTACTACCACCACTATCGAAAGGAAAAAATAAGAGAAAAATATCTCTTTAATTTATGCTAGAACATTTCTTTTCACCTAAGACAGTAGCTGTTGTCGGCGCTTCTCGTGAAGAGGGCAAGGTAGGGCACGACTTATTCAAAAATCTTGTTAAGCACGGATACAAAGGCAAGGTCTACCCGGTAAATCCTCATGCGGATAACATCCTGGGAATTAAAACATATACTGCCATTAAGGAAATCCCGGATAAGATTGATCTGGCTGTAATCGTTGTACCTGCTCCATATGTAGGAAAGACCGTTGACGAGTGTATTGAAAAAGGAATCGATTCAGTCATCGTCATCAGCGCCGGCTTCAAAGAGAGCGGCATTGACGGAACTGCAAGGGAACGGGAATTATACCAGAAGATAAACCGGCATTCCATACGCATGCTGGGGCCAAACTGTCTTGGGTTGATTGACACTCAATCTGCCTTAAACGCCTCTTTTGCCGCAGATATGCCCGCGCCGGGCAATATTGCGTTCTTTTCACAATCCGGGGCGCTTTGCACTTCGATTCTGGATTGGGCGGTGAATGAATGCATCGGATTTTCTAAATTTATCAGCATGGGAAACAAAACGGATATCAATGAAGTAGACCTTATAAAAGCCATAGAAAACGATGACCAGACAAAGGTTGTTCTCATCTATTTAGAAGGGGTAAAAAACGGCGCTGAATTCATCGGCACAGCCAAAGAAATGACTAAAAAAAAGCCGATGATCGTGGTAAAATCAGGAGGCACCACGGCAGGCGCAAAGGCTGCATCTTCACATACCGGAACACTGGCCGGCTCTGAAAACGCATTTGATGCGGCATTTAAACAATCAGGAATTCTCCGTGCGGTAACAATCGAAGAACTTTTTGACTACGCCAGGATATTCAGTTTTCAACAGCTGCCCGGAGGTCCGCATATAGCCTTGATAACAAATGCAGGCGGGCCTGGCATTATCGCTGCGGACGCGGTAGAGCGGTCGAAATTGAAAATGGCGTCGTTTTCCAAAAATACGATTGATACCCTGCGCTCTTTTTTGCCGGCTATGGCAAATGTATACAACCCTGTTGACGTGCTGGGAGACGCCAAGGCAGACCGTTATAAATTCGTTATCGAAAAGGTCGTGGAAGATCCCAATGTGGATGCGGTTCTTATCATCTTGACTCCCCAGGCAATGACGGAGATAGAAAAAACCGCGGAGGTAATCACTGAGATTTCAAATCGCACGGACAAGCCTATCGTAACCTCCTTCATGGGTGGTAAAAGGATTGAAAACAGCTTAAAGATTATGTGCCAAAGAAAGGTACCGAATTATTCCTTTCCTGAACGCGCAGTGTCTGCCATTGAGGCAATGTATAAATATACGTTGTGGCAAAAACGACCGGCACCCAAAGCAAAAACATTTGACGTTCAGAAAGAAAACGTGGCTTCTTTCCTTGAGAAGATGAAACAAACAGGCCGTCAACACCTTAACGAGGAAGAAGCCAGACAGGTTATCTCCGCCTATGGTTTCAGGATTCCCAAAAGCATTCTTGCTGCTTCAGAGCCAGAGGCGGTGAAGGCAGCGGAGGAGATTGGATACCCTGTTGTCATAAAAATTTCTTCGCCGGACATCCTCCACAAATCAGACTTTGGTGGAGTTAGAGTCGGGATAAAAAATGAGACAGAGGTACGAAATTGTTTTTGTGATATAACACAAAAGGCCCGCCGTCTTATGCCCGACGCAGAAATTAAAGGGGTTTTAGTGCAACAAATGATTACCGGGGGTAAGGAAGTTATCCTGGGAATGTCGCGGGATCCACAGTTTGGCCCATTGTTGATGTTCGGTCTCGGTGGAATCTATATTGAAATACTAAAAGATGTCTCGTTCCGAATAGCTCCAATCGGATTGAATGAAGCCGAAGAGATGATTCAGGAAATTCGTTCCTTTCCACTTTTAAAAGGCACGCGGGGTGAAAGACCCGTGGACATAAATACCGTTGTTGATAATATTTTAAGGCTTTCCCAACTCGTGACGGATTTTCCGGAGATTATCGAAATGGATATAAACCCGCTGATCGTATTTCCCGAAGGGGGTGGTACGATGGCATTGGACGCACGCATAACTATCTCCTAGGGCAGCGTAGCCGCATCCGAAGTAATGCAGTTAAGGCAAGTGTCGTGTGGCAGGTGACGGGTGATGTTTTTTCTCGTCACCCGCCATTCGTCACACGTCACTATTTCTAAAAACTTATCTAAAACGAGAAAAGAAAGGATGGTGAGCTAAATGGGATTAACGTATGTAACTGTAACCTTGAAGGCAAGCCAGACATCTAAAAAGAAATATGCATCCGAGTTCCTTGTAGATACTGGAGCAACAGACATAATGGCTCCGGCAAAGGAGCTATTAAAAGTTGGAATTAAACCTGTCGGGAAAACGGTATACGAACTAGCTGATGGCACTATAAAGGAATATCAGTTTGGATTAGTTATCATCGAATTCATGGGAGAAACAACGGCAGGAAGATGTATCTTTGGTCCAGACAACGCAGAACCAATTTTGGGGGTAACCGCTCTTGAATCTGTTGGCATTTTAGTAGATACGTCACGACAGACCCTAAAACGTATGCCAGCCATACCTTTGAAGTGAGGGAAAAATCCCGGTGCGTCCTTTAGCCTCAACCAAATAGCTAAAAAAAGATATGTGACAAGTAACGGGTGACGTTCTTCTCGTCACTCGCATTCGTCACACGTCACTATATTATAAAAACCAGTTTAAGAGGGAATTATCATGATACCCATATTTATTGCCTCTGTTTCGCCTTTTTCCGGGAAGAACCTTATTTGTCTCGGTTTGGGATTAAAATTCAAGAAAGACGGATATAAGGTCGGATACTTTAAACCCGTTGGTTTCTCACCCGTTGTTGTCGAGAACGTACTTACCGATGCGGATGCCGTCTTTCTTTCTAAGACATTAGAGGTAAACGAACCGCTTCAATCCATTTGCCCCGTGGTGTTAACCGACGACCTCTTAAGGCTCTTGACGAGCGGCGAAGACTTACATATTCGAGAAAAAACGATGACTGCCTTTCATCAAGCTGCTCAGGAAAAAGATATCATGATTGCCAGGGGCTTGGGAAGACTCTCTGGCGGCACAAGTCTGCAATTCTCGGAATTGGATTTCATCAAAGAATCCCATGCGAAGGTAATCTTTATCGATAAATTCCAATCCTCTATTGATACCCTCGACGGATTCATTTACGCATCCAGGATGCTTGGAAACCAACTGCTTGGCGTGGTGTTTAACGTTGTTCCTTCTTCAAAATTAAGCTACACACGGGAAATACTGATTCCGTTTCTTAAAAAGAATGGCATTGCCACCCTGGGCATTATGCAAAAGGATCCGATCCTCAGCGCAGTACCCATCAGGGAAATCATTACCTCACTTAACGGAAAAGTGCTTTGTTGTGAGGACAGGATGGATGAATTGGTCGAACATTTTATGATAGGCGCTATGAACGTCGAGAGCGCCCTGAGTTATTTCCGCAAGGTCTCAAATAAGGCCGTTATCACCGGCGGCGATAGAAGCGATATCCAGCTGGCAGCCCTCGAAACCCCCACAAAGTGCCTGATCCTCACCGGCGAACTCTATCCGAACGCATCAATTTTAGGCCGCGCCCAGGAAGCCGGCATACCCATCGTGGTAGTACGAGCGGACACGGCAAATACCCTTGAGGTATGCGAGAACCTTTCGGGATTTGTCAGTTTACACGACAAATCCAAGATACGCCGCGCCGCCGAAGTGGTGGAACGCGAAATTGATTTTAAAACGATTTATCGACAATTGGGATTATCAAAATAAATAAGCTGACTTCGTCGCAGTATATTAACCCACAAACCACGCGAAAAAGACGAAAGGAATGTAGCCATTTTCGTGTCTTTCGTGGGCAAATTCAAATTCCTGTGTTAGCTATTACAAAACACTTATGCTCGGAATCAACGAAGCAGCGGATGCCGATTTAGAAGTTAACGAATGACTCCAGCGACGTGGCTGGAAACGTGGTGTTACATTATTCTATCAGCAGGAGCATGCCTTATATTCAGAACATCAAAAGATATTTGATGGGAAGAAAAGCATCAAACGCGATATAACGCTTACTGATTGAAGCAGAAAAGCGCATTAAGCGAATTGTTATATATACTACAATAGAAATTTTATAGAAGAATTTTACAAATATCATAAAGTTCTTTTGAGTGATGCAGCACTTTCTGGTAAAATAATTTATAACAATTATCGAAGGCATAAATGCGAAGGACTTTTCGACTCATTTCATGGATGATTTCCAAATCTAAAAAAGTGTAAAGTAAAATTAAATGTTAAAATAGGAGTATACATGTTCAAAGATTTCAAAAAGATACAGTTCAAAATGCCTAAGAAATTCTCCGTCTGGCATATTATCATCGCCTTTGGCTTCTTCATCCTCCTGCAGATGTATTTGATGAATCCCGGAGTAAGGAACATTACCTACAGTGATTTTAAAAGGCTGGTCAAAGATGGGAATGTGCTGGAATGTTATATTACGAATACGATGATTCGCGGCAAACTGCGAGAGATAGAACGGGGTACGACAAAAAACGCTGTTTTCATCACCGCCCGCGTGGACGACCCGGAGATGGTGAATGACCTGGAATCCATGGGCGTAAGGTACGCAGGACAATACGAAAGCCCGTGGTTTAAAACGTTTTTTTTCTCATGGGTGGTACCTTTACTCATTTTATTCGTAATCTGGCGTTTTGTTTTTAAACGATTCGGTCCTGCCAGTAGTATTATGACCTTTGGCAAAAGCAAAGGGCGTCTGTATGCCCAGGAAGACCTAAATGTAACCTTCGACGATGTGGCGGGCATCGATGAGGCAAAGGAGGAACTCCAGGAAATTATCGAGTTTCTGAAGACCCCTGAAAAATTCCGTGCCCTGGGTGGGAAAATACCGAAGGGTGTTTTGCTGGTCGGCGCACCGGGAACAGGGAAAACCCTCCTGGCAAAGGCCGTTGCCGGCGAGGCGGGTGTTCCTTTCTTTAACATGAGCGGTTCAGAATTCGTAGAAATGTTCGTTGGCGTGGGCGCCGCACGGGTGAGGGATTTGTTTAACCAGGCAGACCAGAAAGCGCCCTGCATTATCTTTATCGATGAACTTGACGCCCTGGGCAAGGCGCGAGGCATAAATCCTATGGGTGGGCACGATGAGCGGGAACAGACGCTGAACCAATTGCTGGTAGAAATGGACGGGTTTGATTCCAACAAAGGCGTAATTATCATGGGCTCTACCAACCGCCCGGAAATGTTAGACTCCGCCCTTCTGAGACCCGGCAGGTTTGATCGCCAGGTGGTTGTTGACCGGCCAGACCTCCACGGACGAGAAGCAATCCTTAAGGTTCACGCAAAGGGGGTGAAACTGGAGAAGGAAATCAATTTACACTCCGTTGCAGCCATGACTCCGGGATTTGTCGGCGCCGACCTTGCCAATCTCGTCAATGAAGCCGCCCTGCTTGCGGCAAGGCGAAACAAGAAGGTTGTGGGTATGCCGGAATTTGAAGAGGCAATTGACCGTATCATGGCAGGTCTCGAAAAGAAGAAACGATTGATGAATAAAAAGGAGAAGGAGATTGTAGCCCATCACGAGTCAGGCCATGCGCTGGTTGCCTGCTCTTTGCCGCACGCAGATCCGGTGCGAAAAATCTCTATGATTCCCCGCGGCATCGGAGCTCTTGGATATACCTTACAAAAGCCTACTGAAGACCGATATCTGATGACGAAAGCCGAACTCCTGGATCGCATCGCCATTTTACTGGGGGGAAGAATCGCAGAGGAAATTATCTTTAACGAAATATCAACAGGCGCACAGAATGATCTGGAAAAGGCTACCGAAATTGCTAAGATGATGGTGAAAGAATATGGAATGAGTGATAAAATGGGTCTGGTAACATTCGAACAAGGCGACAGACCGCTCTTTTTGAGTGGAGGATTTGCTGCCAGCAAGGAGTACAGCGAGGAAACCGCACGAGAAATTGATCTTGAAATAAAGAAGATCGTGGATGAATCGTTCCATCGTGTCAAGACGTTGTTAACTGAAAAAAAGGAAATATTACAGGGTATGGCAAAGACACTCATGGAAAAAGAAGTTATCGAGGGAGAAGAATTAAAGAAGCTTTTAGAGGAACTTCACAAAACCAACGGGAAAAAAGAACTATGCTAAAAAGATATGTTACCAGATATAAATACTGTGCTATTGGTTTCATTATTGCCGCAAATTGCGCCGTAGTAAGTATTTTTAGGTTGGAAGGAACTATCTTCGGTTTAGTAGTTCTGGCTTTTTGTTGTACCTTACAGTTTTTCATTCATAGCGAGGAGATCAATGAATCTACCGAGAACAAAACGAATACCGTATCTGAAAAGTTATTCCACAGCGTCATGAATATTATTCCGGAGATTGTGTACATTTCCATGTTTGACGGCTCTGTAAAATATATCAGCGACGGGATAGAAAAGGTGGTCGGACACAAGCCGGAGGAAATTTACAAGACGCGAAATATCTTACTCCAACTGGTACATCCGGAAGACAGAGAAAGGGTATCGGCACAAATCCAAAAATTACAGAACGGAAGCGACTCAACGATAGAATATCGGTTATTAAAAAAAGACGGGGCTTATGTGTGGGTCTCCGATTCCCTGAACAGCGTCAAGAACGAATGGGGCAATGTAACCCATTACCATGGTATTTTAATGAATATAGACGAAAGGAAATTACACGATAAGAATTTGCAGAGCTTGAATGCGAGGATACACCAACTAAACGATATGGTCAATCAGCATGCCGTACGCGATAGTTTAACCAACGTCTATAACAGGCGATATTCGCTTGTAATCCTTCAGAATGAGTTTAACCATGCGCGAACACAAAATAAGCCGTTATCTTGTGTCCTGATGAATATCGATCACCTTGAATCAATTAACAATCGATATGGATATTTTATGGGGAATCGCGTCCTTATAGAGATTGCAAGGTGCATACAAAAACACATTAAGTCATCTGATATAATTTCGCGGTTTGGGGATAGCGAGTTTTTAATCATATTACCGGAAATCAATAAAGAAGAACTCAAGCGAATATCGGGTTTGTTGGCAAACGAGATTGAGAAGTGTCTCGTAAAAGATGAAGAGAAAAACATGAAAATTAACTTCAGGGTAACGGCAGGGGCTGGTTCCATTACCACGGCGACCAAAAGTATTACCGATCTGATTGAGCAGGCGAGTCGGGCACTTTACGCCGCCAAAGGTGCGAAAAAGACATAACTCGATTGTATAGGAATTTTCATTTTATTTATGCGGCTTTGCGGGTGGTAGCAGGCATAAAATCCCCCTTAGACTTCGTCGTGAGATCAGTCGAACGAAAAGGGGGCAAGGGGGTTATAAAAACTCAGGAAAAACACAACCCCCTATGTCCCCCTTTGTTAAGGGGGATTTGGGGGTTGTTCCCCTTTATTAAGGGGGACTTAGAAGGACTAATTTAAAAATCGACCGGAAAACAAATAGGAAATGACGAAGAAGGCAAATTTTTCTTTTCACAGACGGGATGATGGAGTCCTGCCGGAAGTCATTAGCATCATTCCGCTGAAGGATGATGTAGTTTTTCCGCATCTGATCCGTCCGTTATCCCTGTCAGGAGAAGAAACGGTAAAGGCGCTAAACGAAGCGATTTCCAGAAATGAACTCATTGGTATTGTGGCGCTAAAGTACGATGTTGAATCCCCGAAACATACAGACTTTTACGATGTCGGCACGGCAGCAAAGATCGTCCAGGTATTCGAATCTACCTCCGACAATATAAAATTTCTTGTAGAAGGCGTGGTACGGATCAAGGTCGTAGAATATCTGCAAACCGAGCCGCATTATAAGGCGCGAATACAAGAACTTCGGGAATTTACAGAAAAATCTGAAACGATCGACGTCCTTGTACAAAGCGTAAAGACGCTTTTTAAACTGAGCGCCATGCTTGGGAAGACGTTGCCGAAAGACATAATTCCTATGATCGATAACGTCAATAATCCCTCAATGCTGGCTGACCTGGTAGCCATTTATTTAGAATTGTCTATTGACGAAAAACAAAAACTGTTAGAAATGATTGATCCGCAGAAACGATTGAGGATCGTATTCCATTACCTGAACAAAGAAGTGCAAATACGAGAGGTTCAGGGAAAGATCGACGATGAAGTTGCTAAAGAAATGACCAAGGCCCAACGTGAGTACTTCCTGAGAGAGCAATTAAAGGCAATCCATAAGGAGCTTGGGAAAGACGACCCTCACATGGAAGAAATCAACAAACTGGAAGAAAGAATCAAAGAGGCAAAGATGCCGAAGGAGGTAGAAGAAGTGGCCATCAAGGAATTGGAAAGGCTACGGGATATTAATCCTGCATCGGCCGAGTACCCGGTTTCCCGGACATATCTGGATTATCTTATTAATATCCCGTGGAACAAAAAGACCGTAGACAATCTTGACATCCATCAGGCGGAAAAAATCCTGGATGAAGACCACTACGGCCTTGAGAAGGTCAAAGAGCGTATCCTGGAATTCCTGTCTGTGCATAAATTAAAGGAAAAACTGAAAGGTCCCATCCTCTGTTTTTGCGGCCCGCCGGGGACAGGAAAAACGTCATTAGGTAAATCCATTGCGCGCTCTTTGGGGAGAAAATTTATTCGCATCTCTTTAGGAGGCATTCGCGACGAGGCTGAAATCAGGGGACACAGACGCACCTATGTTGGCGCATTGCCCGGGCGCGTGATGCAGGAAATCTGTCGTGCAGGATACAGCAACCCTGTTTTCATGCTTGACGAGATTGACAAAATCGGAGCCGATTTCAGAGGCGACCCGGCTTCTGCCCTGTTGGAAGTTCTGGACCCTGAACAAAACTTTAGTTTCGTAGATCACTATCTTGACGTCTCCTTTGATCTTTCTAATGTGTTATTTATCACAACGGCCAACATTCTCGATACGGTTCATACCGCACTGAAAGACCGGATGGAAGTCATATATCTTCCCGGATACAGCGAAGACGAGAAATTGAAAATAGCCCAACAATTCCTGATCCCAAAACAAATCAGAGAAAACGGCCTGGAAGAACATCCCGTTATATTCCAGGACCAGTCTATTTACAAGGTAATTCGGGAGTATACCAGAGAGGCGGGGCTGAGAAACCTCGAGCGGGAGATTGCGTCAATCTGCAGGAAAATTGCAAAGGAGATTGTTGCCGGCGAACCGATCACAAATGAAATAAAACCGGAGGGTGTGGAGAAATTCCTTGGCCCGAGAAAGTTCTTTTATCAGGTTACCGATGAAGAAGACCGTATCGGCGTAGTTACCGGCCTCGCATGGACAGAAACAGGCGGCGACATCATCTTTGTGGAAGCATCCCGAATGAAGGGTGAAAAGGAGCTGACCCTCACGGGACAATTAGGTGACGTCATGCAGGAATCGGCCATTGCAGCGCTCAGCTATATCCGCAGCAATGCAAAACGACTGGGTATCGATGAGAATTTTTATGATACCTCAGAAATCCACATCCATGTCCCTTCCGGCGCAATACCTAAAGACGGGCCTTCTGCAGGCATAACCATGTGTATGGCGCTTGTTTCACTGCTGACAGGCAGACATGCAAGGAGAGAAGTTGCGCTCACCGGTGAAGTCACGCTGACGGGAAATGTGTTACCCATTGGAGGAGTCAAGGAAAAGGTGCTTGCAGCCATAAGGGCAGGCGTAAAGACGATTGTGCTCCCCTTAAAAAATAAGGATGATTTTGAAGAGATTGGTGCAGAAATTCGCAGCAAAATCCAATGCGTTTATATCCAAAAAATTGATGATGCCGTTAATACGGTATTAGTTTAATTGCAATGGAAGACCACCCCTTCATCGTTCGACTGAGCTCACGACGAAGTCCCCTCCTTGCGAAGGAGGGGACTAAGGGGAGGTGCAGAAATAACATCCTTCCGATTTCCTCCTTGCGAAGGAGGGGATTGAGGGGTGGTTCTAAGTTCAAAAACAATAAAAGGAGGAAACAGCGTGATCAATATAAAAAACATCCTCTGCCCGATTGATTATTCGATTTATTCGGAAAAGGCATTAAACTATGCAATAGAATTTGCTGGAAAATATGGGGCAAAGCTTTTCCTGATACACGTGCTGGATATTCGCGTTTACGACATTAACGATCCGGACCTGTATAATGTCAATATCGTCGACAAAGAGACTATTAATAAACTGAGAGAGAGGCTGCTCAAGTGCGTCAATGAAGATACGAAAGGAAAAATATCGGTTGAGGCCATCGTTCTGCAAGGTGTCCCTTTTGCCGAAATTATCAAGGCATCAAAGGAATACGACATTGACCTGATTGTGCTCGGCACGCACGGCAGGACAGGTCTGTCTCATGCAATCATGGGAAGTGTTGCAGAAAAAGTCGTACGCAAATCTCCCTGCCCGGTGCTTACCGTCCGGCATCCCGAACATGATTTCGTAATGCCATAACAAATCATGCCAAAAGCATGATTTGTTATTCTGTCAAATGGTTTTCTGGATAATTATATGCCTAAATATATACTTATAGATCATACGGCAGATATAGGAATCGACGTATTTGGGACAACAATCGAAGAATTATTCACAAATGCAGCCTTTGCCCTGTTCGATATCATAGCGGACTTATCCACAGTAGAATGTAAGGCCGAATATCAAGTAAAAATCTCAGGAGTAGACAGAGAACAACTGCTCGTTATCTGGTTAAGTGAATTGTTGTACTTGCATGATGTAAAATACGTGCTTTTCAAGGATTTTCGTATTACGGACATGAAAGAAAATCAATTGACCGCATCCGTATCCGGCGAAGTGTTTGACGATAATAAACACGTAATTAAGACAGAGATAAAAGCCGTCACATATCATGGTTTATCAATCGTGCAGGAAAATCACCGGTGGAAAGCACGGGTCATATTTGATTTATAGTAACTCTTTAGCCAACTGGATATGTGCCCGACATTATTGGAATATCATTTCAGTTGGCTAAAGAGTTACGTTTAAAATATTTTATTATTCATAAAAATTGTGTTTATTTATAGCTAATCAATATCTAAAGTTATCATGTAGGATGGGTGAAGCGATAGCGCACCCATCAATAAAAAGGCGCAGAGAATACAAAGTGAATGAGAAAGAAATTACGATTTGTGAAGTACAATTTACGATTTTCGAATGCTGAATTAAATCTCAAATCGTAAATCTAAAATTGTAAATGGGGGTTTTTATGGCAGATGATAAATATAAAATTCAAAAGATAGATGACTACCGCTGGCGCATCCCCAGGGAAGGCAAGATGCGGGTAGACGGCATCGTGTACGCAGACAAACACATGCTGGAAGAAATTCAGAAGGACGAAAGCCTGCAGCAGGTGATTAATGTCTCTTATCTTCCGGGGATTGTAAGCCATTCGCTGGCAATGCCCGACATCCATTGGGGGTACGGGTTTCCCATCGGCGGCGTAGCGGCGTTTGATATGGACGAAGGCGTGGTTTCCCCCGGCGGCGTTGGATACGACATTAACTGCGGGGTAAGGTTGCTCAGGACAGGGCTGTATCGTGTTGAGATTTCAGGCAAGCTCGAATCGGTAGTCAACACCCTGTTTGCCAATATTCCCTCCGGTGTTGGGTCGCATCGCAAGGATTTAAAACTTACACAACAGGAGGAAAAAAACGTACTCAAAAACGGGGCTCGATGGGCGGTATCTCAGGGTTATGGAACAAAGGACGACCTGGAACATATCGAAGAAAAGGGATGCATCCCGGGCGCTGACCCGGAATTAATTTCGGATCGCGCCCTGGAAAGGGGCCGGGCACAGTTAGGCACTCTTGGTTCCGGAAACCACTTTGTAGAGGTTGGCTATGTATCAGAAGTTTACAACGAAGAAATTGCCCGCGCATTGGGACTCGAAAAGGACGGTATTACTATAGTAGTTCATACAGGATCAAGGGGGCTGGGTTACCAGGTATGCGATGACTTTTTACGTGTCATGATCGACGCATCCCGGAAATATAACATTGAACTGCCCGACCGGCAGCTCTGCTGCGCCCCGATTAACTCTTATGAGGGACGCAACTACCTTGCTGCGATGGCCTGTGCAGCCAACTATGCATTTGCCAACCGGCAGATGATTACCCACTGGGTCCGGGAATCCTTCGAGAGGGCATTACACGTAGACCCTAAGGAATCCAGAATATCGCCGGTGTATGATGTCTGTCATAATATCGCTAAATTCGAGGATCATATCGTAGATGGCCAGAAAAAGCGGCTGTGTGTTCACCGTAAAGGCGCAACCCGCGCATTCCCACCGAATCATCCTGATACTCCGGATGCATACAAATCAGTGGGACAACCCGTACTAATACCGGGAGACATGGGACGCTGTTCTTATGTGCTTGTTGGAACTGAAAAAGCTTATTCCGACACCTTTGGCAGCACGTGTCATGGGGCGGGGAGGGTTATGAGCAGGGGACAGGCGACACGGGTTACCAAAGGCAGAAATATTGCTGAGGAGTTGAAATCGCAGGGAATCCTTGTCCGTGCCGATAGCCGGGCCACACTCGTTGAAGAGGTGCCAGAGGCGTATAAAGACGTAACAGAGGTTGTGGACGTGGTAGACCATGCAGGCATCGGTAAGAAAGTCGTCCAACTAAAGCCGATGTGTGTTATTAAAGGATAGCCCACTTGGAGTAATCTTTGATTTTTGGTAGTTTTTTAAGGAATTACCTTTAAGAAAATTATCAAGGATTACTATCCAGATTTAGGAATAGAAGATATCAAGGCTTGTATTCAATATGCATTGGACTTGATTAGGGAAGAAGAAATATATGCGAAAGTAAGCGAATGAAGTTCATGATATATTACAGAAAATCTTAGAAAAATATACTGAAAATGTTTTAAAAACGACTTTTTGTGTGGTTGAACCTCATAGATACCGTATCCGCCATTTTTACAAATAATATTTTAAATGGTGCATTTTGAATGCTTCACAAAACACCGACAAATACGCTGCAGACAGGTTTCACATGGTACAATACCATTTGGTAAGCCGTGGTATCCATGATGAGCGTGTATTGAAGGCGATGTCAGAGATACCCAGGCATGAGTTTGTGCCTGAATCGTACAGGCACGCTGCGTATGAGGACTGTCCATTGCCCATAGGAGAAGGGCAGACCATTTCACAACCCTTTATGGTAGCCATTATGACGCAATGCCTGGAATTAAAAGGGCCCATAGGAGAAGGGCAGACCATTTCACAACCCTTTATGGTAGCCATTATGACGCAATGCCTGGAATTAAAAGGTGAAGAGAAGGTATTGGAAATCGGCACGGGATCCGGCTATCAGGCTGCCGTCCTGAGCAGGCTCGCAGGTCATGTTTATACCATCGAAAGACACGAAGCCCTTGCATTAAAAGCAAAACTCGTTTTACAAGAAACGGGATGTAATAACGTGGATGTCATCACAGGAGACGGAAGTCTTGGACTGCCGGATAAAGCGCCTTTCCAGGGGATTATTATTACAGCCTGTGCACCTCATATCCCAAAGAGTTTGATAGACCAGCTCGAAATCGATGGACGATTGGTAATACCTATTGGAAACCCCTATAATCAGGTATTACATCGGATAGTAAAAACGGGGCAGGGAATTAAAAGTCAGGGTATTCTTGAGTGTGCCTTTGTGCCCTTAATTGGCAAAGAAGGCTGGAAGATGGAATGATATTATCGCGGCAGTGCCTCATCCAAACAACCACCCCACTCCCCTCCTTCGCAAGGAGGGGATTAAGGGGAGGTAAGATTAATAGCTTACAATTTCTCCCCTAGCAAATGGGGAATAAAGTAAAGCGAACTTAAGTTCGCTTTACAGCATAAGGGAGGGAAAATTCCCTCGCCCCTTGTGGGAGAGGATCTGTGTGAGGGGTGTTTTCGTATCAATACTGTGCTCGGAAACAAACTTGATGTTAAGGAATTTCAAAGTTCCTACAAGGTCTCTAATACACCAGGGTTTTTCTTTGTGGCTTTGTGTCTTAGTGGTGAAAAAGTTGCCGAATGCCTGATGTAACCATGGATGACAAAAAAACTGCAATTATAAAAATCCTGGAAATGGCCATTATTGAAGAGATAAAGGCAAAGAATTTTTATTTCAAAATGTCCGCTCAATTGTCCAATAACGAGGCGCAGTCTCGTTTCAGACACATGGCAGAGGCTGAACAGGAACATGAAGATATCCTCAAGGCATGGTATGAAGAGACGTGTGGTTATCCCTTTGATGCGTCAAAAGCACAGTCAAAAGAATACAAACTAGATATTACCGAACCTGAACATAACGCCACGTTTCTCGATATCCTGAAATTAATTGCAAAAGTAGAGAATAAGGCATTTCATTTTTATAAAGAGGCAGCCCTCCTGGCGAGGACACCTGAGGAAAAACGGATGTTTGAAAGATTGGCCTCTCTTGAACAGATGCATGCAGACCAATCCCGAATCGAGGTGCAGATGGCTGCAGACGAATCGTTTCATTTCTCAGAGGACGACATACCCTGGAAAATATAAAATTTTGAAGGAAGACAAAATTGCCTAGAGATATACCTGTTGGCAACGGTTCATTACTGGTTGCATTCGATGCGGACTACACTATCAGAGACTTCTATTATCCGCGCGTAGGAAAGGAAAACCACGCGCTGGGCAATCCCTGCCGGTTCGGTGTGTGGACGCGGGAAGGGTATTCGTGGATCAATGCACGGGAGTGGAAACTCGCCTTAGGATATATGAAAGAAACCCTCGTAACCAATGTACGGGCGTTTCATGAAAGGCTGGGTCTTCAGCTTACCTGCAACGACGTTGTTGATTTCGAGAAAAATATTTACATGCGCAAGGTGACCGTCCGAAACTTTAAAAGTAATGAAAGAGAAGTCCGTCTTTTCTTTCATCAGGACCTGAGTGTAATGGAGAACGAGGTTGGAGACACGGTATTTTACGATGCAAAACTGAATTGTCTCATCCACTATAAAGGTCCCAGATATTTCTTAATGAATTGTTCTGCCGGCGATGTATGGGGCGTCAGAGAATATGCAACCGGAATCAAGCGGCACCGTGGCGCTGAGGGCACCTGGCGGGACGCTGAAGACGGCGTCCTGGAGGGAAACCCTATAGCGCAAGGCTCTGTTGACTCCACGATTGGCATTTCGCTGAAAATCCCTCCCCAGGGAGAATCCGTTGCGTACTATTGGATTGCCGCCGGCAGGAACTACGGCGAAGTCGACAACCTGAACGATATCATTCTCAGTGAAAAACCTCAAACAATACTCGACAGGACGGCAAGTTATTGGAATCACTGGGTCAACAAAGAAGAGTTCAATTTTGGAAACCTGCCGTCCGATGTGGTCGATCTTTTCAAGAGAAGCCTGCTGATCCTTATGACGCAGATTGACAACGGCGGCGCTATTATTGCCGCAAACGATTCGGATATCAGACAGTATGCGAAAGACACGTATAGTTATATGTGGCCCCGGGACGGAGCGCTGGTGAGTTATGCGCTGATGAAGGCGGGATACACCACGACCTGCCGAAAGTTTTTCGACTTTTGCGCCAAGGTAATCACGCCTTATAATTTCTGTGCAAGCGTCATGGTTGAGGACGGCTTTTTACTGCACAAATACAATCCTGATGGTTCTTTTGGCAGTTCATGGCATCCCTGGGTAAAGGGTGAAGAGATACACGTGCCGATTCAGGAAGACGAAACTGCGCTGATTCTCTGGGTGATATGGCAATATTATGATATTTACAGAAAGATAGAAGTTGTGCGTCCTCTCTTTCATTCCTTTATCGAAAAGGCGGCAGACTTTCTGGTAAGTTATCGTGACGAGCAAACCGGGCTACCGCTTCCTTCTTACGATTTGTGGGAGGAAAGGCGCGGCATATTATCCTTCACGACAGCTACCGTATACGCCGGGCTGATTGCCGCTGCGAATCTTTCTGATATCTTTTATCATACTGAAAAAGCGAAATTATACCGGCAAACTGCATTACAAATTAAAAAAGCAATCGACCAATATCTCTACAGCGAGAAGCACAAGAGATTTTTACGCATGATCTATCCGAAGAAGGACGGAGGATATGAAATCGATGCAACGATCGATGCCAGCCTGTACGGGATGTTCGCCTTTGGTGTATATGATCCCAATGACATTAAAGTACAAAACACGATGAAGGCAATCGAAGAAACCTTATGGGTTAAGACTAAAATAGGCGGAATTGCGCGTTACGAGCATGACCAGTACCAGCGTATTGGCAATGACGGCGCAATTCCCGGAAACCCCTGGATAATCTGCACCATGTGGATGGCGCAATACTATGTATCAACGGCCAGGTCTGTCGAAGACCTCGAACGGGTAGTGAACTCCTTGCGATGGACTGCATCCCGTGCATTACCTTCCGGCGTTCTGGCAGAACAGATAAACCCATTTACGGGAGAGCCTGTTTCAGTCTCTCCGCTGACATGGAGCCATGCAACCGTTGTCCAAACGGTAATGGACTATCTGGAAAAGATGCAGGAATTACATACCTGCGGACAATGCGGACGGTCAATATTCCGTTACGACCGGGCAGGCCGCCAGCAGGTGAAAAAGCATTCGCCGACTCTTTCAGGCATAATTTCTGACCAGGAACACATCCATTATCTTGAGCAGGTAAATGTTAAGAAAGATAACGAATCTTTTACTGTGAGTATAGACCAGAGGAAGTGCATTGGTTGTGGCATCTGTGTCAAATATTCTGGAGGGATTATGGATGTTATCGAAGATAAGGCAAAGATCATTGCCGAGAAGGTTTCTGGCTGGGATATCAAACCAGAATTCGAAAAATGCTGCCCGTTAGGAGCGATTACAGTAAAAACTGCTTAAAGGTCATTGAGAAGTTACAGTAGGTTGGCTGGAAGGTGGGCTTGAAGCAAGTAAAACGTAGTAACTAGGCAAACTGTTTTTGCCATATCTGCTTAAAGATTTGAGAAATGAAAATAGGCAAAATGCCATAGCGGCATTAGACGGCATACTCAACTGGTCTGGCTCAGATTATGACGAATTGGCGCTTCTATACGAGGAGGGCATTGACGAGTACGACATTTTTTATTTCGATGATACCGTTGCAGTCCCCAATGGGACAGTCCCAATTTTTGAGAGACGCTGGCTATAACTTCTTACGGTTTACAATGGATAGATTGCTGACATTTCGTGAATAATCGAGATAATTATGGCACTTACCGTTGATAACCCGCTTCTAAACTTACAGTTTGACATCGGTAGGATGGAAAAGGTTCGAAGACATGAGAAAGAGGCTTTTGAGAAGAGAGAAAGGAAATATGGCTTTAAAATCGGTTGAATCTCAAAATGTGGAGTTCAAACCTGCCTGTGCGTTGCACGCAGACAGGTCAAACTGGCAGTATAAGGCAGGAGGGAATTTTTGCCTAAACAAGTAACGCCAAATAAATATACCACGCTGATCAAACGCCTTGCGGATATTATTCATTCTGCAAGGGCAACAGCAGTCCGTCAAATCAACAAAACTCAGGTGCTTGCCTATTATGAAATCGGCAGAGAGATCGTTGAGTTTGAGCAGCAAGGAAAGGCAAGGGCTGGATACGGAGAAGAACTGATAAAAAGGCTTTCAGCAGATATGACAGCTAAATTTGGCAGAGGATTTTCTGAGATGAATCTCAGAAATATGAGACGTTTTTATCTCGAATTTCCAATACGAATTCAACAGACAGTGTCTGTTAAATCTCCCGATATTTACAAATTCCAAACAGTGTCTGGAAAATCATCAATTCCGCAGACAGTGTCTGCCAAATTTGAACCAATGCTTTCATGGTCTCACTATTGCGAACTTCTAAGTGTTGAAAATCCCCTTGCCCGCTCATTCTATGAACAGGAATCAATCAATAACAACTGGTCATTCCGTGAACTGAAACGACAGATTAATTCGCAGCTTTTTGAAAGGTTGTCTCTGAGTAAAGATACTAAGGCGGTAATGAGACTTGCAAAAAGAGGCCATGTTATAGAGACTCCTGGCGATGCTATTAAAGACCCTTACGTTCTGGAATTTCTAAATCTGAAAGAGGAAACTGTTTACACTGAAACCCATCTTGAGCAGGCGATAATGGATAATCTTCAGAAATTCCTCCTTGAAATGGGCAAGGGATTTACTTTTGTTGCGCGGCAAAGGCGTATAACCGTAGGCAACAGGCACTATTATGTTGACCTTGTTTTTTATAATCGTCTCCTGAAGTGTATGGTTCTCATAGACCTTAAAGTTGATGAGCTTACTCATGCAGACATAGGCCAGATGAATTTTTATCTAAACTATTTCAAAGACAATGAAATGACCGAGGGTGAAAACGAGCCGATAGGTTTGATATTATGTGCCCGTAAAGATGAAGTCTTTGCAAAATATGTTTTGGGAAACTTAAACAATAAGATATTCGCTTCAAAATACAAGCTCGCGCTTCCATCAGAAAAAGAGCTTGTGAGAAAAATCAAATCATTACATCTTTTAGAGAGACAAGGAGATTCATGATTAGAAGGACTAACCATGTCATTAGCTGTTGATAATCCAATTTTAAATAATACTTTTTTACAAGATGCCGGTCAATAAATAGGGTCAACATTCTTTCATAAAAAACCATTTCCAAACCTGATGTAGAGATGGATGCACAGGAGGTAAAGAATTGGACACAAAGGAATGAGATTGTTAAAATAATGAACGAAAATGAAGATTAGACATAAACTCGTAATTCTCCTGGTTGTATTGTTAGTTACCTTAAACAGCATAATCGCCTTTTTAATTTATAAACGGACACGCCAGGAATTTATCAGAGAAGTTCGGGAAAAGGCCAAGTTGATCGCTGTGGAATTAGAAACCACACGGAATTACCTTGCTTCCTCCCTGAAAGCATCCAAAATCGGAATCACAGAGCAGACAAAAGTTTTTATTCCTGCCGTTTCTGGTCATGCAATCGGAGTAAAATTTGCTGAAAAGACCGGTTATATTATTAAGCAGACAAGTGTTCGGTATCGCAATTTATTCAATAAACCCGATCCCTTTGAAGAAATGGTGCTCAAAAAAATGGAGGAAGACCATAACCTTGTTGAATACTGGGGCGATGACATCCTGGATGAGAAAAGGGTCGAACGTTATCTCTATGCCTTATATGTAAAAGAAGAATGCCTCCTTTGCCATGGGGCAAAAGCAGATGCCCCGGAATTTGTCCGAAATAATTACGATGCCGGTTACGATTATAAAGTAGGCGAATTACGGGGGGCAATCAGTGTCATTATCCCTAAGGAAATTGCCGAACAACGTTTTGCGGCAAACTTTGTCTTTTTTATTACCGTCGGTTCCATCAGTATCGCGTTAATCGTAACGATTATTTTCCTGACAACAGGGAAATTCATGAAACCGATTGAGAAATTAACGACGACTGTTACCTCTATTAAAAATACCGGCGACCTTACAACAAAGGTCGATGTAGTATCCAAAGATGAGGTGGGAAAACTCGGCAGGGCGTTTAACGACCTGTCCGTCAAGTTACAGTCAACGTATGCCAACCTGGAGCAACAGATTGCAGAAAAGACTGCCCACTTGCAGAAGGCCGTCCTGGCCTTAGAACGAGCCAACAAGATGAAGTCGGAATTTTTGGCTAATATGTCGCATGAACTGCGCACGCCGCTGAATGCTATAATCGGTTTCGCCGAGGTACTGCGTGACAAAATTTCCGGCGATCTGAACGATGAGCAGTTGGATTTTGTCAAGGATATCCACAGCAGCGGTCTCCATCTCCTTCAAATGATCAATGATATACTGGATTTATCCAAGATCGAGGCTGGAAGGATGGAGCTTCAGTACGAGATTTTTCCCGTGCATAACGCTATTGAGGATGTATATACCATATTAAAAGGACTCGCCAGCAAAAAACATCTGGAATTAAAGACTACCATACTGACGGATGTAAAAGACATCGAGGCAGATCGTGTCAAATTCAAACAAATCTTGTATAATCTGCTTTCAAACGCCATTAAGTTTACTCCGGAAAACGGACACATTAACATAGAGGCCGGCATCACGGATGACATGCTGCAGGTATCGGTATCGGACACGGGAATTGGGATGAAACCCGATGACCTGGAAAAAGTGTTCAAGGAATTCTGGCAGGCCGATAGCTCTTTTGCCCGAAAATATGAAGGAACGGGGTTGGGTCTTGCCCTGACCAAAAGGATTGTCGAAATGCATGGAGGAAAAATCTGGTTCGAAAGTGAGTACGGAAAGGGGAGTATATTTTATTTTGCATTGCCCCTAAAAGCCCAACAGAGAAAGGCAAAACTGAAAGAGATCGAAGCCAAACCACGTCAAATACCGGTCACGGGAGAAAAGGAGGCGAAGACTATCATGGTTGTCGAGGATGACCGTATGGCTGCCGATCTTATTACCCTGTATTTAACGAATGCAGGCTATAATGTTATCGTAGCTGTGGATGGCGATGAGGCCATTAAAAAGGCAAAGGAATTCCATCCGTTTCTGATTACCCTCGACATTATGCTGCCAAAGAAAGACGGATGGGACGTCCTTTCAGAATTAAAAAATTCGCTGGACACTGCGGACATTCCGGTAATTATTGTGTCAATCGTTGACAATAAAGACCTTGGATTCAGCCTGGGCGCAGCCGAATATTTAATCAAACCCATCGACAGGGTAAAACTCATTGATACCGTAAATACCTGCATTCCCACCGAGAAGGATAAAAGCAAACTGATGAAAATACTGGTCGTTGACGATGATGAAAAGGCCGTTAAATATATGAGCGCAATCCTGGAAAATGCGGGCTTTGAGGTGCTCAAGGCATACAGTGGAAAGGCAGGAATCAATCTTGCCATCAATAATAATCCAGACCTCATCATTCTCGACCTTATGATGCCGGAAGTCAGCGGGTTTGATGTCGTTGAAAAACTCAGGACACATCCGGTGGCAAAGAGTATACCCATTATTATCTGTTCCGCAAAAGATATCACACCCAAGGAAAAAGAAGAATTAAACGGGAACATTTTAGCCATTGTGCAAAAGAGCACGCATACAAAGGAAGACCTTCTTGCTGCGATTAAGAAGATTGAACAGTTACGCACGAGAAAAGATTAAGGTGAAAGGGGGATAAGGAAAAGAAGTATGTCTGACAAAAACGTGATGGTTGTTGAAGACAACGAAAAAAACAGGAAATTGATGCGCGTGGTGCTCAAGGCAAAGGGATACAATGTGATCGAGGCAACCACCGGCGAGGAGGCATTAAACCTCTTAAAGAATCAAAAACCGGATATTATCCTTATGGACATCCAGCTTCCGGGCATTGACGGGCTTACCCTGATAAAGCAAATCAAGGCAAGCGCAGTTACTAAGGACATCCCCATTATCGCAGTAACCGCTTATGCCATGAAGGGAGACGAGCAAAAAATTCTGGACACCGGGTGCAACGCCTACGTCAGCAAACCCATCAATACTCAGGAACTGCCGCTCATCGTAGAAAAATATATTAGATAAAACTCACGGCAAAGACACAAAGGACGCAAAAAAAAGACATAATCATGATAAAAGAAGAAGACAAACTTTCGAAAGAAATCTATGAACAAGGCTAAAATATTAGTAGCGGACGATATCAAACAAAATGTGAAATTACTGCGGGTGATCCTGACTGCCTCTGAATTTGACGTAATTGAGGCATACGACGGGGAAGAAGCGTTGGAAAAGGCAAAATCAGAAAATCCCGACTTAATATTATTGGACATTATGATGCCTAAAATGACCGGATATGAGGTGTGTCAGAAACTGCGGGCAAATGGAATGACAAAAAGCATACCGATTGTGATGATTACCGCCCTGCACGAAATGGACGACCGGATAAAGGGTATTGAAGCAGGCGCTGACGATTTCATCAGCAAACCCTTCAATAAAACCGAACTACTTGCCAGGGTAAAATCGTTGCTGCGTATGAGACAAATACCTGCAAAGGAGGAAGAAACAAACATCCTCGAATCAGTCTTATCCGGGCTGGAAGAAGGCGTGGTTGTTACCGATGGGCAATGGAAAATTACGCATATAAATCAAACGGCAAAAGAACTCCTGGATATTCATGAAACGGACGTCGCAAACATAGACATTCAGACACATCTATCCCGCATGAACTTATCTATCCCCGTGAATACACTCCTGACTACACGGGAGAAAACCACCGATTTTCAGATATTACCGGCAAACACTCAGACTCCTGTTTCCCTCAATGCCAGAATGGCAAAGTTATTCGATGAAAATGGAAATATGGTTAATATTTCCTTGATCCTGAATAAGGAAAGGAAGCATTAATCAAATCATACATATGGAATGGATAATAGTAATCGTATTGCTCCTTTTTAACGGCATATTTTCATGTATGGAGATGGCATTTGCCTCTGCCAATACCCCGCTTTTACGAGATATGGCCTCTAAAGGAAATGCAGCCGCAAAGATATTTATCAGCCTAAAGGCGCGTCCGGAAAGAACCTTAGCCGTTATTCAGGTAGGTATTACGCTCGTCGGAATTTTGTCCGCCGCAGTTGGCGGCGCAGAAGTCGAAGAGACTATTCTTCCGTTTCTGCAAAAATATTTAAATGTTTCCGGCACAACGGCAGAAATTCTTGGAATTGCGCTTTTCGCCATCCCTTTTACCTTTTTTACTGTTGTCATCGGAGAACTGGTGCCGAAAGCCATTGCAATCCGTTATCCTGAAGAGATATCGTTAGCCTCGAGTTATTTGTTAACCCTTATGACACGGATCGCCATGCCCGTTGTCCATATCCTTGAACAATCAACGGTAAGACTTCTTTCCTTGTTAGGCATTCGACCGGCCCTTCTTTCCGAAGAGGGGGTATCGGAACTTTCCCTGAAATCGCTGCACCCGGTTCATAGGGATTATATTTTGAATTTATTTGCATTGCGCTTTAAAAAGGCGTCTGAGGTTATGCTTCCCTTCTCCAAGGTTGTTACCGTTCGTAGTTCCATGTGCAAAGAGGAAATACTAAAAATTATTATTGCCTGTGGACACACAAGACTCCCTGTCATAGCTGATGAAATCGAACCGCAAATAGCCGGCATCCTTCACACAAAAGAATTTGTAGCTATGATGGACACCAAAACAGAATTTTCATTAACCAGTTTACTCCGAAAACCATATTTTGTCGATGCCAATGAATCCATTCTCAGAATACTCAAGAATTTTCAAGGAAACCGAATACATATGGCCGTAGTGCGCCAGGGTACTCAGGTGACAGGTATCATAACATTAGAAGATATTTTGGAAGAGGTCGTGGGTGAAATTTATGACGAAGACGATGATGGCATGGTAAAAAAGATATGGGGTCAACGAATTGGTACAAGAAGGTATTAGACTGACAGACGAAAAGTCGTCTTAAAAATCCAACAATTTCTGAAGAAGGTCTAACGAAAAACTCATCTTCCCGATCTGGCTGACCTATTTGACCGATTTTATAATCTGATAACCGCGTCTGCTGATACGTTCTGCATTGCCAAAAGTTTCCTCCATAAACTTCTGGTGCCAGGTTGCTGTTTTAGCCACAATATACGCCCTTCCCCCCGGTTTCAACGCCTTGTATGCAGCGCTAATAAAGAGTTCAGAAATTTTGTAATGAGAAAAATAGGGCGGGTTGCCGATAAAAAGAGTGAATCCGCATTCTTCCTCTATCCCGGTATCACTCATCATTACTTCATAGCGTTCCAGGCCGTTGATCTGGCAATTTTTTTCCGTTATATAGACAGCACGTGAGTTTGAATCTACAAAACAGATCCTGCTTACGTCCTGGTTTACCGCAATCGAAATCCCAATTGCCCCACATCCACAACCCATGTCCAGTACCGCATCGCCTTTTTGAGATTCACCACCTGCAACTTCCGCCAGGGCAAGCGCACCCTGATCTATTTCCCTGTGCGAAAAGACGCCGGGAATGGTAAAGAGACGAACCGGTTTTTTCCCAAAAATTGTCATAACAAACTCTGCCTGAAAATCCCTTACCCGTTTCAGTTTTTCCTTCTTTTTGGCTGCTATGCAGCAGCCGGTTTTGCTCTGGGAATACAGGAAAACCCCCCCAAAGAGTTTTTCGACCTGATTGCGAACCCATGAATCATTCCCTTCAATGGAAAAAAAGCATTTCCCACCCATGTGCAGCGCCTGGTGAATTTGTTGCATTAAATCCAGCGTTAATTCTCTTGTGGCGCCGCCTTTTGACAACTGGAGAAAAATTACATCAAAAATATCTTTCTGCTCCACATAGGGCTTACAGCAAACGGTAACGGAGGAAACCTTGTTTTTTAACAAGTTTCTCCTGATTTTGCCGGCATAATACAAGTCCATGCAATGAATAGTAATCTCCGCTTCGGGGTATAAGCCCCTCGCAATAATACCAGAAACCCCTGTCCGGTTCTCCAGGAAAAGAATCCTTTTGGGATTGGCAAGTCCTCTCATCGCTTCAATAATTTGTATCTCGGTAATATTCAGGCCGGAACGGGAGATTATCGTGTATTTGTTAGCCAGAAACGATTCTTCTCTTACTGAATTTTCATTTTCCTGGTCTGTAATGACAATGTGCATA
>Ga0194126_10002854_pt1 | contig 27790 bp, 26 predicted proteins | sample TA2KigC150mmetaG_FD_148641 | JGI IMG/M metagenome (GOLD analysis project Ga0194126, IMG submission 148641) | Freshwater microbial communities from Lake Tanganyika, Tanzania - TA2015035 Kigoma Deep Cast 150m | ecosystem: Environmental > Aquatic > Freshwater > Lake | place: Tanzania: Lake... | reverse complement strand
AGCTGGTCATGGAACCTGAAATGGTCGGCCCCATCAACCGCGAATTTAGCATGGAAGACTACCTGTCAGTCAGAATACTAGCTCTCTTCACGGAGCTGTTCTTCAACAACAATGTTTTTGCGGAGGTAATGCGATTCCTGAGGGAATGCGGATTTGGTAACTACGATTTCATTCGTAAGGTTTCGATGCTTGCCGGGGAGGGATCGAATGGAATTCGCGGACTTGTGGACAGTTTTATTCGCGATACCAAAGGGGAGTTGATGGAGTCTGAGCGGGATCTCTTGGATTTCTACTCTGTTGCCACGAATTTTGAAAGGCTGGCTCGTGGGGAAATTGGAGGAAACGTAATCTTCAAACATAAGGCAATTGCCTTCACCGAATTGCTGGATGAGCTAATCGAACTGGTCGTAAACGCGGTTGGCGTCATGCTTTCGGCCGAGGGTTTCGATTCAAAGCGCTTAGAATACATGACCATGCTGGATTCCTTGGCGAAATTCTCCCAAGGAAAGCTCTTTGACTTATTCGACGACAGGACTGTCGACAAGTGGCTGTGTTTTCAGTCAGACTATGACCTATTAGGATGGATGAGGTCGAATGACAGATTGGATGACGAGAAGTTCAAGAGGCCCACGAGTATTGTCTTCTGGTATCCCGAGAATGCCAAGAGTTTCAAAAGGAGACTTGTGGAACAATACGGTCGTACGGGAGTAGGCCCGAGCAAAATGTTGGCGAAGGTGGTCGGACTTCAATCCTTGTTTCGCACGGCAACGGATTCCCCCACGCAGGAGGATATGGTCGGTCAGGCTATTACGAGAGATTGGTTGATCATAGGGGAAGCCTACGCAAGGAAATAGATATGAGAACCGCGGTCATTCAGTATGTTCACGTTTTGGCTAAACGAGCCCATAAGAACTCGGGGTTTGAAAAATGAATGGTCTTCTGGAGTTTGTTGAAGAACATCTTAATGTATGGTGGCTCCGGCCGGAGTCGGCGCTTTGCGATTCTATCGCATCTTCGGCGGTATCACAGCACGAGATGACTCGACCCTCACTGGATCTTGGCTCCGGAAACGGCATTTTCAGTTTCATCACCGCGGGAGGAAAGTTCACACCCGACTATGATTGGCATCGTAATGTTGATCCGACAGGATTCTCCGAAAACCAGGATATTTATAACACCTGTGTCGAGCCTCCTAGTGAGAGCCGGATCTTGAGAGCGCCTGATTATAAAATTGACTACGCGTTGGATCACAAGCCCAACCTCTTGCGCCAAGCTGCAGGATTGGGCTTGTACGTGGACATTGTGGCCGCCGACGCGAACCATGTCCTGCCTTTTTTCGACGACTCTTTTCAAACGATCTTCTCAAATATCCTGTACTGGCTGGATTCCCCGGAGGTTTCGTTCAAAGAGTTATACCGAATTCTTCGGCCTTCCGGCAGGGCTCTGATCTGTCTGCAAGATCCAAAGTTCAAGGAATATTGCATGAGCTACCAGTGGAAGGAGCGCGAATCCAGGATGCTCCAAATCCTTAACCGCGGCAGAAGCGAAACGAATCTCTGGAGGATTTCTTATACAGAGTTGAAGCAACTGTGCAGGACGGTCGGGTTCAAATTGGTATCACACGAATACTATCTCTCACCATTGACACTTAGGGTATGGGATATTGGCGTGAGGCCGTTGTCAGCCGTGCTCACAAAGATGGTTCAGAAGTTGAGTGATGCCGATCGAGCCGCTATTAAGGAAGAGTGGATCGAAACGATACGTCCGTTTGTTCTTGAACTCGCCGAACTGGACAGAGCGAGCAAGGAGCAAGGTGGTTTTCATTTTGCCGTGCTTGAGAAGCCTTGAGTGATAAAGAGATGCGGGACTGAAGCATCCGTAGGCTGCGGCAAAGATGCGCGGAAAGCAGCACTAGTATTTTGGGTGACCGGATTCAAGGAATTGTGACATGAGGATTAACAAGTCGGATAGAGCCGCGAGCGGGTTTCGGCGGCGTCTGGGTTTCCACCTTCATAGAGGAAAAGGTCACCTGTTACGATATGCGTGGAACAGGGTGAGATGGCACTATTATCCCCGTTTTCGCATGGCAGGCGGATTTCCGGATCACGTCGACGTGGAACTCTCATCTATCTGCAACATGCGATGCCCCATGTGCTACACACTCACCGGTGAGTTCAAAGAACGAGTCCCCGGAATGACGATGGATTTCGATCTCTTCTGCAAGATCGTCGACGACCTGTCCGCGCACCGTGTCTTTTCTATTCGGTTGAGCTGGCGAGGCGAGCCGACGCTGAACCCTCGTTTCGTGGACTGTGTCAGGTATGCGAGAGGCAAGGGAATAAAAGAGATAGCATCACTAACAAACGCGCTCCAGCTTACTCCGGAGATGTTTGAAGCCCTAGTGGATCATCAAATGGACTGGCTGACCATTTCGTTTGACGGCGTCGGAGAGGCGTACGAAAAGATTCGGCGCCCGGCCAAGTACGAGGACATGGTTGAGAAGATCAGAGTGTTCGCGGAGATCAAGAAACGAAAGAGAAGCGTCAAACCAGCAGTGCGAATTCAAGGAGTCTGGCCTGCCATCGCACACAATCCCGAAGAATTTTTCGCTGTGTTCGAGCCCATTGCAGACGAAGTGAGCGTAAATACACTGCTAGACTATCTCCACAAGGATCGTGAGATCGAATATGTGGAGAACTTCGTTTGCCCGGTGCCATTCCAGCGGCTCGTAATAGGTTCCGACGGTCGAGCCTTCATGTGCATAAACGATGAGTACGGACGACAACCCATTGGTGACGCACGAACTCAGTCGATCGGCCAAATCTGGAACGGCGAACCCATGCGATATGTCCGTCGAATACATGCCGAGCGGAAAGGCAGGCTTGTCTTTGAATCGTGCAATGCCTGCTATCAGCCCAGGAAGACTACGACAGCGGTTTACCGCATAGGCGATCGCGTTATTTGCCTGGATGAACTGGTGAGCCGGCCCCAGGTGGTGGGCCAATAAGTACTGCCATGATCGTGACGATTCACCAACCGGAGCATCTGCCGTGGTTAGGCTTTTTTGACAAAGCTAGTCAGGCAGACGTTCTGGTGCTTCTGGATGACGTCCAGTTCCGTAAGAACTACTTTCAGAATCGCAACCGGATTCTTTCTGCGAACGGTCCCGTATGGTTAACAGTGCCTGTGTTTAGCAAGGGCAAGGGTGACCAGCTTATCAACGAGGTGCGCATTAACAACGACGGCAATCCATTGTGGGGAGAGAAGTGCTGGAAAAGCATGAGCCAGTGTTTGGGAAAGGCCTCTTTTTTTCCTGATCACCGCGAATTTTTCAATAGCCTTTACCAAACCAGGTGGGAACTCCTGGGAGACCTGAACGCGACAGTGATCAGGTACCTCGTGAGCGCCTTGGGTATCGATGCGGAACTGGTTTCGGCCTCCGAGCTGGCCGTGACCGGAGAGCGATCGGAGCGCCTTGTCAATATCTGCGCCAAGCTTGGCGCCACAACCTATCTTTCAGGAGTGTCCGGAAAAGAGTACCTGGATTTGGCTATGTTCGGCAGGAAAGGAATAGAAGTTCGTTTTCAAGAATTCTATCATCCGATATACAAACAGCTTTACAATCCTTTTGTCGCGTGTCTCTCAGTTGTGGATCTCCTGTTTAATTACGGTCCGGATAGTCTGAACGTTATCGGGGGAATCGGCGTGGAGAAGATGAACCAGGTTTTTCTTTGATCCATGAGGAGGTGTGGCTTGAGAGAAGTGAGAATAGAAGATCGGATTGTCGGGCCCGGGCATCCGGTCTTTATTGTGGCCGAGATAGGATATAACTTCAACACGATGGACGAAGCGCGACAATCCATTGACGCTGCGCTCGAATGCGGCGTAAATGCAGTGAAGTTTCAGACCTTCAAGGCTGAGACCGTGACGTCACGCTTGGTGGATTTCCCAGCCGAAGCCGGGGGCTCCAACCAGTTTGAGGAGTTCAAACGGTACGAAATATCGGAAGAGGCTCATCAAGAGTTATTCAAATATGCGCGGGAGCGCGGTCTCATCGCATTTTCGACCCCGAGCCACTACGACGATGTAGAGCTCCTGGAAAGACTGAAGGTCTCCGTGTACAAGATAGGGTCCGATGATCTGACCAATCTTCCGTTCATTGAGCACATTGCGGCCAAAGGCAAACCAATCATTTTTTCCACGGGCATGGGTACCCTTGCCGAGGTGGCAGAGGCGTACGAAACCATATTGAAGACCGGAAACGACCAGATCATCATCCTTTACTGTGTCTCAAATTATCCTGTGTACGACGCTGCGCTCATGGATCTGCGCGTTATTCAGACCTTCGCGGCTACATTCCCTGTTCCGATTGGTTTTTCGGACCACACCACGACTATGAGCGCCTCGCTGGCTGCGGTGGCCCTGGGAGCTTCGGTCATAGAGCGGCATTTTGCCATAGACAAGAAACTTGATGTGCCGGATGCATTCTTTTCCGCGGATCCAGGCGAAATGAAGGCGCTGGCGCATTCAATCCGTGAACTTGAAAAGGCTCTGGGAGACGGGATCAAGCGTCCGGCAAAGTCGGAACTGGAAATGCGATCGGACACACGCAAGAGCGTCATAGCCACGACAAGCATTAGCCAAGGGGAGATCATAACGAAGGAAATGATCATCGTGAAACGGCCCGGCACAGGTATCCCTCCCAAGATGGCTCATCTCGTGATAGGTAGAGCAGCCCGGCAGCCCATCGGTGAAGATGAAGTGATCACATGGGACAAGCTCACTTGATTTCGCGCGCCGATAAACCGCTAATCGCGATACTCGCGGAAGCCTCCCCGCTTATCGGCACCGGTCACGTGGTGGAGGCTTTTACCGTCGCCAGCGAACTTCTGCACAAAGGGATCCCTCTCGAGATTTGGGTGAACAAAGAGACGCCTGAAGCCCTGATCAAGAACGCTCCTTGCGTGGCCCATGTGATCGGAGACTTTTCCACCACAAACCTGCGACGGTTGTCCCTCACCCTGAAGGCGGAAAACTTTCGCCTTGTGGTGACGAATTTTCGCCGGGTCAATATTGAACAAATTGACGAATTACGAAGATCCGGGTGTGTAGTCGCGTGCGTCGACGAGTTGGGAAACACGGATCTCAATTGCGACCTTGTCATCAATGGGTCTATCGTACGGGAATATCATCGGTACAGGTCTCGCAGCGCTAGTATGCGTGTCTACGCGGGTCCTCAGTACATGCTTCTTTCTTCGGAATATCGAGCTTTCAACAGCCAAAGTAGAGCAATAGGGAAGAAGATCAATCATGTCGTCGTCGCGATGGGAGGCGCCGATCGCTCGGCAACTACGGCGAAAATCGTACTTGCGCTGGCAGACCGCTACAATAGCATTCGGAAGCATGTAGTGCTCGGTCCGGGATTTGCCGATCACGAAAGTATTGATGCGCTAATAGCCAGGAGCGGAGGTTCGAACTGGTTCGTGTACCGTGGCCTGCCATCTCTGGCAGCTCTCCTTGCCCAGGCGGATGTGGCTTTCAGCGCCGGTGGAAATACGCTGTACGAGCTTGCCTGCGTAGGCACGCCGACCATTGTCCTTTACGAAGACGAGCATGAACGAGCGCAGGCTCTTACTTTTCAATCAAGGGGATTCGGCCTGTGCTTGGGTAAGGGAGCCGAGGTCAAACCCGGGGCATTACTCGAAGCCCTGCAGAGCTTGGAGCGGTTGGAGGAGCGTCAGAACCACGCACGCGCGGGTATGGCCCTGATCGATGGCCGGGGAGCCGAGAGGATTGTCACTTTGTTGCTGGAGTTCATCGTCAATGAGAATACCACAGTCAAAGCCCTTGTTGACGAAGGATGATTTCGATTACATCGATCAAATTCTTCGAACCCATCAAGTGGCTGAGGGTCCACAGGTGGAGGCCCTGGAGAAGGCCTTCTGTCTATTCCTGAGGGTTCAGCACGCGATCGCTGTTTCCACGGGAACGGCCGGCATTCATCTCGCTTTGATGGCTTTGGGCATGGGACCGGGGGACGAGGTAATTGTCCCCTCCTACGTGTGCGCGAACGTTCTGAATGCTATCCATCAAACCGGGGCCGAACCATCGCTGGTAGACATCGATTTGGCCCATTTCAACCCGGCGCCGGACATAATCCGGTCTGCGATCACCCCCAAGACCAGGGCTGTGATTGTTACCCATACGTTTGGCTTCCCAGCGGACCTCCAGCCGATTATCGATATGGGCATTCCCGTGATCGAAGATTGCGCGCAGTCGCTAGGAGCGAGATACGACGATCATCCGGTCGGTTCTTTGGGGCGATTGTCGGTCTTTTCCTTTCACGCCACAAAAATAATTTGCTCCGGCGAAGGCGGAATTGTTTGCACCAACGACAAAGCGTTAGCGGACACGCTGAGAGACCTTAACACGCCCGACATGCGGTCTTCTTACAAGGTTCGGTGCAATTATCGAATGAGCGATCTGACGGCAGGTCTTGCTCTGAGCCAATTTCAGAAGCTTCAATCTTTCGTTCAGAGACGCCGGGAAATAGCCCGTCGCTATGACGAAGTGTCGTTGAAATTCGGGATGAGCACTCAACTAGCCATCCCTAACTCTGTCCCAGTATACTACCGATACGTCATTTTATCTGACCACGCGGATTCTCTGATTCGAGAAACGAGGGGCGCCGGCATATTCTGCGATCGCCCTGTGTACTGCCCAGGGCATCGGTATCTCAAACTGAACCCTCATCCGAAATTCACTGGGACTGAGGCCGTGTGGCGCGATGGAGTTTCGGTGCCCATTTGGCCTGGACTTTCTGACCGTGAAGTGTCATATATTATTTCCGTTTTAGGCGAGACGCTTGAACGGATCGCTTGATTTCGTGAAAAGATCCTTTCCGGATGGTCTGTCGGCTCATGACCAAGGTTCTGATCATAGCGGCCCACATGGATGACGAAGTGCTCGGATGCGGCGGAACCATTACGCGACACGTGAGAGCGGGAGATCGCGTGACAGTCTGCATTGTTTGCAAACGAGCTTATAATCACCAGTTTGTTCCCGGACTGGTCGAAGAGGAGCGAGCGGCCGCGAAAAAGGCCGCGCAAATCCTTGGATATGAAGATATTCGTTTCCTAGACCTGCGCGATGAACTCCTGGATGAGCGCCTGCTCGATGTAATAGTGCCTCTCGAGGAATGTGTGGACGATTTGAAGCCCTCAGTCGTATACACCCATCATCGGGGAGACTGCAATCAGGATCACCAGGCAGTCTTTCGCGCATCGCTTGTGGCTTGCCGGGTCTTTTCCAAACATAAGGTCAGACGGTTTCTGTGCTATGAGGTCCCGTCTTCTACGGAAATAGCACCTCCGTTCCCGGAGTATGCTTTTCAGCCGAACTATTACGTGAACATCCAAGAGTGGCTGGACGTGAAGGTTGAGGCGCTCAGGGCCTACTCCCGCGAGCTGCGAGAATTTCCGCATCCCAGGTCCGCGAAGGGGATCAGGGCATTGGCGGAAAAGCGAGGGATGGAAATCGGTTTACCCGCAGCGGAGGCTTTTATGTTAATGAGGGATGAATGGGCCTAGCCTCCTGTATGGATACAGCCGCCCGGCATTCCGCGGGACGCGAACTCTCCATTCGACCGCGCATATTGCTCCCGCGGTAATAGTTGCTCCAAGCAGTGTGACGCGCGATGGATCATGAACTCGTCCTTACTGGAGCGCCGGAATTGTGGCCCCGGGATGAGAAGGCAGCTCTCTACCTGGGTCCTTGGTGCTTTATCCGCAACCCGAAGAGGTCTTTCGATGAGCATGTGCATTTCAATCTGGCGCCTTCTCCATGGTCGCGACCGGAGCAGCTCTTAGATGCCCTCCGAGAGATAGACCAACTGTACGACAGGTTGCTGCCGCCTTTCGCTGACCTCATGAACCGTCTGCACCGCGTAAATCACAGCACGCGTTTTTGGAATATTGTTTGTGTCAGTTGGCTGCATCATTGGTTGAGCGTTTGCTACGAGCGCTACCAGCGTCTCAGTCTCGTCGGCGAGGCCTGGTCGGGACCGCAACCGCTCCAGGTCAAGATCGTCGATTCCGGGTCATTGAGGCCGAAGGATTGGCGCGAGTACGCTTTTTGCACTTCCCAAGACCATGTGTACAACCTTCAATTAATGTCCGAAATAATACGGGAATCCCAAAGGTTCGAGTTTCTTCAGCCCACTTACGTCCAGGCTCCTCCCCGTGCAGATGGACAGGCCGCGCGGCTTCCAGGGAATCACTCACCGGAAAGACTCTCCGCACGATTGAAACAGATAGCCCGCAAACGTCTAGCGCAAGTAGCATCATTTGTAGATGACAGCATGGCCTTCCGGTGCCGTTTGGGCTCGGTGTATGGTCTCTCAACCCTTGACAGGCTTATCCTGCCGTTTCTCGTAGATCCAATGGCCTTGCTCCGGGCGAGGAAGCGGAAAGGTTCCATAATCGGGCAACACCCTGACCTCGCCCGATACGATGAATTGCCTCTTGAATTCCATCCACGGAACAACTTTGAGGTAGTCGTTGGCAAAATGCTCAAGGCTCACGTGCCCCGGACCATACTCGAGTACGTTCCGTGTCCGGAACCTGGGGAGAACTATCCTAAGCTATGGATTGGACATGAGCTGTATGGGAACTTTCGTGGTTACGAGATCGCCCATACTGTGGAGAAAGGCGGCAAGTGGATGAGCGCGCAGCACGGGGGCGGGTATGGCCAGTCGCTCTGCTTTTCCGTGGGCAAGATAGAATACCAGACCTCGGATGGCTTCATCACATGGGGTTGGTCACATCGCCACATATACTCATCATCATTTCAGCCTTTGCCTTCGCCCATGCTCTCGAAACTGCCCAAGCAACGCCCACTGGGAGAAAGCCTCCTGTTCGTTGGCACAGGTATAATGCCCTACTTCTATCGATTTCATTCCTTGCTACAACCTGAAGATATTTGGGAATATCTTCACTGGAAGACTCGCTTTGTGCAATCTTTACCGCCTGGAATAAAAGACACCCTAACGTACCGGCCCTACTATGACGACTTCGGAATCGATCACATTACTCCAGTAAAACGGTTCGCCCCCTCTTGCCGGATACTCAGTGAGGGAAGCCTCATCGATGGATTCTTGAACGCCCGCGTGGCAGTCATCGATCATTTGGCAACATCGCCGGCGGAGGCCTTCGTGGTGGAGGCGCCGACCATTCTCTTCTGGGCTCCTGATTGGGCTGCACCGGACCCGGCTTTTGCCTCGATTCTAGAAATGCTGGAAGCAGCGGAAATCTTGTTTCATTCTCCGGAGGCAGCCGCCGCGAAGGTGGCCGCGATGTGGGATGACCCTCTTGACTGGTGGAACAGCAGCATCGTAAGAGAGGCACGGGAGACCTTCCGGAAACACCACGCGCTCACCAGTCGTAATTGGCGGAGAGAGTGGATTCGTTTCATGAAAAGAGAATTGAGCGATCTCACTGATGCGCGCCCACGTCGTCGGGGCGCCGGATGAGAGGTTGCCTTCGCCCGGCCACACGAAACGGAGATCGAAGCAAATGATTTTGGGAATTACGCCGGCTCGGGGCGGAAGCAAAGGCTTACCGAGAAAAAACATACGTCACCTACTGGGAAAGCCGCTCCTCGCGTGGACCATCGAAGCCGCCCACGCCTCGAGGCTTCTCGATATGTACGTGGTTTCTACGGAAGATCCTGAGATCGGCGCGGTGGCTCGCCAATGGGGCGCGGATGTGGTTGACCGACCGATGGAGCTCGCTACAGACGAAGCGACCACGCTCAGCGTGCTTCAGCATGTGCTCGAAGAAACGTGGGCGGATGTGCTGGTTCTCCTTCAGGCAACATGCCCAATACGTGATCCCAACCTTATCGACGATTGTATAGAGCGATTCCTCAAGACCGAAGCCGACTCTCTTGCCACCGGCTTCATCTGCAAATACGTCGAGTATGGCAAGAGTGAGTTGAGGCGTCAAGACATCCAGGGGTTCTTTTACGACGACGGCAACGTCTACATCATGCGCGGGGACCTTATTAAGGCCGGTGATCGTTACGGCCATCGCATCGAACGCATGATAATCAGTCGAGAACAAAACGTCGATATTGATGATGAGTTCGATTTCTGGTTGGCTGAACAAATTCTAGAACGGCGAGAGCAGTCGAGGCGGGCCCGCGACGAAAAAGAGATCAAGTGAAAGTGGAAACATATTCGCCCGATTTCTACCCTCGTGCCCGACAACAGCGCCTTCAAGCGCATTTGACCAATACGATCTTGCAGAACATTCCTAACAGATCCATCCACCGCTTGAAAAGCCCTTCCATCAATGTAAGAGTTCTGAATGCGGCGCCCGGAACGAGAGATCTGAACGACACTCCTCCGGCGACAATGTATCGGAAGGGCATGAACACCTCAAGGGTTTGTATCCTCCACTCGGGGAATTGTTGCTCAAAGAGATCCCGATCCCTGTGAAACAATATCCAGGGCAAGGCTTCATTCGCTCCCGACAAGGGCCCTGTGGAAGTGAATTCCCAATCGGTCGCGTTCGGATCGAACGGCTCGTGGTGGAGGTTCCTGAAGACCCACGCGGACCAAGGAGTCACCCACGGTTCGATCAGCAAGACCCTGCCGTCCTTGCGCACGCACCGCATCGCCTCATGAAAGAAACAAGGACTCCGTGATAGATGGTGCAATACGTTGACCATAGCGATTGCCCTGAGACTATTGCTCTTGAAGGGCAAATAGTGAGCGTCGAGGGCAACGGCCACATTCGGAAGGGAGAACACATCGGAAGTAATTACGTCCGCCACGATTTCCGAAAGAAAACCACCCCCCGATCCCAGCTCTAAGACCGGTTCGTCTCCGGCGGGAAGGGATTTGACGATCCAGTGATACCATTCAAGATATATTTTGTGTAGAAACGCCTTCTCTTTGATGATCCTTCGCCGTAATAGCGTGGATCGAGCCTCATCGATATCAAGTCCCCGCGTCAAGGGGTGCGCAAGCAATGACGAGAGTAATTTCATGCAAGACGCTCCCGGGACCCCGAAGCCTCAGAGAGATCGTTTTCGCGAAATCCGGGACCGCCTCTCTGAGAGAACCCCCTTCATCACCGACATGGCCGCGCTCAAGAGCCATTTTGCCTCACTGAAGGACCGGATCTTGAAAATCAGCCTCAGCTTCTTCTTCAGATTGTAGAACTCCGCGTAAGCTCTTCGATAACGGTCGAGCGCCACTTGTTCGGTAAGGCCGCCGTATTCGTAGAACACGCGGCCCCCATAGAAGCCGGCATCAATATTGCGCGAGGTGTCTATGAGGAATCGGCCTTTTTCCTGAACCAGTCTATAGAGGTCAGTGCCGACGAATGGGATGGCCATGCAGAAATTGGCCACATCCAAGTCAAGCTTTCTGGCGTAATCAAGCGTCTTGCGGAAAGCCTCATCGGTTTCGCCCGGCAATCCGATTATGAAGAACCCAAAGACCGCAATCCCATGCTTTTTGGCCCAGCGCACCGTCTTCTCGATTTGGGCGAGGTTGCTCTCTTTGTGGCAGAGCTTCAATACCTCTTCGTCGGCCGATTCTATGCCGAGCCCCAATTTAGTCACACCCGCATGCTTCATCTTCACGATGAGGTCTTCTTCCAGCAGTTCAGCGCGGATCCCGCTCTGAAGGTTCAGCGCCAACTTACCTCCGTACGCCGAAATGAGACCGTCCAGGATTTCATCCATCCTCTTCAGGTTCAGAGAAAAGTTATCGTCCAGGATATCGATTTGACGGGCCCCATATTTTCGGTGGAGCAGATCGATTTCTTCAAGAACGTTGGCGGCGCTGCGGAAGGTGACACGCCTCCCGAAGACGTCTTTGCTGCAAAAGCCGCAGCCGTAAGGGCATCCCCGCGTGGTAATGATCGGCGCAGAGGGAGGCTTGACCGCTCGCGACCGGTACATCTTGAGCGGCGGTAAAAGGTGGAAGGCAGGGAAGGGGAGCCGGTCAAGGTCTTTGATCCTCTCCGCGGGACTGCCAACGATCGCCGCTCCGTTCGGCCCACGATAGACAGCGCCGGGAACTTTGTCATCAAAGGCTGCGGCCCCAGCGGCAAGGTTTTCCATAATCCGGACGATTGCGAATTCCGCTTCACCTCTGACAAGCCCGTCGCAGCCGAAGTCTTCAAGGACAATATCGGGCACCGAAGTAGGCGCCGGGCCTCCCACCACAACCGTGGCCCTCGGATTGCGCGACTTCACTGCACGGGCAATCTCCCGAGAGGCATCGTAAGTGAAAGAATTGACACTTATCCCGACCAACGAGGCGCTCTTGGGTATGCGATCCATCACGTGCGTCGGTGAGAGGCCCAGAAGATAAGCATCCACGATTGAACACGAAAAACCACTCTTTTCCAGCATGGCCGCAAGATAGCCCGCGCCCAGCGGAGGAAGGATCGTGGCATCGTTGAGCCCGCTACCACCCGGATTGGGACTAACGAAAACGGCCGTGGGTTTGTCTTGTCTCACGAAGTTCGAGCTTCCTCATCGGAGCGTTTCAGACAAACTTAACTCTTCTTGCCGCAAGGACAACCATCTTAAGAAGCAGCCACCCGTGCCGCCAGCGCTGGATGTTGGTCTCGCCGTACGTGCGGCGCCGATAGCGCACCGGCAGGTCCAGGAGTTTTAATGAAAGCTTGGCGGCCCCGAAAAGGAGATCAAAATCCCCAAATGGATCGAAGCGGGCGAAGAACGCCTTGTCGGCCGCAATACGCTCATAGTCTCTCTTCCACAGCGCTTTCGTTCCGCAGAGCGTGTCCTTGATAGGCTGCCCCAGGAGCCAGGAAAAGGCCAAACTGAAAAAACGGTTGCCCACAATATTACAGAATTGCATCGCCTTGCCTTCCATCGGATAGACCAGTCGCACCCCGTTGATGAATTCTCCCCGACCCGAAACGAGGGCCTGGTGGAAGCGGGGCAGGTCCGACGGAGGAACCGTCAAGTCCGCATCCAGAATCATAAGAATGTCATGTTGAGCGCGGGAAAACCCGAGCCTCACCGCATCGCCTTTTCCTTTTCCGGTTTGCTTGAGAACTTGGCAGGTCCGTTCCGGATGAGCCTTCACCGCCTCTTGAATGGCCGCGTACGTATTATCCGTGGAATGGCCTTCCACGAAAATCAGCTCGGTCTGAGCCCCCATTTCCGGAACGCCGGCAATGATACGTTCAATGTTGCCTTCCTCGTTCCGAGCGGGTATCACGACTGAAACGCTATCACTTCTTGAAGAGCGGCCGGCGGACGGTCGCACGCGAGCCACCAGCACATGTGTCAGGGCAAACCATCGGAACGGCGCAAACTTTACCAGATAGCGGTTGCATAACCGGGCAAACAGAGGGATGTTGAGGGGCAACAAGATTTCAGTCGACTTCCTCAACACTTCCAGATCGGCTAGTGAGAGCAGATTGGTGATGTCTTCAACGGTCAACCAATTCTGCGGCAGCAGAGGAGTCGCGAGACCCAGAGCCCGCGCCAAGGTCAACTGCGGTTGCCACACACGACTGTATGAGTTGAGGATGATCCGCGTGTGAGGAGCGCACCAGGTCTTGATCTTCTCGAACACCTGCTGCACGTCCCACAGGTCGTTCACCACGTCGGAGAGGATGATCGTGTCAAACGTGCCCTTAAGATCCGCGTCATGGATGTCGGAGTGGAAGAAATCGAGCTTCGGGTATCTCTCTTGGGCCCGATAAACCATTTGGCCGGAAAAATCCACTCCCACACCTTCAGAGGGGGAGACCGCGGCCAAAAGGTCACCTGTGGCGCAGCCTACTTCCAGCACTCTCTGTCCTGGCGGCGCCAGGTCCCGGTATATCTCTTCAAGTCTTCGATGGTAGTAATTACCCCAAGTGGGCCTAGGTCTGAGAGCCACAGCGTCCCAATGAGCGATACGCTTGAGGGTGTATTCTGTTCGGCTCGTATCATGGGAATGTGGGGTAGACGTCATTAGCAATGAATTCCCATCGGCGCGCGGGGGCGCCAAAAGTTGAGACACTCAGTCGGCCGGCCTGAGAAACGGCGTCGGCCGACCGTGATCCTCACGCCTCACCCAGATTGCCGCGCCATCATAAGTAATTGGCCGGATAACAAGCGATGGCCGTAGCGGGTAATCGACGCTGCACGGAGCGAGTATCGGAATCGGCCGGGCGATGTTGCGCCATATCCGCTTTTATTCTAGCGGCGGGCTTAGCGCCAAGTCAAGATACGCGCCACGGCTTCTCTTGAGCCGGCCGACACGCGGTATCATTGGTTCGCAGTGGACAGGTTAAGATTGATCACCCGCGCAAAGATCAGTCCCATTGAGAAAACTTTGAAGAACGTGAGGCGTTCCTGGAAAAACGCCATGCCGATTGCCGCTGTGAGCGCGGGTTCCAAGCCAGGTCAGATCGCACGGGCGAGGCAAGTTGCCTATTGAGGGCTTCTAACGGTTAGAACCGGGCATTTTGCGGTTCTCACCACGTTCTCTGCCGTGCTTCCCAGGATGAGATGCCGTATGCCGGTCCAGCCGTGTGTTCCCATGACGATGACGTCCACCGATTGGTCCTCGGCGAACCGGACAATCTCTTCCGCCGGGGCGCCGGTGAGGAGAAAAGTGTGCGCCGATGGCAGCTTCTTGCGGCATTCGGCCGCGATGCCTTCCAATTCCGTTTGGGCCCCTTCCTGGATGTTACGTTCCAGGAGAGCCAGATCGACGGGGAGCTGGTTTTCGAAAGAGGGGTAACCCAGAAGCCGAGAATTCACCACATGTACGATGAGTAATTCCGCGCCGAAGGCTTTGGCGAATTCAACCGCCTTGGATCGAGCGGGCACGGAATTCTCAGAGAAATCGGCGCAAAACAGGATCTTTTTCATGGCCATGGCAGGACCCACCTCTTGAGAGATTCCTCACGTTATTCTACTCGTTCCGATTCCGCAAATTCTTCCCTTGCGCCTTCTCGGTGATCCACCAGATACAGGAGTGTGCCTTTCGTCTTGAGCTCTTCGATCATCTTTGGCGCCTGGCCACGATCCAGATTGTACGCGCGAATGTACACAAGTCGATGTCCCGGCGCCGCTCTCTCATACGACGAAAGTACGCTTACCAGTCGTCCGCCGTAATTTCGTATCACATCGGTAAGTTGCTTAATCGACCCGGGACCATCGACAATGCTGAATGCCAGTTGAAGCCCCCGTTTTTCGAACCCCGTCAAAGAAAGGAGCGCCCGATAGATATCCCTTTGGCCGATGACGCCAGCCAGTCTGCCTCCTTTGTCCATCACCGGCGCGCCTGATATCTTGTGATGCAACAGCAACGCGGCGGTTTCCTCCAGGGTGAAGTCCGGCGGCACGGTAATGGGGTTCTTGGTCATGATTTCTTCGCACTTGATCTTGGCGATGAGATACGCCAGTTCGTGCATATCCAGCGATGTGGCGTCCGAGGCTGAAGCTCTCTTGAGGTCGCGATCCGTGATGACCCCAACCAGCTTCCCGTCTTTCAGAACGGGCAGCAACTGCAAGAAATACTCTTTCATCCGATTGATCGCCTCTTGCATGGAGTCACCGACGTTTACTGTGATGACGGCTTTTCTCATCCAGTACTTCACGAGCATGGTCTCTCTCCTGTTGTTCGGTCCCGGCTCCCATCAGGCCGCCTAACCCGTGGTATCCAGTCGCCTTTCCACCTCGCATAGATCCGTTCCCGCCTCCCGGCTGACGGAAAAGCCCAGTTTCTCAGCCAAGGAGAGGGCTCTGCCGTTATCCCGCGCGATCAATCCCTCCACCCGTCTCATCCCAAGTTCGGCCGCATACCGAATGCAGTCTTCCACCAGGATTCTCCCTAACCCTAGTCCCTGTCGGTCATCCGCGACAACCACCGCCAGCTCTCCGTCAGTTGCGCCGGTATGGCGCATGATCCTGCCTACCCCTTCTATATGAACGCTCTCTTCGTTTCCCCGAGTGGCGACCAGCGCGACGTCCCGATCGTACTCAATGACCGTGAAGTATTTCACCCACTGATTTGGGAGGGCCTTCAAGTGGGCCAGGAACCGAAAGAAGACGGTCTGAGGGGATAATGCTTCGAAGAACCTCACCAGAAGTGGCGCATCCTCGGGTTTTATGGCCCGGATGGTGACCGAAGACCCATCGGCGAGAAAAACCTTTCTCGTAAAATGGTCAGGGTAGGACGCACCAAAGCGGGCAAAAGGATCCGGAATACCAAGGTGATCCCCACGGGTTTCTTCGTGCGATCCGGTCCTTTTGTCGACGACATCCTTCACAGCTTCTCACCGTCGGCGTGGCGTTTCGAGCTCTTTCACTCAGGATTGACCGACCGCGTCCTCCGTGGGGATGCGAGCGCCCAGATCGAGTAACGTTTGCGCCATTTTCTCGAGGTACTCGTTGATCAATCGGAACGAATCCAAGATGTCCCGGTACACAGGTGATGCTTCTACCGCACAAAAACCTGCTTCCAGACGATCCCAATGTGTGATCTTGAAATCCTCCACCATTTGCCGGAGCTTGTGACCCTGAGAGAGGATGTGTTCCAGCAGTATCCTATTGGGCGTTCTGAAGGCGTCTCGCAAGTTCGTCATCATGTCCGTTAGGACGGCAAAGAGCTGATCGAGCTCTGCGTGAGCTTTTTCACTGAATGGAATATGGTCTCTGGCCTTTATCCGGCAACATCTCAGCATGCTCTCCAACAGGTCTCCGATCCGCTCCAAACGATAGGGGAAACGGATCACCCCCTTGAGGAGCTCTCCACGGACCTTGGAAGAAACCAGATCCCTTGTGAGCACCTTTTCCTGTCGGTGGATTGCCTCCGCCAGAGTCTGACATTGCTGCGCGAGCGGTTCCGGACAAGTGACCACGCACTTGGATAGGATACGGGTCATTTCAATTTCTTTGCTGATCATGATGAGTAGACCCTCTTCCAGGCTCACCGACTCGGCGTATGGTTTCTTATAGTAATCCTCAAGTCTTGTGACTTCCGTGTCCAATTTCGGGCTCATCATCCGAAACGGATTCGCGAAGATGCCCTTTTCTCTCATGATGTCTCCTCCCGGTGCGCTGATATCCGACTTTTCAGATTGTCCACTCCCTCACTAGGTCTCCAGAGAGGAGTCTCCGTTCCCTCTCACGGCCATAGTCGTTTTCATGGGGATGAGATATCACACGCCTGGATCGGGGGATTGACCGCAATACCCGTCGGCGGTTCCTGCTGCCTCCAATCAGAGCATGTTTCGGAGTGATGACCTGTGGTCGATCTCACTCCGTCCCCCCTATCGGGTCCGCATCACGTCCACGTGTCTCGTCTCGTCCGCTCTGATTGGCCTCTTCGCGCCTCCCCAATTTTCATCCAGGCGTGTGAAAACGTCGGGACAGACGTCCCGTCAATCAAGCTTTATGGACCGGGCTTTCTTCCCGGCGCCTCGGCCCTGAGAAGCTAAACAAGGTTCCTGATCTTCTCTCTTACCGCAATGAGCAGACCTGCTGCGGCAAGCACGCTTCGCTCTTCCGCGCCATCCGCATGTTCCGCGAGAAATTGCGCATAAGCATGTTCCGGGCCAAGCAGTTGACTCACGCACTCCGACACCTTCTCTCGCCATAGGAGAAATGTGTGTCGATCAAAATCGCTGTTGAGAACATCCCACCCGGCCTCGATCAGTTCGTCAATCATCGGCCTCATCGGCATGAATCGACTCCCTGGCGAACGAGGAGTTCTCTCTCCGGCGCTAACCGTATCCGTGCCGGATGTCGGCCGTATCGCGTCCCCCGTCGTGCTCGTCATGGAGCATTTTTCGTGCCAGATCGCCGTGAGGATGCTTGGGAAAACAAACACCCACACCTACCTATGCGCTAACTGGCCGTTTTAGAGGGCTTTTCGCTGCTGTGAGAGGTGGAAGGCCGCGGTTTAGTCCCGTTGTTGGCGAATCATCCACAACGCATTAATATTAAAAAGGATGTTTTGGGAAATATCGTGTTGGGCCTGGTTTCGGCCATAGCATGCCCCGACCGCACATCCTCAACACGAATCACCGGGTGATGAGCGAAAATGAGACGTTTCTGAGATGTTACCAGGAAGTCAGGAGGTTAACGAGAGATGGTTGTCAAAAAAGCGCACGCGATCTCAAGCCACTGTCTCATCTTCGCCCGCGATCCCGTATGCCTTCATGTGACGGTAAAAAGTATACCGCGACACTCCAAGTAATCGCGCAGCCCCTGTCTTGCTGCCATCCGTTCGACGAAGGGCTTCCTCACAGAGCAATTTTGCCACATCGTCCGTTACTTCATTGAGCCTGCGCTTCGTGGGAAATCGGACCACGTACGACCAGTCTTCCGAGCCCGGGTTGGGGCGGGGCAGCCCTATGTCGAATCCGCTCTTGTCCCAGAGCATCAGAGCCCGCTCCAGCACGTTTCGCAGCTCCCGGACGTTTCCCGGCCAATAATACTGTGTCAGGCGGCTCATACCTTGAGGATCGATCACCGGCAGTTCAGGGAGCTGCATATCCGCGGCGAGGCTTGACATGATCTCTTCGACGATCACCGGGATGTCCTCTGTGCGGTCCCGAAGCGGAGGAATGTGTATGGTGAACACGTTCAGGCGATAGAAGAGAGCCTCCAGGAAACGCTTTTCCGACACCTCTTCCTGTAAATTACGATTGGTGGCGGCGATAAGCCGAGCATTCACATGGATGCTCTTTTCGCCGCCCACTCGAAGGAATGACTTGGTGTCGAGAAACGTGAGCAGCTTGGACTGAAGCGGCAACGATAGCTCTCCGATTTCATTCAGGAGCAGAGTCCCGCCTTCCGCAAGCTCGAGCAGACCTCTCTTTCGACCCCGCGTCCCGGTGAACGCGCCCGGCTCATGCCCGAAAAGTTCTGACTCGGCTAGTTCTCCGGGGACCGCCGCGCAATTTATGGCAAAGAACGGTCCGCTGGCGCGTCGTGAGTGATCGTGGATCCAGCGGGCGAGGTAATCCTTGCCACTGCCGCTCTCTCCCAGCAGGAGCACCAGGCTGTTGGTGGCCGCGGCCTGCCTGGCCTGCTGCATGGTTTCTCGCATGGTTTTGGACGGGAAGTCTTCAATCTTCACCGGGGCCACAGGAGCGGCCTTTTTCCGTTCGGTAATGTTCCGGGAGATTCCGCACAGGCCTATGATCTCCCCTCTCGGATCCCGGAGTGGCACCAGAGTATCGTGGAAGACGAGTTCCACACCCCTCACCGGTCTCGTGTGTTCTTCCTCGATCGATTCCCCGCTCAGCACCCTCAGGTCCACCTCCCTGATATGTTCCGCGGCCTCTTCCCCAAAGATGAACTCCGCGTCTTTTCCCAGGAGTTCCCAGACACGCACCCCGGTCAGAGACGCCATGGCCGAGTTGACGTGGGTGTACCTGAGGTTGCGATCCTTAATAAATATGCAATCCTGCGCGCTCTCGATGACGGCTCGAAAGCGCTCTTCACTCCTGCGCAGAGCTTCTTCCGCGCGGCGGTGCTCGGCTCGCATCTCAGCTTCCCGGATCTCACGTTGGATGGCCGGCGCCAGCCGGGCCAGCTTATCCTTCATAATGTAATCGTGCGCGCCCGCCTTCATCATTTCCACCGCGGCTTCTTCGCCGATCTTCCCCGAGACTAGTATGAACGGAAGATCCAGGCCCAGTTCCTTCACCAACTCCAAGGCCGCGGGTCCGCTGAATCGCGGCATCGCGTAGTCTGCGATACACACGTCCCATGAGTCGGTCCGCAGCGCTTCTTGCATGGCCTGGGATGTTTCGACGCGTTTCCAGATCGGCTTGTGCCCCGCAAGCTCCAGTTCACTTGCGATCAGAAAAGCGTCGTCTTCGGAGTCTTCCACAATCAGAACTTTGAGAGCTGTAGCCATCAACACCTTCTCTTGGTGACCCTCTTGACGGTAAATCGAGGGCTGGATCGAACCGGATTCCTTGGAGGGCCGGATCAGCTTCCCGGGGGCGGCTCATTGAGAACCAACCAATACAATCCCAGTTGCCGAACCGCCTCTACGAATTCCCCAAAATCCACCGGTTTGCGAATGTACGAGTTTGCGCCTAGCGCATAGCTCTGGACCACATCTTCTTCTTCTTTTGACGAGGTCAAAACGATCACGGGAATCAGCCTGGATCGTGGGTCCGCGCGAAGGCGGCGCAAGCATTCGAGCCCGTCGATTTTGGGCAACTTCAAATCCAGGAGCACGAGAACGGGGCTGTCCGAAACGTCGCGCCCATGATAAACACCTCTGCCGAAAAGGTAGTCCAGAGCTTCCGACCCGTCATGGACCACCACCACTTTGTTTCCGATGTTGTTCTCTTTGAGCGCAAGGAGGGTCAATTCTTCGTCATCAGGGTTATCTTCCACTAACAGCACGATGCCATCACTCATGATTGCGCCCCTCGCGGCAAGGTAAAATAGAACGCCGAGCCCTGGGCCTCCACGCCTTCCGCCCAGACGCGACCACCGTGACGGTGTATGACACGCTGGACAATGGCCAATCCGATGCCCGTGCCGGGGAAGTCAGTGGCGCTGTGCAGACGCTGAAACGCGCCGAAGAGCTTCTCCACGTAGGCCATGTCAAATCCTGCGCCGTTATCCCGCACGCAGTATACGACTTGGCCGTCCTGCTCCATCGCCCCGAACTCGATGCGGGCCGTGGGTTTACCTGATGTGAACTTCCACGCGTTGGCCAACAGGTTTTCCAGGGCAACCCGGAGCAAGCGTTGATCGCCCTGGGCGTGGAGCCCGTCCTCGACAGTGAGCTCCACGTCTCGCTCGGGATTTGCCAGGCTCAGTTCGTCAGCAATCTCCCTCACCATCGCGGAAAGGTCTACCGGCCCAATTGACATCTCGTTCCGTGTCAGACGAGACAGTTGGAGCAGGTCGTCAATGAGGCGCCCCATGCGTTGTGTCGACGCCCGCACGCGAAACAGGTAGTCCCGCGCTTGAGCGTCCACCGAATCTTGGCCCCTCTCCAGGAGCAAGCGGCTAAAGCCGTCTATTGCTCTCAGCGGCGCCCGCAGATCGTGCGACACGGAGTACGAAAAGGCCTCCAGTTCCTTATTCGCCAACTGCAACTGGGCGGTTCGCTCCGCAACGCGACGCTCCAGTTCGGCGTTGAGGCGCCGGACCGTCTCAAAAAGCCGCGCATTCGCTATGGCTACTGCTGCCCGGTCCGCTATGTACTGGAGAAGGGCCTGATCTTCACCGTTAAAAGGGATGCCCGGCTTGTCGCGCACCATGGTGAGTGTGCCGATGACCTGCTCTTCCGCCCGCAGGGGCGCAATGAGCAGGCTGCGAACAGAAAAATGCTCCAGGAAATCGTCGTACAGACGAGGGGCCAGATCTCTCAGAAACTCCCTTGAAATGATCGGGGCAAGCATCCCTCGCCCGCTGTTTACCACTTCACCCAAGGCATCCTTGTCGGAAGAGAGCCGGACCGGTGATAAGAGCTCGCGGAGATGAAGCCTTGTGGACGGGTCTCGATGATACGTGGCCACGGGATTAAGCTGGGCCTTGTCGTCTGACAGGACATGGATCACACAGAAGGCGCCCAAAAGATCTGTTGCGCGGCGGGCCACATATTTGAGCAGAGGTCCGTAATTCAAACCGGTCCGCGCGAATGCCTCGGAAATCTCCGCGAGCAATTGCGCTCGAACCGCATTCTGCCGCAATTGCTCCTCCGCGGCCTTGCGTTCGGTAATGTTAAGCAGAATGGCCACGATACCCATGACCTCGCCGCGCGCGCCCCAGAGCGGCGCGGTCGAAATGCTGATAGTGAGCTTAGAGCCGTCTTCCTTGCGCCAGGTGATCTCTTCTCCCTCCAATGATTCGCCGGTCAGGATTCGAGACCAGAGCTGGCGTCCCTGATCTGTTTCTTGATCGTGCAGCAACGGCAGGGGGCGGCCTACAATACCCTCTTCCTTCCAGTCGAACACTCGTTCTGCAGCCGTATTCCACATGTCGACCAGCCCTTGAGAATCCAAGGCGCATACAGGAACAGGCGAGGCCTTGAGGACAGCTTCAATGGTCTGCACAGACCGCCTGAGCGCTCGTTCCGAGTTGTCGCGCTCGCTTTCGCGCTTTTGCAAGGATTCTGCCATCGCATCGAAAGCCGCGGCCAACTGCCCGATTTCACCCTCTTCGGGCTTGATCCCCGTTCGAGCGGCAAGGTCTCCTCGCGCTATCTTCTCTGTAGCGCCGAGCAGCCTCCTTACCCCGCGGATGACAAACAAGTGACCATATACTCGAGCGCCAATCAAGACCAAAGCCGTCGCAATTCCCAGCGCGAGCAAATTGCGGACCAACAGCCGGTTCGACGACTCAAACGCCACATCCACAGGAACACCCACATAAACGTAGCCCGCGTTCATATATCGCCCCAGGGGCGTAAAACCATACAGTCTTGAAACGCCGTCAAGGCTGAGCGCTTGAGTTACACCTTCGCTTTGGGCCAAGACAATCTTGACGATTTCCGCTTCACTGGCGTCCTTGCCTACCCACGTATCCGGATTCGGCCACCGACCGAGAACTGTTCCCCGCCGATCGATGACCGTGATTCCGCCTCCGGGGGGCGCTTGCGCTTCCGCGGCTTGTTTGACAAACCAGGTCACATCCAGAGCGGCAATGAGTATGAAACGGATTTGGTCGCGCTCATCGAGAACCGGATACGCGAAGTTGATGGACGGCTGCCCGCTTACTCGACCCACGTGGAAGTCGCTCACCGTGAAGTCTCGCGTCTCCTTGGCTTTCCGAAAGTACTCCCGGTCCGCGATGTTGACCGGTTCGGTGGTTGTGCGGCTCGCGCAAGAAACGTTTCCCGCCGGGTCGACCGCGGCGAGCACAGTAAAGAAGGGGTTAATCTCCATCAGGCTTTGGAAAAGATCTTCGCATGCTTTGGGATCAAGTCGCTCCAGAGCGGGGAAGTGGGCTACGGCCGCAAGCAGTTGCTGGGTGGCGGTAATCATCTTTTCCACTTCAGCGGAAAGCTCTCCTGCAAGTCTCAAGCACTTTTCCTGGGCTTGGACGCGCGCGTGCTCACGCTGCTCTATGCCCGTGTACAGAATCAGGACCGGAGCAGGAAGACCGGCCAGCATAACCAGCAACATGAGGCGGGCTTGCAAGGTGCTCAGCCGGCGTAACATCCTTTTCTTCCTCGCGCGATGGATAAGACTTGAACTCCCCTATCATAGAACGTGCGGAGTTCCGAGCCAAGACAAAAGCGGCGGCAAGCCTCGGCTGTCTCATAGCGCCTCGGACCGCAGCGCTGCTCATGACCGATCCATCCCAATTGCCATAGCTAACAAGCGAAGACGAATCGTGAAAGCCTTCGGCCCCGGCGGACGCTCGGGGCTTCGCAGCGGAGACGGGCAGCGAGAGGCCCACGCTGCCGAATCATTTGGAAAGGAGACTCATCCCCTCTCCAAGCGATTCGACGCCGGGCGAAACCCTCGACGGGAAGCAGGGTTGCTCTCCATGCGTAGACCCAACCAGACTCACTTCACGCGAAGCCCTTTCATTGGAACCGACTCATTTGCGCACGGGCACGACCGCAAAGTGGCCGCGGGCTGCTTGACAAGGGCGGGAGAGCCTGTTAAGAGATCGATAACACGGTCCCATCGTCTAGAGGCCTAGGACACCGCCCTCTCACGGCGGAGACAGGGGTTCGATTCCCCTTGGGACTGCCAAGCAAATGCGGTCAGGTCTTGTTTCTTGCCTCATCCCTCTCCCTGCTCTCCCTTGCAACTATCCTGCTCACCGTAGAGTAATGGAGTCCCACATGGGCAGCGATCTCCTGTTGTGAATAGCCGTGGTGCAAATGGGCTGAGGCTATTGCCCGGTCTCGTTCCGATCTGGACCGGATCTTTGGCAAGAGACGATCGAGAGGGGGGCGGACGGCAAACCGCTGGACACGGGGGATCTCGGTAAGGGCCGCTTTCTCCTTCAAATACGGCAAGAGCCTCTCCAGAAATTGCTCCTCACCAAGAAGACACTGGCCGACAAGGCGTTTCCACGGTGATTCCCCTCCCGTTCCCGCCAGCACGAATTCACGATATCTCTCCTGGGCTTCTTTCCGGGTGTGGCCGAACTGAGAGAGGACCCAGTCCGTGAAGAGGAATGCGGGACCGTTGCCGCACCCCGCAGTGAACTTGAAGCTAGACCATGGATAGTCCATGAGGCGCCCGGCAATCCCGGCCCGAACCGGATTCAGCACAATATACCGACAAAGCTCGAGCACGTGGGAACCCTTCTCCACTATTATTGATTTGAAGCGCCCTTGAAAGACGTGCCCGACCCTCCCGTGTCTGCGGTTGAGCCGCTGGGTGTAGACGCCGTTTAGTTGGCGCATCCCTGCGGAAAGGTTCCCGTCAGGTGTTTCGATGAGGAGGTGGTAATGATTACCCATGAGGCAGTAAGCATGACAAATCCAATTATGGCGCTCGACAACATCCCCGAGGACGCACAGAAATACGTCCCTGTCAAAATCATCGAGGAAGATGGCAGCCCGGCCATTTCCTCGGGCTGTCAGATGATAAAGCGCTCCTGGAAACTCAATTCTCAACGGTCTAGTCATGGGCTCTCTTTACCATGCATCAAATCAAAATACAAGACCTGACCCCGATGTCGGATCGGATTTCTCTCCTGAATTGATCTAAGTCAAGGCGCTCCCCACGATGACAGGATACTCTTGTCACCATCATTTCGGTGGACCTTTTAGGAGGGACCTTTTAGGAGTATAGGAGAGGTGGAACGTCCCATGAATGGAGTGCGGAAAATCATAGAAATCGACGATGGGTTGTGTAACGGCTGCGGAGCCTGCATAGTGTCGTGCATCGAAGGAGCGCTGCAAATTGCCGACGGAAAGGCCAAGCTCGTAGCCGACAAATACTGCGATGGGCTTGGGGCTTGCCTTGGTGAATGCCCTACAGGGGCATTGAGAGTCGTTGAGCGGCGAGCGGAAGAATTCGACGAGGAGGCCGTGAAACATCATTTGGCAGAGCACAAGGAAACGGCCCAGCAAATGCCGGATACGCTGCCTTGTGGCTGTCCCTCGACCCATCTCCAGACCTTTGCGCCGAAAATCCCAATCCAAGAGTCGAGTCACCCTTCCAGTTACATGAGAACCGAGTCCGCTCTGAGCCACTGGCCGGTTCAGATTCGTCTGGTCCCTGTAGGAGCTCCCTTTCTCCAGCATGCTGATCTTCTGGTGATTGCTGACTGCACAGCCGTAGCCTATCCGGATTTTCACCAAGATTTCTTGAACGGTAAAGTCGTGCTGATGGGATGCCCGAAGTTCGATGACGTTCAGGGCTATGTCGAGAAATTCACCGACATATTTCGAAGAACAACCATCCGGAGCATCACGGCGCTTGTAATGGAGGTTCCGTGCTGCCAGGGTCTTCCCGTTATTGTGAAGAAAGCCATGGACGATGCAGGAAAGGCCATTCCCATGGAGTACGTTGTGATAAGACTTCAAGGTGGCATCCTCAAGAAGGAGCAGCTCGTGGCATGAAGCATCGGCGTGTCATATGAGCGGACTTTAGGGGCATCGGAAGGGTCATGTGCGTCGGATAGCGGGATTCCCGTCCGCGCAGTCTCTCGCGTTGGGAGGAATTCATGAAAGTAGAGATTCTCAGTGTCGGTTGCGCAAAGTGCAACAAGTTCTACGATACAGTCAACAGCCTTGTCCAAACGAGAGGTATCGTCGCTGAGATCGTGAAAGTGGAAGACATGGCAACCTTCTGCAAGTACGGGGTGTTTATGCTTCCTGCCCTCGTTATCGACGGTGAGGTAAAGGTCGCCGGGAAGTTGCCCAAAGAATCCGAGCTGATGGGCTGGTTGATCTCTGCCTCATCGGAATGAGCCCAGCCCGCTTCTGGGAAGGGAACAGAAACACACAATAGTTCTGGCAGGATACACGGAGCGTCACGGATTCGGCCTGTCCTTATAACGTCGGGATTGCGGAGTAACGATGTCTCGAAAACCGAAAAATGGACTTCTATTCTTGGCTTTGGCAATAACTCTGCCGGTCTTGTCAGGTTGGCCAAGCGCTTACGCAACAGAAACTAAGATCGAGATGGCTTCCGTGTTTGCTGCGAGAGTGCCGGTGATGCTTCAATTCGGCAAGAGCTGGTGTCCCCGGTGCAAATCGAGCAAGCCTATTCTCGATAGCGTGGCTCGTGCTTATGCCGGGAAGGCTCTGGTCATACCTGTGGACGTAGAAGTCAACAAGGGTCTTGTACGGGACTTCAGTATACGGCTCATTCCCACGCAGATTTTTTTGCTGCCGGATCGGACCCAATTCTTCAGACACGAAGGGATTCTCCAGGAACACCAGATCCGTGATGTTTTCGGGAGAATGGGTGTTCAGTGAACAGCGTTCGTTCGGCCGCGGCGAAGCTTGAGCCTCTAATCGTGATGCCTGTTGTTTCTTGGGCCACCTCATCTCAAGGATATGTTCAATGGAATCGGTTTTGGCAATAATTCAGCAGTGGGTTTCGTCGAGCGGTTTGATACCTGCGGCGACCGGCGCCTTCATCGGCGGGGTCATGACCGCAATGAGCCCTTGCATCATTGCAATGGTACCGCTCTTGATCGGGTTCATCGCCGGGATGGAAGGACAAGTGACAACTCTGCGGTCTTTCGTTCTTACCGTGGCTTTTGTACTCGGCTTCAGTCTGGAATTGGCGCTTCTCTTCACGGTTGGATTTGCCGCGACTCCTTTCCTGCAATCACCATATATGATCTACGTTTTGGCCCTAATGTGTTTGCTCTTGGGACTCCATTTCTTGGATCTCTTTCACATTCCGTTTTCGATCTCGCAAGACAGAATACCCAGATTTTCCGGTATCATGGGCGCCGCGGTGTTCGGATTCATGTTCGGTTTGGTCTCTCTGCCCTGCACGGGTCCTGCGCTCCTCCTCATTGTGAGCGTCATCCCCGTCAAAGGCTTCTGGGTTGGCGGAATTATGATGCTATTGTATGGCGTGGGTCACTGTCTGCTTATTCTCATCGTGGGCGCCTCGGCGGGTGCGGCCAAGAGACTGATAGGATCACGCAGGTTGGGTACCGCAAACCTTTACATGAAGAGAGCTGGAGGGGTTCTGTTGACCCTCTCGGGGGTCTACATCGGAATCGGCGCACTCTTTCCCGTTCTGGGAATAGGGTTGTGAGGGAGCGTGGGCGAGCACCGCGAACCAACGGTGTAGCGCTTACGAGCATCACCCCATTTCTCCAGTTGATCTGCCTTCGGGATTCCGGGACACCTTAATTAATTCTCAGGCTGCGACACCGATTATGTATTGTCCCCGGAATGCGCCAAATCACAGGAGCTCACAGGCGCTCAATACCTCAAGTAGTTTCTTAAGTTATTTCTTCAGGGCCCTCAAAGGGCCCCCTTTCACTTTCGACGTTCGATTCTTGTCATAAATCTCCGTGTCGCCTACGTCAAACTTCATTCGGTCGATGGCGTTGAGAAAGTCCGCGTCGCTATTGGTCAGGCACAGGCTCTTATGGGCTGACTCATTAGGCGCTGATCGAGGCCGGAGCGAAAGTCGTGTCTCACGCTCGGATGTTGGTATGTCCTTGTGGCTTCAGCCTCTCTCTTGGCTGGATACTACCGGGCTGTGTGTCGGGTGACGAGCACGGTGGAATAATGCTTGACGGAGCAACGTGGGGTGAAGTACGCTGAGAATCTGGACAAAAGAGACCCTTTCGTCTACGTGACGACGGTCTTGTCTAC